>Ga0247807_10002246_pt1 | contig 10733 bp, 8 predicted proteins | sample UWRJL074202C1_FD_179931 | JGI IMG/M metagenome (GOLD analysis project Ga0247807, IMG submission 179931) | Plant litter microbial communities from Arlington Agricultural Research Station in Wisconsin, United States - UWRJ-L074-202C-1 | ecosystem: Environmental > Terrestrial > Plant litter >...
GCCGGCAGCTTTGAGCTGATAAGCAATGCTGAAGTCCTGTCTGCCTTGTGTAACTGTTCTGCCTTTTACATGTACTGTATAATTTCCGGCAGGCACATTGGTCAGACTAAGCTGCTGTACCGTGTTAATATTGTCTATTCCTCTCTTGGCCGGTAGTGCTAAAGAATCCGCACTGGGGTAAGTGCTCAGTGTCCAGGGTAAAATAAGAGCTCCTGCAGGTGTTTCCATTGATAAATCCAGGTGGTTAACTATCCCCTGTACATTATTAACTGCTGCCGGCGGATCAGTCCATGCAAGCGTAACTTTTAACTCCTGCTGATCTGCCGGAACCTGTAACCGGAAGGTATAATCCTGCTGGTCATTAACTGTTCCTGTTTTGAACCTGTTTTCTATGATGGTCTGTATCGCCTGTAAGGCGTTTAGTTTTCCAAATCCGGTAACATAATCTACCTGTGGGGTACCTATATCATCAGCAGAATTCACAAAAATACTCTTGACAATGGACTGAGTAGGTTGTTTTCCAAAAAGGCTCTTATATTTTTGCTGAAAAATAGCTACAGTGCCCGATGTCAGGGCAGCTGCGCCTGATGTTCCATCCTGGCCTAAAGCAACTATTTCTGGTTTGACCCTCCCGTCGTAGGCAGGGCCTCTGCTGCTCCGTGGTTCGGGAATATTTTCCAGACCTATTCCGCCTACTACGATTACATTTTTTGCTGTTTTAAAGTTCCCTGTGATATTGGCCATAAAGGGAATGTTTTTATAAATACCATCCGGCGGGGTAATTAAGCCAGAATTTCCTGCCGAAAAAACATGGATAATTGTATCAGATTCAAAAACCTGTTTATCATATGCTGCTGCCTGAATCCCATAGAAATTATCTACGCCCAAACCATAAGAATGGTTTTGTACATTCACCTTATACTGGTTCAGCTCTTTAATATCATCAGGCATCAGGTCATCATTATTTTTCCTGTAGTCTGAGGCTGTCAGAGAAGCAGCGGGAGCAGCTCCCTGGCCCAGGATATAAGAATTTCCTCTGCCAGCAGCAAGTGTTGACATATTAGTTGCATGATCGTCCACAACAGGTGCATTAGAAGGAGAAGCGACAATATTTCCGATCAAATCTATATCAGTCTTATCAAACATCTGCTCCTTAACGGATAAGGTAATACCTTTTCCATTAATATCAGGATAGTGCAGCTGTACCGCAGCGATCTGATTAACGGAAAGATCCAGATCTTTGATTAAAGCCTCATCTTTAGCAACCTGAATAATATCTGCAAATAAGACTTCATCCAATTGCAATACAGGCATGAGTTCACTCATTTGAATACTGACAGTGATGATATGGTTGTCCTGATCTAAAGTATAAGATCTTAATCCCTTAAGAGAAGCGGGTATAATCAGGGTTTTTGGATTTATCGCAATCCTTATTGTAAATTGCTTATTTTGAGTTATATATTGCTCATAAAGCCGGCTTAATTTATCGCTCGCTTTCCACAGCGAGTTAGCTTTTGACTGGGAAATAATTAAAGGGCTGAATTTGGCAGCCATCTTTTCTGAAATAATTATATGATTCAAAGAAAAGCTGCGTAATGGTTTTAGTTCCTGAATTTCAGCAGCGGTCAATGGCCTTGATAATTCCACAAGTAAAAGATTTCCACCATTTATCTTGGAATTTACTGCAGCAGAGCTGTATTTGTGGAAAATATCTTTTTTTTCTGCAACCGATAAATTTTGTGCTTTTGCAGCTGTGTTGCAAATAAAAATTATAATTAAAGCATATTTTATTTTGAAATTCACGATAGTTTGAAATTAAAAATTTGTTTATGGTTAAAATTATATATAATTTTAGATTAACCTATTAGTTCACAAACATTCTACCTAAAAAACTAACTTAATGAAAAAATTTAACTTATTCTCGCTTGCCGTTGCCGGCATGCTTGCGCTTTCCGTTGTCGGATGCCAGAAAAAAGACGCTGCTACTACAGCGGATACAAAACAAGATGAAATTTCAGCAACTACTAAAGCTCAGATCACAAATCTTGGTTTCAGTACAGAAAATGCAAGAAAAGTAGATGGCGGTTACCTTGTTGAAGGTGATATCCTTTTAAGTGAGGCAAATCTTACTGAAAAAGCAGAAACTGCACATTTAAGTGTTGCTGAAACCGAGCAATACAGAACCACAAATCTTGTAAAAGCTTTACCAAGAGTAATCACTATTTCTGTAACGAACCTACCTACAGTTTATAGTAATGCTGTTAATGCAATGATTACAAGATACAATAACTTAGGCTTACGTTTTACCTTCCAGCGTGCAGCTGCAGGAACTACTGGTCAAATCAATGTAGTAGGATTTAATGAAGGTCCTTCAGGTGGTTTTATCACTTTAGGTTCATCAGGTTTCCCAACTTCTGGTGGTAATCCATACAGTGAAATTAAAATGAATACTAATGCAGCAGCTTATGGTGCTAATCCTAACCTGGGATACCTTACTTCGGTTTTACAGCATGAGGTTGGACATTGCATCGGTTTCCGTCATACTGATTATTCTAACAGAGCTTATAGCTGTGGTGGAACAGCAGTTAACGAAGGACAAAGTAATGTTGGTGCAATCCTGATCCCGGGTACTCCTTCAGCACCTGACGCGGCATCGTTTATGTTAGCCTGCTCTAATGGCGGTGACAGAACTTTCAACGCTAATGATATCAAAGCAATTAATTACCTGTACAAATAAAATTATCTAACCCTTAGATTTTTGTGGATTAAAGGATTTAAGCCCGGCAATATGTATTGCCGGGCTTAGTCTTTTTTAACCTGCCCAGTTATTCCGGTCAAGGCTGCGGTAGTGTATGGCTTCTGCCAGATGCTCTAATTTAATATCCTTGCTTTTCGCGAGGTCAGCAATGGTTCTGGAAACTTTTAAAATGCGGTCATACGCCCGTGCCGAAAGTCCCAGTTTCTCCATTGCTGATTTAATTAAAGTCTGACCTTTTTGGTCTATTGTGCAGATATTCCGAACCGTATTAGGACTCATCTGCGCATTGTAATGCAGGTTTATGTTTGCACTAAACCTTGTATCCTGTATCGCACGTGCGGCAATTACGCGCTCCCTGATGACGGCACTTTTTTCGGCCTCATTTGCAGAGGTCAGTTCATTAAAGTTCACAGGAGTCACTTCTACATGTAAGTCTATGCGGTCTAATAATGGCCCGGAGATCTTGCTGAGGTATTTTTGAACAATACCAGGTGAACAGGAGCAATCTTTTTCCGGGTGATTATAAAAACCACAGGGGCATGGGTTCATAGAAGCAATCAGCATAAAACTGGAAGGGTACTCCACACTTAAACGTGCTCTTGATATGGTTACTTTCCGGTCTTCGAGCGGCTGTCTCATCACTTCCAGTACTGATCTTTTAAATTCGGGTAACTCATCAAGGAATAGAATGCCGTTGTGTGCCAGTGATATTTCTCCCGGCTGGGGATTGCTGCCGCCCCCGACAAGGGCAATATCAGAAATACTATGGTGCGGACTGCGGAAGGGTCTTTCTGTCATTAATGATGCTGATGCATTTAATTTTCCGGCAACAGAATGTATTTTAGTGGTTTCAATGGCCTCTTCTAAGTTTAAAGGAGGCAAAACAGTAGGTAAACGTTTGGCCAGCATTGTTTTTCCAGCTCCTGGCGGCCCGATCAGAATCACATTATGGCCGCCGGCAGCAGCAATTTCCAGTGCCCGTTTAATACTTTCCTGTCCCTTCACATCAGAGAAATCATGGTCATATAAACTGGTGTTTTTCAAAAACTCTTCTTTTGTATTTATCGTGACAGGAGTGAAAAATTTAGTTTCATTGAAAAAGGCAACCAAATCAGTAAGGTGATGCATACCATAAACCAGTATGTCATCTACAACGGCTGCCTCTCTGGAATTATCTGCAGGCAAAATAAATCCTTTAAATCCGGCTTTTCTTGCCTGTATGGAAATAGGTAAGACTCCTTTTACGGGCTGTATCCCGCCATCCAGAGAGAGTTCTCCGGCAATTATAAAGTCCTGCACCTTTTCTCCGGCTAATTGTCCTGAGGCAGCTAAAATTCCTGCAGCAATAGGCAGATCATAAGAAGTGCCCTCTTTCCGTATATCTGCCGGAGACAAATTGACTACGATCTTTTGCCTGGGCATCTTTAAACCCGAACACTGAATGGCACTTTCTATTCTTTTCAGACTTTCTTTAACGGCATTATCAGGTAATCCGACAATATGGTATTTATTTCCGCTGCTGATACTGACTTCAATGGTGATGGTTAAAGCATTTACACCAAAGACAGCGCTGCCATAAGTTTTAATGAGCATAGTGATTTACGAATTAGTACGTAAACTTAATCCCATATTAAATCTAATAGGTAAAAAATTATGGACATAAAAAAAACCGGATTGAGAGCCCGGTTTTTTAAAGATCAGAAAAGGTATTGTTACATCCTTCCCTGTGGCATTTTAGGCATACCGCGCATCATTTTAGCTGCGGCTGCAGGATTAGAAAACTGTTTCATCACCTTACGCATATCCTCAAACTGTTTAATCAGTTTGGTTACTTCTTCTATTTTATTTCCAGAACCTTTAGCAATACGTAAACGTCTGCTTTGCTGAATGCTGTCTGGATTTTCACGTTCATATTTTGTCATAGACTGAATAATCGCTTCCACATTTTTGAAAGCATCATCTTCAATCTCTACATTTTTCATCATTTTACTTACCCCAGGGATCATGCCCATCAAATCTTTCATGTTACCCATTTTCTTGATCTGCTGAATCTGGTTGTAAAAATCATTGAAGTCAAATTTATTCTTGCGGATTTTTTTCTGAAGTTCTGCTGCTTCTTTCTCATCAAACTGCTCCTGAGCACGTTCAACAAGGGAAACAACGTCACCCATTCCCAAAATACGGGAAGCCATTCTGTCCGGATAGAAAACGTCAAGCGCTTCCATTTTTTCACCAGTACCTACAAACTTGATTGGTTTGTTAACAACAGACTTAATAGATAAAGCCGCACCACCACGGGTATCACCATCAAGCTTTGTTAAGACAACACCTGTAAAATCCAGTCTGTCATTGAAGGCTTTAGCTGTATTAACCGCATCCTGTCCGGTCATGGCATCAACTACGAACAGGATTTCATGCGGTTTAGTATGCAATTTCACATCCGAAATCTCATTCATCATCTGCTCATCTATCGCTAAGCGGCCAGCTGTATCAATGATAATCACATTGTGATGTTCTTTCTTTCCAAGTTCAATACCTTCAAGCGCAATAGCTACAGGATCTTTAGAATCTTTGTTCGCATAAACAGGAACGCCAATTTGTTCACCCAATATTTGCAACTGATCTATCGCAGCAGGGCGATATACATCACCGGCCACCAATAAAGGTTTTTTACCTTTACTTTTCAGGTAATTTGCCAGTTTTCCGGAGAAGGTAGTTTTTCCTGCACCGTTCAGACCAGCAATCAGTATGATCGTAGGATTCGCTTTTAAGTCTAATTCTTTGACCTCACCGCCCATCAGTGCAGTCAGCTCGTCGTTCATTACTTTAGTCAGTAATTGTCCCGGAGAAACTGCAGTAAGTACATTCAGGCCGAGTGCCTTTTCCTTAACGTCGTCGGTAAAGCTTTTAGCAGTTTTAAAATTTACATCGGCATCCAGTAAAGCTTTACGAATTTCTTTCATGGTCTCAGCCACGTTGATCTCTGAAATGCTTCCCTGACCCTTTAGAACTTTAAATGCCCGGTCTAGTTTATCCTGTAAATTTTCAAACATGTTTTGTTAATTGATAGTCAATTAGTTAATGTATAATGGTAGTAGTGTACAAAGTTGCAAACATTTTTAATAACAATCAACATTAAAATATGATGCAAAAGTATTTAGCGCGGGAATACAAACATAACGCCCATGGCTAATGACTGACTGCCCTGAATTTTGGAGCTTATGGTCTTATCATATATTCCGACCCCGTTCAGGGTAACATTCATAAACCTGTTGACTTTAGTTGTTAAAGTCACATCCAGTCTGTGTTTCATATTTTCAAATTGATCATAAGGCACAAAGACATAGTATCTGCTTTTCAGGTTTACATTGTGAAAGATATCCTTTTCAAAATTAACGGTGATCTGAAAAGCCAGGTCATTTTTGAAAGTATCTTCTATAGGAACTCCATAAAAGTCGGTTTTTCGGGTCGCAGGATCTGGATTTGCTTTCGCATCAGCCTCAGCCAGCGCCCTGTTATCCAATACAAAAGTCTGTTTCGCGGCACCAGTACCAAATTGAGTTGAAAAATACTTATTTGGCTTATACTCAAAACCGAATGACTCTGTCAGATAACCCGGAGACATGAATTTAGAGATCAGCACCGGGGTCTCCACTCCGTTAGCTGATGTATAAGCATATCCGTTGTCAAACTGCGATTCAAAAGTTACCTGGGTAAATAAATTCCAGTTTTTAGAGATTTTGAATGCTCCGGTATTATTCCAGAATATCCGGTCATTTGTTTTCTTTTGCAACTGCCCTTTATTTCTTATTTTTCCATAGCGCAAATCAACTTCAGTCAAATAGCTATAGTTTTCTTTTTTGTATTCAGCTTTATAATTAATCAGTCCTTCAACTGCCAGTGAATTGACTCCACCACCACTCCAGTTATTACTGAACGAAGATTGATTGACATTAATCCCGATCGCTGTCTTGGTTTTCCAGTAATTAACCTTGGAATTAACAATCAGCGGTTTGATTTCTACCGGCTTAAATACAATAATACCTTTTAGTGAAGGCAACGGACTCTTCTTTAATTTAAGGTCGAAATCCTTAATTGTAATAGGGATTGTATCTATCTCCTGTGCACTTACCTGTGCTGAAACTGCAAATACAAATAATAAACATGCGTATATACCTCTCATTGATACAAAGAAAAGAAAAATGTTCTTAGAATTTTTATAAATATTTAATCCATGAATACAGTCTCCTGTTTTTCAGATAATTCATGTTCTGATCGTTGGCATAGGCCTCTTTTTCAAAACTAATATTAAAATATGCCTTACTGTGATTTCTGAATCTGATCAGGTTTACCAGGTAATTGATCACATAGAGAAGGTAAAAAGGGAAAATCAGGAGCTCCAGCTGCTGGTAAAAATGTATTTTTTCATGATTAATTAATAAAACATCATTTTTCTGACCCGGATCTTTAAAAAACATAAATGGAAAAATAGCCATTGCATTGGCAGGAAGTCTCCTCCATGTTACCGGAAAGTACCTCACGGTTGTGCAATTTTAATCACAGGAAGCGGTTGTAACCTGAATGTTTTCGGATTACGCTTATAAGAAGCATAGTTATTTCTCAGGAAAACAATAAAAGCATAATCAGAAGCTGCCAGAACAAAATCGTAACTGGGACGGTACTGCTGCATAAAATCCTTTAATTCAAAATCTTTGATCCTTAAAACACGGCCAACAAAAACAGGATTATATCTGTAGTCGATAATTTCTTCTTTATAATCTCTTTCCAGAATAGCTTGCAGATGCCTTGCATTTTTACCTTTCCTGCTCAGTAAGTTATAAATCGCATCTATTCCTAATCCAACGCCCCTTGAACTGAGGTTCAGCAGATCTTTAGAGCTTCCCAGGTCTGTAGCATATTTAAATTCCCGTATTTTCTGATCGTAACGTTGTTTTGGAGAAAGAGAGCTCCCAATAATAGAGACCTCTTTCAATTGAATGGCCAGAGGTTTTAACTGAAAATAGATTGCGCTTCCTTTATAAATCACCGTATCTAACCCATACCCCTGACGGACTGCAAATAAAGTGTCTCCTACAACAGCCTGCATGGTAAATTCACCTTTACTGTTGTTATAAATCCCATCATCATTATGAGAATTATAAATATATACGGTAGCTAAACGCTGTTTAGATACTTTGTCTATGACAAATCCCTGAACAGTTTTTTTTTGAGCTATAGCAACACCACAGAAAAAGCAACACAAAAGGAATAAAATAGTAGGTTTCATTGCGCAGCAAAAATACAAATAAGACTAAGCTTAACAGCTCATATTAACATTATTTAACTACTACCAGCTTCTGCCCGATTTTTAACCCTTCGTCTGTAATGCCGTTCAGCGATTTCAATTCATCAACGGTCATATTATACCTTTTTGAAATATTATAAAGTGTATCGCCTTTTTGAACAGTATAATTAGGATCTGTTGTATTGATAACCTGTTTGGAAACAGGTGTTTCTACAGGAGTGAATTTCTTAGTTTCTTTAGGGATATTTGCATTGATTTCTGTAAAAACACGGTCTTCACGTTTAATCTTATCCGGTTCAGATTCCGGCTGGTCATACCGGTGTAAATTGTATTTTTCAATCGTATTGATCAGCATATCCGGATACCTTGGGTTGGTTGCATAACCGGCCTGTTTTAAGCCTTTCGCCCAGTTCTGGTAATCATTTTTATCCAGTTCAAATAATGCGCTGTAACGTTTTCTTTTTAAAAACTCAGAGTGGTCTTTGTAAGATTCCCTCGCATCTTTATAAACCCTGAAACAATCATTACTCTTATCATCATCTTTATAATAGGCCTTACCCTTCCACTCAGCTGTACATTTGATACCAAAATGGTTATTCGCATATTTTGCCAGGCTACTGTTTCCGCTGCCTGACTCTATAATGCCCTGTGCCAGTGTAATACTTGCAGGAATCCCATAGGTATTCATTTCTTCAATGGCTACACCCTTAAAAGCCTCGATATAGCTTAACGTATTATAGTCAGTAAAATTCGGATTAGCTTTATTTGCAGCTTTTTCAATCTGCGCATTATTCCGGTGATACTTTCTCGTCTTACACGAGGATAAAAAAACGATCGCTACAGCGAAGAGGAAGAGTGTGTTTTTCATTTAAAGCTTAATTTTTTGTCCAGGCTTAAGTGCTGACCTCTTTAACCCGTTTTTACGCATCAGTGTGGTCGGAGAAGTACCATGTGATTCAGCAATTTTATTCAGGTTGTCCCCTTTTTTAACAGTATATAGCTTAACGGAAGCACGATGACGTTTAGTCTTGTAATGACGGCTGTATTTCTTTTTTAAACTAACAGGAGCAACTTTTACAGGTTCACTATAATCATCCGGTCTTTCATCGTACTGATATAACTGATACTTATCAATAATGGCGATCACCTGTTTTGCCCAGGTCCCGCTGCTGGCATATCCACCCCGCTGAATTCCTTTTGCCCATGCAGCATAGTCATACTGATCACACTCATCAAATAATTTGCTGAAAGAAGATTTGTTTTGTAAAACTTCTACAAAGTTATCATAAGATTCATCTGCACTTTCAAAATCACGGTAAGAAGAATTGATTACAGTGCTGCTGTTTGACCCTTTGATGCCGAAATGATTGTTTAAGTGGCGGGCAACTTTACTTTTTCCTGCGGCAGATTCGTGAATAGCGACTGCTAAAATTACGCTTGCCGGTACATCATATTCTCTCATTAATTCTTGTGCATGATCTGTATGTTCTTCTACATAATCAGTAACAGTCTGGCTTTGGGCAGCTGAACCCAGTAAAATTAGTGCCAGCCAAATCAGCATTAGTTTTTTTGTTATCATATTTTATTTTTTTCTGATGATAAACAAGCCGTCTCTGACAGGTAAGATTAATTTCTCAACTCTTTCATCTCCAGCAACTTTATCATTAAAAGTACTAATGTTAATGGTATCTCTGTCTTGTTGGAATGTTAGTACTTTTCCACTCCACAACACATTATCGACAATGATCAGCCCGCCTGGCCTCACCCTGTCAAAGATGAGATCATAGTAGGTGCCATTGTTTTTCTTATCCGCATCAATAAAAACCAGATCAAAAGTTTCCTCTAATTCATTGATGGTTTGGGTGGCGTCACCCATGATATATTTTATTTGTGAATTATACGGTGAGGCTGCGAAATAACCACGTACACGATCTTCGAGCTCCATATTTTTATCTAAAGTATAAATGATACCCTCAGCAGCCAGCCCTTCTGCCATACATAAGGTGGCATAACCAGTAAAAGTGCCTATTTCAAGAATACGTTTAGGTGTAATTAACTTGCTTAACATACTTAAAACACGCCCCTGGTAGTGGCCGGAAAGCATTCTTGGCATCAAAACCTTGAGGTTAGTTTCCCGGTCTATCTGTCGCAGCAATTCGGATTCCGGTTCGCAGAAATTCAGCAGTAAAAGTTGTAAGTCGTCTTTAATCAGGCTCATGTAATGTTCTATAAACGGTGTTCTTCCATGAAATATTGTAAAATAATTGTTGCAGCGATTGTATCTACCCGCTCTTTATTGCGGCGATCCTGCTTTTTTAAGCCACTCTGCATAATCGTCTGCTGGGCTAATTTAGAAGTGAAACGCTCGTCAATCCAATGCTGGGGAATATCCGGAAAATTCTTTTTCAGGGTTGTAGAAAAGCCTCTGACATGCTGCGCAGATTCTGATGGAGTGCCATCCATCTGCTTAGGGTTACCGATAACAAAGGCTTCTACCTGTTCAGTCAGCAAATATTTTTTTAAATATTCGACAATATCTTTTGGGTGTATGGTATCCAGTCCTGTAGCAATAATCTGCAGTGGATCTGTAACGGCAATGCCGATACGTTTGGTGCCATAATCAAATGCGATAATACGGGACATAGCTGCAAAGATTGTTATAAATTTACT
>Ga0247807_10002247_pt1 | contig 10726 bp, 9 predicted proteins | sample UWRJL074202C1_FD_179931 | JGI IMG/M metagenome (GOLD analysis project Ga0247807, IMG submission 179931) | Plant litter microbial communities from Arlington Agricultural Research Station in Wisconsin, United States - UWRJ-L074-202C-1 | ecosystem: Environmental > Terrestrial > Plant litter >...
ATCCGGCCGGGAGTATGATCACGCATGAGGCTCGGAGGAAGACGTGGGCGCGAATGGGGCGTGATGCACATGATGACACGGCTCAGCAGCAAGTGTCAGACTCGCAGGGTGGATTATATCGAAATCGAGCAGGTTGGAAAAGTGGCATCGCTGCCCGGAGCGGATTGGGTGTAGGTTTGCCAACACCTAAGACTGTGAAGCGGGATCATCATGTTGTGAAGATCATTCTTACTTATTGCCTTAGGTTGGTTTGGCGGCTTAAACGCGATAGCCGTCTATTGGAAAGAGCTCAGTCACGATAGGTATGTCAGGCTTAGTGATGGGAAACCCAAGGAGAAGGAAAACTAGGCAGCTAATAAAAAGGTCAAAATTAATTGCTTCGAGACTGGTTCAGCTAGTTGGTCATCAAGGAGAAGGGTAGATTGATTGCTTCGTTCTTAGATACTTGTTAAATTGGATGTTGGACAAAAATGCACGACAAATTGCGTATGATAAATTACAAATCTTATATCAGATCATTCCCATACACACAGGTACCTGGTAGTAATAAGCAGATTATATATAGCATGATCTGGCAACTAAAGGACTCAGACTAGTAAAAAGTTCACTTTTGGTCAATGGTGCCGTGTCTCACGTCTCTCAAAGAACAGCTTGCAACCTGTGTGTAGATGTGGAAAATCTTGTTCAGATCAAGAGATTTCAACCAAAGCCTCCTCGCTAAGAAGGATCTGGCCAAGACAGCCAGATATTGGCCAAAACAAACTTCTGGGAGGGAGGGGTGACATGGCTTGTCAACTCCACCACTCAACTTCGAGTCTATTCATCCGAGACATGTGTATACATGCATGAATGCCTATCCCTCCGGATAGCAGAGCAGACAAAGTGCTCAATTCTCCGCATTCTGGCGTTGCTTACGTACTCGTTGACACTTGTGTATCTGGAAGAGGCGGAGTTGGAAGATATCAACTGGACCGCTTTGGGGCTCGCAGCTAATTGAGTCAACCATGTTGGCCACGTTCAGAGGAGTGTGTGTACGGGGTGGGGTGTGTTACAATACTGCGGCTTAGAGGAGGACAAACTACTTGCATTGCCAGATGACTGCTATAAATAACACACTAAGAATGTAGATGGTATAATATAAATCCGACCATATCATGTGATGGATATCACAATGAAGTCTTCTAAGGTCTGTCAGAGCGGACAATTGTACTGGTAGTATCATGATTGTAGTATCATGATTGGATATTAAAAAGTATTGAACTTGATCGATCTGAGATTATACAAAAAGAAGTTATCCAAGTGTATAGTACAGCACAGCAGAGTATATCGTACAGGATCAAACATGGCTGATTTCCTGCCGGGCGGTGAAGCCAGCGTAAACCTCCCCCTCTCCGCCGACCCTGACATCAAAGATGCACGCTCGCATAGTGGCGTGAAAGCTGTACTGTAAGTACTGTAAGCTTACCCATCCACAACATATCACATCTATCCTCGCATTTGTCAATACCTCAAACCGCAACGTGGAGCTGTAGGGATACACCAATAGTGCAGCCACTGGGAGGATAGCGGACTCTTAGATGCCATGCGATATGAGCAGCCTCATCCCTCAATACAGTAACTAGCTCTTGAGCACCACGTGGAGCGACCAAACCTCCCGTCCCCCTCACACACCCTCTTCTGTTACATTGGCAGCTTGAGTTGGGACCAAGAGATGGATGGACCACGGTACCTCAAGCATGAGTGAGTTGGATACAACACCGTACTTAGTACAGTAGCAGGGCAGCGCCACACTCCGGGCCATATTACTGTATGTATATCCCTTGTGGATGGGTCGCTGCTAGTGCTAGCGCGGGTTGGTGTCCCGCATCCCGCCTCTTCTTCCGTAACCGAGTACAAGGTAATTATATTGTGAGTTGCGCATAGCTTCCTCGTAGCATTCCTCGTATCACCAATATATAAGGGGCTTCACCTGCGCTGGGACTATTAGTGTCAGTGTCACTGTCTACGACCTGCACTGCACGCGTGTCAATTGTCCATAGCTCTGCTCGACCCATTGACTGGTGCGCGTCTCTAATGAGAAATGCTTTTATCCAACCCAGCACGCGCTGGCATTGCGCTTCAGCTGTTGTCGCTCCTGGGTGAGGCAGCTGCAGTCGATCCTGTCTTTGGAAAGCAAGCAACCTACGACTATGTTGGTATGATTTCTCTCAGTCAGCTTTGTGAAAGCATGTTTCTAATGTTCAATCGACAGTCATTGGAGGTGGCACCGCCGGATTGGCTATTGCATCGCGTTTGTCCAAGGTTGCAACGGTGGCTGTCATCGAAGCCGGTGGTTTCTACGAGCAGGACAATGGAAATGCTAGCACGGTCCCGGGTCTGGCATTGGGAATACCTTTCCTTGACACAACCCCATCTTATCCTCGAAACCCATTGATGGACTGGGACTACGTTACTATTCCACAGACAGCTGCTGGTAACCGTCCGATCCACTATGCGCAAGGGAAGACCCTCGGGGGCTCTTCAGCCATAAATACTCTTGCCTATCACCGAGCCACGTTTGGTGCTTATCAGCGATGGGCGGACCTGGTCGGGGATCCAAGCTACACCTATCCAAATGTGCTCCCATTCTTCAAGAAGTCTGCAACCCTCACGCCCCCTAATTTTCCAAAACGTAACACTCCAAATGCAACCTTCATATATGATTCATCTGCGTTTGACAATTCTCTTGCGGGTCCATTGCAGGTGTCGTGGGCTCAGTGGGTAGACCCTACGATCACTTGGATCGCACAGGCTATCCGTTCTCTAGGTCTCCCTCAGAGCACGATAGGTCTCAACAGTGGACAACTTGCTGGCTCGAGTGCATACGTCACAACAACTGTTGATCCTCGCACTGCTACTCGCTCATCTTCGCGGACGAGTTATATGGAGAAGATTGGTGTGCCAGCGGGTCTGAAAGTTTACCACCACACACGTGGACGCAAGATCCTCTTTACTGGGAAATGCGCGACTGGCGTTCAAGTTCGGACGGATAATACGCTCTACACATTGACAGCAAGAAAGGAAGTCATACTTTCTGCCGGTGTCTTTGGATCGCCTCATCTTCTTATGGTCTCGGGTGTCGGTCCTGCTGCACTTCTCAGAAAATACGGTGTGCCTCTTATCGCAGATCTTGCTGGCGTAGGCCAAAATCTATGGGACCAGATTTTCTTTCAAGTTATTAACGTCGTCAGCACCCCTAGTGGACCACAGCAAGCTGCTGCCGACCCTGTCAAGGCAAACAAGCAGTATTATGAGCAGCAATGGGGACCTCTTAGCTCCGTCTCTGCTTACATATCTTTCGAAAAGATTCCTGCGTCCTTTCGAAATGCTTTCTCGAGCGCCACTAAGCTCGCTCTCAATTGGTTCCCAGCTGACTGGCCAGAAGTCGAGTATATTGCTGGCGCAGTTGCCGGCCCTGGTGGAACCACTCTCGGTGTTTTGAGCACCTGCCTTACCGCACCTCTATCTCGAGGAAGTGTCTCGATACAAAACTCGGATCCTTCCACTCCACCAGTTATAGACCTTGGCTGGCTTACCAACCCAGCCGACGGTGAGGTAGCGGTTGCAGGCCTTAAGAGGGCGCGCCAGGCCTGGAACAGCATTGCATCAATCAAACTTGGCGCAGAAGTTGCGCCTGGTGATGCAGTTCAGACCAATGCACAAATCCTGGATTACATCAAAAACTCCGCAACTCAAATTTGGCATGCTGGTGCCACATGTAGCATGGGAAAGAGGGGAGACAAGAAGGCAGTTGTCGATTCTAGAGCAAAGGTTTTCGGCGTGACGAACCTGAGGGTTGTGGATGCAAGCGCGTTGCCATTTATGGTTCCTGGTCATCCTCAAAGCACTGTTTATATGCTGGCGGAGAAGATTGCTGACGCAATAATCAAGGGAAACTAGAATTTGTAATTACTGTACATGTACATTCATTAATAAAAATCATAATGCACTCTGAAGATGAGCAAAGCTTCCTACAAGTTCAACGATCAGCTACGTTAATACATGTATAACTGGTCTTCTGTGAGGATCGGTGAGCTTCATGGCTACTCCGTGCAGATGTTGCTGAAGAGCACTAGTGTATTGTCATCAACACGCCTACAACTACATGACTCTGCTGTGATGACCGAGATACTCACTCTGGAAAAAAAGAAAATAGTAAACACATGCGCAACACAAGTTGCGAATAGTTTTGGAAACATAATTATCATCAAAGCTAACTAATACGCAAGATCGAGATAGCCTGCCAGCAGTTACAAATTCATCAACATCTATATACACACATTTTCACCCTTAACATTACAGCTCCAAATGTGCACAGAACCTCAGACCGCATGCACAGTATTCGACCAAGCCGGCACCTCCCTGGAGGGCACTCTTGATAAATCACCCTCATCCACATGCACTTCCGTAGTCTGCCAAATTTTACCAGGTTCGATGTTCTGCAGCTCACGCTGGCTCTCGTTCTGGTGTGCCGTGAAGCCTTTCTTAGATCTCAACGTCACGTCGGTGCTGGCATAGCTATCCTTTGCCGTCCTGCTGCTGGACCAATTGCTCGCGTATGGCAGCGACGAGATCAGGCTCGAGTACTTTGCGCGCACGAAGATAAAGAGCGGCTTGATGACCAACAAGCAAGCGACGATGATGGCGACGCAGGGCTCAATCGCAGCCCAGATAAGGTTCTGGGTCGGGCCTTCGGGGTCCGTAGGGTCAAACTGCACGTGGAAGATCATGGCCGTGCGGACCGCGCCTGCAGCCACGGTGAAGACGCCGAGCGCAAAGAGACCCATGGTCGCCATCTTGGAACTCTTGCGCATTTTGAGCCCGTTGATCAGCGGGATGGGGAGGATGAAGATGATAATGTCGGAGATGACATCGACGATCCCGATGCTCGAGTATGCGGCCGTCAGGTTGCCACAGCTACCGCTCTGGTTGACCTGGTCCCAGTTGTAGCTAATGGGTCGGCATATTAGGAAAGCGATCAGTATGGTCTGCATGGCCCAGCAGATGCAGAAGGCGATGGCGCAGTAGGCGATTATACGGAACCGCTTGAAAACGCGGAAAATGCGTATCAGAGAGAGCAGGATCGACGTCTTGACCAGTCCCAAAGCAATAGCATATGTGGTTTGGTTTGCGATCAACAGCTTCAGTTGGTTTTGCAGTTGGTACATGCGACCTGCAGCGATGAGAGCGGCCGCGGGCACGCCCAATCCGTTGTATGCAACTGCGTATAGCAATTAGCTTTCGCTTGTAACTTGACAGCTTCCTTCCACTACTCACAAAGTATATTTCCCGCCGCATATCCCAAGGTAAATATCAGGCCTCCCACAATCAACCAGTCCTCCAGTACCGGAGTGAAAGCATTTAAATATCTCGCCCAGAAACGCCCGATAACAGCAAAGGTTGCCAATGCCGCGAACACAACAGTGATGATGACCGTTCTACGTCCTTCCTCAGTTAGCTCGTTGGGCCCAATACTAGGCATCTCGATTGGTGGCGCCGTCATGATTCTTTGAATAGAGACGGGAATTAGATCTGAGAATTGGGGGAGAAAGTTTAAGTTAACTACAATGTGGAAGAAGGGCTGAGATGAGCTTGAAGTGTGGCTTACTCAAAGTGGCCAAGGTAGCCCAAGGTGGCCCAAAAGTGGCCATATATTCTTCACACCACCATATATGCAGCAAAGTTAAATTTGGACAATACAGAGACAAGCGTCGACGTTATTGGCTAGTTCAGTAACACAAACGTACTTTGGTTAGCCGAACGATGACTGCTGATTCCGACATGTCTGCGGCATTAAAATAGCACCGTATCCTCCCAAGAGTATCCTCAACTAATCATTGCTGTGCCTCTTGTATGTGGTGTTTGACATGTCTCTGGGATCCGACGGAGCGTTTCTGGGGCAATGCACCGACAACTCGCATCCCTACTCCAGCCTTCAGATCTTGGGAGGGCGGGGAACCATCGCAGCCGTTGCATTTAGCTGAAAAGCAAGTTTCGAATTAAGCTTATAATACGGAAGAAGCAACAGCCGACTAGATATTATTGTACATACATATCAAATGCTTAATATCTACTGTGCCAAAAACATCCGCTGGATACCTGCAGCATCAATTATCTACTATTTAAAACTTATGTACTGTCCCAACTGCGATCCCATCGGCGCTAACAATTTAACCACCTGTAATGTCAGCAAAGACGTATCAGCAACCCTCCTACCCACAGCACCTAGAACCAATACGACGTCGGTCTGGATGCGTTGCAAAAAAGCATTTCACCTGCAGCTAGCTGATAGCAGCATTGCATCGCAGCATTAGAGGTGTCGCTGATTGCTGATGGTAGCTCGAAGCAGGTACAGGCTTGCGAATTGTCAGTATATACACCATCAGAAAACATGTGTGTGAGTCTGAAGATGACTTTGTGCCATACAGTAGTGATTGGAATGTCAGACTCCATGTGCTACCTGTCCGTCAGCTTCTCACCCGGACGGCCTGGCACAAGCATTTCTTGCTGCACGATCGGGTAATGTAACCTCGCCATTGGATGGGCACGAATGGCGGGTCGGAGTGCGCGATTGCACAGCATAAATTGAATGTGAAGACACAAGCATTAATGGATCTGCCGCCCTGGTTCGTGGTGGCGTTATGTTGCAATGGAGGGTTACTTTGACCAGGTTCTTGCTTACCGTTTCGTCTTTCGGCGTTCAGTAATTAGTTTGTGGCTTCAATTTCCACGCACGAGCTTCCCTTCTGGTAACACCTTTCTTGGATCAAAATGTTTACTGTGGCATAACTTAATAGGTGCTATTATGCAATAAAAACTGTTCCAGAGTCTTCCATAGAAGCTGAATCAATACTCGCCATACAGCTTCAATCACTATCATTTATATAGCATGGAAGAAAATCTATACCTCTACTTAAAGTTAGAGGAGCACAGAGGAGGTTCTCTTCTCCAATATAAAATCAGAGATTAGGTTTAAGTGATGAACATCTCCACATTAATATAAGCTCATGAAAGGAGATAAGGTTATGTGATTGGGACTGCAGGATGTATCATACTTTATCCCATCCAAGTACAGGGCGTATAAGCTACAGGGCCGGGCCGAGAGACGGTACGGGTATTTACCCATCACAATTAACCAATCAGGCCAAGAGCGGCGGGGAAAAGGTAAAACTATCTTTCGACGTCGAACCTCCCTCCCATGGCAAGAATCCTGCCCGAGATAACAGTATATCTGAGAAAGGCGCAGAAAGATAAAACTTCAGCAAGAAGAGGTTTATTTACACCACTGGCGTCTGTTGTCTGTCTCACATAGAGTATTACCTTGGTGCAGCTTATCCCAAGGTAAGCTTACGCTACACGGAACGAGAGGTGAGTAACCAGGAGACAAGTCAGATGGCGCAGAAGTTGTCATCTGGGCATGTTGTTTGATCTAGCGCGAGGTAGGCTGTTTGTGATTCGAGTCTTTGTAACTCGGATTATCAGATACACTAATACCAGAATTTGGAACTGCGGTTCACTACACCTAACCCTTGTATTTATGGTAACCATAAAGCTCGGAAATGATGAACAAGCCTTGGTGAACAGGCAATATGGACGCCGCCTTACAAGGGTTACTTTGGTAACCAACTATGCTTCCAATGTCGACCACATGAGAGTCTAATTCAAAAGCGGCTTTCGAGTATTCAGGCAGTCTAATGAACCTGAGGCTACCCGTCAAGAACCCTTGTACAAGCAAGGCTTTCCACATTCGAGATACCTGGAGCCTTGCAGCAAATTGCACTCGACACGAGACTGATAATCGTAGTCGGAACTGACATTTCTGGCTTAGCAGTTGTCCGTTCCCTCGACAGAGTGTAAACTCCAACTAGGTCTTATCCGCCGCTCCCTTACCTTACATTCAAGGTTGCCAAACCAATCTTGTAGACACTAAGCATGGAGTAGGCTTAATAAATTGAAGTGCGGTCCCACTTATGATACAGATAGATGTCTTAGCTACAGTCTCAATGTTGTACAGCATCCAAACCTTCTGCAGCGTTTAAACATTGAAACCTTGAGCCTTTCTCAGAGACGATACCATCATCATGGTCCCTTCTGTCCTGGAGGAAAAGCCCTGCAATTCATACAGTTCCTTTGGGCCTACATTATTGAACCTATGTAGCTCCAAGCCCTCCAATCAGTTCCAATTGGACCATCAAGCGCAAAGAAAAAAGCTACTTAACTCTTTACGCGGCCAAACAGTTCATATCCCCAACTTAACACCGCTTTTCAAGCACTGGCCGACAAAAACAAACCCTGAAGTAGGTCGCATGCAAACTGACATTCGGGAATGGCTCAACAGGTGAGACATACCTGGACCCTCAGCGCTGTACAGCCACTAACTGAGATCCTAGTACCATACCGCCGGGAAAGGTGCTGGACGCACTACAAGCATCTGATTTCGGTCTTTTCGGTGCAACATGGTGGCCCAGCGCCAACTTCGACAAACTGCGAATCGTCACATATCTCGCCGTATGGCTCTTTACATGGGACGACGAGATTGATCTCAACGATGGCACAATGTGGGATGAGTTTGGTGCTGCGCAGGTCTACCGCGACGAGACCCTGGCATATGTGCGGTACTCCCTCGGCATCGATGAGAGTTGCCCGGAGGTGCACAACCGCATCATCCTGAACTTTGAGCCGATAGGTGCCGCGGTCAAGAAGACGTATAATCTGGAGCAGCGAAAGATGGTATATGAAGAGATGCGGTTCTTTATGGACATGTCGGAGCACGAGCAGCGCCTTCGCCTTTCGGGCACAATCCCCTCAATTGATGAGTTCTGGCGGTACCGAATCGGCAGCAGCGCTGTCAGCGTGTGTCTTTCGTTGAACGAGTTTAGCTGGGAGACTATGAACCTCCCGCTCGAATTCTACAACATCGAGGAAGTGAAGAGCATCATCAGGTACACAAACACCATCATCTCCGCTACTAACGACCTCCTTTCGATCAAGAAAGAGATTAAGCGTGATGCAATTGACTCCCTTATCCCGATCATCTTTTACCACGTCGGCGATATTCAGAAGGCGGTTCAGGAGGTATTCGCCTTCATCACAGCTGAGATCAGTCATATGGATACGGCAGCTGCATCGCTGGCTCGACGTTACGAGGTGGCAGATGAGGATATGAGGAGACAGGTGAAGGACTTTGTCGATGGTTGTAAACACTATGCAACCGGCAACTTGACGTGGAGTCTCGAAACTGATCGGTACGGGGTCGATTATGTGGCTGGGGAGATTGTAATGACGCTCTAAGACGAGACTGAACCGGAAGGCGTATCGGAGTATACGGCACACTAGATCTTAGGCAATCTCTACATACAGGATACGAATTTGAAGGTTATGAATTAATGATCGTCGGTATGTGCAATATATGTGACTTGGTCATTGCACATTTATAGATTTCAAAATTGTCCAAATTACTGTCCTTCATATTGAACTCAAATATTCCCACTATATCATTGAACAAATACGTATTTCAAGACCAAGAGAAGGCATCACCCCGCCTTATAATACCCTCCTCGGGGCACCTTGTCCTACTTATCTCCTCTCCGCCAAAACCTTAACCTTGACACCTTGTGTGGTAGGGTCGACTTCTCCAATAAAACAATCTCGAATGATTTTCACATCGCGCTCGTAAATGGTATCCACCAACTCTAAGTCAAACCTGCGAAAAACAGTAGCTAGAGTCATTATCATCACGGTCGTGGCAAAATTGTACCCAAGACACATGCGATGCCCACGATGGAATGGAACATAGTACCTGTCTTTAGAGGTGTTGATCTTGCCAGAGGCATCGAGCCATCTCTCAGGCTTGAATGCATGTGGGTCGGGGTAGAAGGTTGGATCATGGAGCAGGTGGCGGAGACTCATCCCGACAGGAGTTCCTGGATGGATGACCCAGTCCTTGAACTGGAGTGTCTCGGTTGGACAAACGACCTCTAGTCGAGATGTCGAGATGGCTTGGAGCCTTAAGCATTCCTTCATGACCGCATTTAGATAAGGCAGCTCTTCAAAAAGCTGCATGCTAGGCCATATTGACGGATCGGGTATCGCTGCATCAAGTTCCTCCCGCATGCGTTGCAAAACAGCGGGGTGAGTCAGAAGCCAGAAAGTGCAATTCGTCATGGTTCGTGCAGCTGGATCACCGCCTCCAAAAATGGCAGTGAAGGCATCGTGATCTAGGCGTCCGACAGTCTTCTCTGAGTTGGGCAAATTGCTCCTCAGAATAGCCTCGAAGACAGTTGGAGGCCGTGTTTCGGGGCTACCATCCCACACCGTGACTTTTTCTTCCGCAGCAACTTTCTTGCACGCTTCAGCTGCTTCACGTTGCATTCTCTGCAGTTCAATTAGATCTAGATAAAACCGGAAAATGAGTCTAAAACATACATACCCCATGCAAGCGAATAGATGGCGCGAACACCGGATACAGTATCTTCACAACCCATTCAGGGCACGGCAAAAGCCACTGCGCAACATATGGGTATTGCTTGAAGAAGGGTGATACAGCTGCGATTGCTTTCACTGTAAGCAACCAGTCCAGAGCCTCTTCAGACGAGTCGTGAAGACCAATTGGATGACCAAACGCGTATAGCGACACGATTTCGGTAGCAGTCGAAAGGTAATCGATGCGGACATCCGTCACTTTTTC
>Ga0247807_10002248_pt1 | contig 10722 bp, 7 predicted proteins | sample UWRJL074202C1_FD_179931 | JGI IMG/M metagenome (GOLD analysis project Ga0247807, IMG submission 179931) | Plant litter microbial communities from Arlington Agricultural Research Station in Wisconsin, United States - UWRJ-L074-202C-1 | ecosystem: Environmental > Terrestrial > Plant litter >...
AACAAAACTAAGCGAAAAAATAATTAATATCAAATAATACTAGACTATTTATTATTAAATATTTATTATTATTAAATAATATAAATATTATATTAAAATAATAAATTAAAATAATAATTGTTATTTATTAAGTATAATTGAGCCGTATTACAATATTTTTATTAACCCTAAATCTAAACTATAGTATTAAAGCTAATTTAAAAAAAGAAACTAGATTATTTGATATATTTTACAATTTCTATTAATAATAATATAGTATAGATAATTAATTAAGATAGTAAATTAGAATAATATTTGATATTAGGATATTTGACAATTTCGAAGATAGGGTCAATTTCGAAAATTGAGACATCCACTCGTAAGGAGCCACCATAAGTTCTCTCAAGGATCGCGCTTGTGCCCGAGTGCAGGCACCGCTGCGAGCTTGACTATGTCGATCGAATTCTCCCAGATATTGTGCTGGCGATCGAGCAAAAGCACCGTAGTTAATGTGATTCCGTCGATCGACTTCTCTCAAGGCTTGAGGGGTGAGCCAAATCTTGGACAGCGAGTCCCAGAAATCGGGTGGTGGAAACCTGGAAGCTGAGTGATGTTTCTTGAACTTCTTTGTGGACTGCGCAGAGAGATTATCTTGCGACAAATCTGCCTCTGCCTGTTGTCGCTTGAGATTCTGTGGTCTCGACTCAATGAGGGCGGCCATGAAGAAGTCATTTTGGGATGAGAGGGGAACATGAAAAAGCGTCGCGATGGATGGTAGGGCGCGTCCTGAGGGTGCAGGCGCTTGCCAGCCGCTCGGGTGCCAAGACCCGGCTAATTACTTGTTGCTAATTGATTGGCTTGCACAGCTTTGTGGGTGAAACGATTGAACAGTTATCATTAATGGCATCTGCGTCGTATGTGCTATATAGTAAGTCTCAAGGGCAATAATTGGTTCAAGAAGAGCGGTAAATGACTCACTCGCGACCATTGGCTCATAGCGGAGATTTCAATGAAACATTAAGGCGGGACCCCGCGTTGAAGGAAGATAGATTAAAGAGCCTCAGGTGTTGAGAACGAGTAAGCTCAATCAATGGCTGCCAGCCTTTGCCAATACAAATATACTCTTTTACACCGGCATGTCAATTGCGGCTTCAAAGGGTGAAGAGAGGTATCATATTAGGACACGGGGAAAATGGAGCAAAGTCTGCGCCACTTATACAATGTTGACTCTATCAGAAATCACAGAAGCAAAGACTTAGGTCTATTGCAATAGGGAAACTCAATATAAAGGCGTAAATCAATTATCATAACCTTATAGCTTATTTTTGATTTATAATCTTTCTACTCGTGACGTCTAAAGCTGGTCAGTCATATTCCATGTTTCCATTTCGCTTATGAATCAGCCTGGTGCTGGCCTTTGATAGGTGCTATGCATTGGTTTTTTTCTGCATCTAAATATACAGTTTATTCCTGTGCTGTCAATAGACTAAAATAGGTGTGCATAGTGATGAGAACGATGACATTATGCCAATAGCCATGTTAGCAAATTCAGGTCTTTCAGGCTTTTGTCCTGTTTGTGGACACGCGAATAATGAACACAATCAAGAGCCATGTGCAGGTCGCCATAAGAAAAAGGCTAGCAAAGGGAAATCCAAATACGAAAAGTGCAAAAACATATGGAAAATCTGTCAATGGGGTGGTCATAACTTTGCGGGGAACAGGAAAGACGCGTATATGGTCTGTCGAGGTTGCAGCTCTCATCCTGGCGCCGGGCCAGATGGTACTGGTCCGGACGGCAGCTGCTATGACCCTTCGAGTGCATCGAGCGGGACCCGCCTGGTAGAAAATAGTCAGTTAATGAAGAGCTTTCTCAAAGTGACCACTGTGCTGCTCTACTGCTTCCACCCAGTCTTCCACGTCCTTGACTAAATGGCCAGGGAGAGACAAAGCATCACTTAATAAATCTGAGTCGCCACCCTCAGAGAGATAGTCTGCCCCTACCCATCGATGAGTGTAGAGACCCTGATCTGGAAAATCGATTTCTGTGGCAGACCAACTAAATGCCACTCGTACCGCTCTTTGTGTTGCAATATTGTTGGGTTCGTAGGATATATCTCGCGCAAGTTGGGAGCTTGAATTCGAATTAGGATCGAAATTGCAGTCCTGGTGCACCTTACATTCTCATGGATATATCATTTGTTGTCCAACTCCCAAGTCCATTGATCATACTGCCACATGTGTCGTTTACAACCAATATGCTTACCAACCTCGAGTTCTAAATCTTCAGGGTGCATGGTCCCAAATGGAGGCCAACCAACTAATGGTGTACAGTTAAAAGGACGACCTTCAGGCTCAAGCTCCGAACAATCGTGACGCAAACGCCATACATCTGCACGAGATACTGTATTATCCTCCTGTAAGTATGGTCCAGCCCCAGACAGGTCCATAAACGATTGCGGTACACCTGTCCAAAACGCAACCTCGGGGATGGGCCGTGCTGGCGAAGGGGCATGCAGCGTTTTCAAAAAGGGAATTATAGCGTCGATAAGCTTTGTCTGTCTAAATAGAACAATGGCGTACTAAAGAGCGGCGAGATTTGGTCGGCGGAGAGCGAAGAGATGGCTTAGCAGTTCAAAGTTACGTGCATTAATAATAGGCTCAAGAACTGCTATAATCCTATCACACCATGGACTAACTGCGTTGCATTCAATGCTTGGTTCTTAAAAGATACTCTAAAGAGCGGATGAAAGAAATTGCGGATTTGAACTAAGGGTCATATATCTGGAGATATTCTGAAACTTATCGACTAGTTGACAATGCCCTCCTGAAATAATTGGCGCGACGCATGCTTTTCTAAGTGTTGGCTTTGGTACTAGTACGGTTGAGCTAGCCGCATTATGAAGCGGAAGTGTCAAGGCTATAGCAAGGGCAGCTGAAGATTGGATACTAAGATGATGTCTCGCCGCAAATCTTGAAAGGAACTCTATCGCTTGAGCACTTGATGGTGGTTGCTTGGGTTCATAACATGAGACTTGACTAGCAGATGTAGCTATTCTGAATGGCAAGTCTCTGTCAAATCTTATTGCTTAGGGCGGCTGTTGACATGGCGAAATCTGCCACTTATCGCTAGGCGCTAGAATTGCTCTCCACCATCGTAACTCGTCCGGTGTGACTTCACCTATGTCTACACTTATGAAATTGCCCTCTCTCTCCGTGTCGGGCTCTGCTAACCCAGCAAGATTCTTTGAAAAGTGCATTTGCACACCCTGTTTTTCTGAAAGCCTCTTTGATAGTATATATACCCATCCAGCAAGCACGATGGAAACCCCGTTATTATGACCAGGCGTTCGATTTAACATGTTTGTCTCGTCCGGCGAGTTTGAAAAAGGTGCATTCATAGACCATTTGCATATTGTAGGACAGCCTGTGGAAAGAATAGGCCTCCAACATTGCTTCGTGCCATGTGTCACTTGCAGCAAACAAGAATCTTGCTTCCACGTCGACCATCCTTGCAAGGTCTCCACGCCCTCAAGGCCATCTGGAAGTGCTGGAAGTCGATGCAAACTGGACAAGTTGAAGCTATCGGGCACAATATGATGCATTGATTTAGCTGTTTCGAGATAACTTTTCCAGGTATGTTTACTTCCCGCAAAGATTCTTTGTGCCTGTTCAGTCGGCAGCAGAAAAGGGTTGTTCTCTTTGATACTTTCGTCGGTCGAGAGAGTAGACGCATTACTGCTGATCGATGATTCGACCATGACTGCCCACGCTTTAGTTCGCGTAAGCTTAAAGGATATTGAGACTTGTGGGTGGCTGGAGTAATGTCGAGCTCTAGACGCGGTATAGAGTAGCGATAACAACAGCGATTGGTAATTATATAATAAACTATACAATAAAGAATCGAGCGGCCGCATCACGTGAAGTACTACTGATCAGCTATAGTAGAGATATTCCTAAGTCTCCGCCAAAAGAAAGGACAAAATAACATAAAAACATATAGAAGTCCTTACGCTAGTCATATATAGCCGCTATTCTCTCCACGTTCTTCATATCTCTTAGCCTTCGATCTTTTCTTTATTGCGCCGCGCGCACTTTGAAATTCTTTTAAGGCATAGTGTTATTTGCGTCTTTTATTCTTCTTGCATTTTGGTTATGAGAATGGCTGGGCCCCATTAGGAGCCTGAATAATGTTTCTATCAATCTTGATTAAGTTGAGCGCTATAAGTCTATTATATCTATCGCTGAGTGCTCATTTTAAGGCGTCCTTTAGCGACTTTTAGAGCCTTTTTTATATCGTTTTGATATTTGACTCCTAGTCTCAGTGATGATATTCTCACATTTTCAATGTCTTTATAAAGTGGACTTTACTTTTATAACTCTTATTCTTAGTCTCGAGATAATAAAATTGCGATACTATATATCTTTAGTTATTAGCAATTAGAATAATCGTTTTCTCCTTCACTTTAGGGTTCTATAGAAAGTAGTTTATGGCTTCACTGGAAGCTTTCTATCAAGACACGGAGCAAGCAACCAAACCACTGTGTTGGAATAGCCCTGAAAACATTCAAACGGAGCAGAGTTGGGAGTGTCTGGACTAAATCGAGAGCCAAATCATGCTCGGATCAGCTACTGATTTATTGGAATAAGTAAACTTGTTTTAAGCGGAGCAAGGCATAGCCTGATAGGTCTTCATAGACATAATCTGACGGAAATGTAAGCAACTGATCAAAGATATTATGATTACGCCCTCTTTGGTATTATAGATGATAGAGAATTACTTGTTCTTTGCCTGAAATATTTGAAAATATAGCAGGATGTCTTTAGAGATAATAAGATTGAGATGTTGTAATTAATCCTCCGAACGGGTAGTGCGCTTCCGTCTCGAATAGTTCGCGCAATTTCGTTGAGGCTCTTTTGAATCTCAACCTGTACTAGAAGCTTAGATGCTTTCGCAAGTAGCTCGCGTCAAAGGCACTATCCATAACATCGCGGGGGCTGTGGATGGCTTTGCTGATATCATCAAGTTTCCGGTGTATTTCTTGAGACATGGCTAGACCCCGCAGGATGTATAAATGGGCGATTCGAAGTATAAGAAAGGATTTGGTTATGCGTTTCTAAGACGCACAATCGGTTTTGACGATTGACGATTAGAATTGGTATTCAAAGATTGGCAATGAGCATTTTATTTCAGCGTTCGTGACGAACGACGTTGCAGGGGTGGGTATGGTGGCTCCTTACGAGTGGATGTCTCAATTTTCGAAATCGACCTTACCTTCGAAATCGTCAAATATTCTAATATCAAATACCATTCTAATCCACTATCTTAACTAACTGTCTATGCTATATTACTATTAATAGAAATTGTGAAATATATCAAATAATCTAGTTTTCTTTTTTAAATTAGCCCTAACTGATATATTTGCACTATACAAGCTGTAAATATCTTGTAATACAGCTCAAAAATAATAGCTAACAATAATATTATACTGCTTCTTTCTTCTCTTTTCTTTTTAAATATGCAGTTTTCCTTTGTTAATTTACTAGCTTTCTTTTACTAGTCAGAACTTATCTTTAAATTATAGATTCTTCTTTAAGCTCTAAAAAGTACAAAGTTTGCAAAAAATCCTTTAAGGAAATCCAAGCAAAATATTGCCCAGATAGGCATTTATAGTTATTATCTATTCTTTATATTAAATATAAAGATTGCTATAGTAACAATAATAACAATTTAAACAATTCTAATAGTAATAATTTACAAATTATTTTAGTTAAGAAGTTTGAGAAGCCAGCAACTAATATCAGCAATCTACTTTCTATCAAGAAAATGAAGAGCTTATAAGAGAAAGCTGGTATTAAGGATGCTAGCAAAAAAGTCAAAAAGTCTCAGAAAAGTCAATTTGGAATTCGGCCAGATAATATACCTTTTAAGACAGTTATAGCTTTATGGTTTGCAGAGCCTCTACCAGTAAAAGCTATCTATGCTGGGATATCTGCGAAGATCTATCTTGAATCAGCCACTAAGATTGATTCTCCAGAGAACATTGATTGTTTTATCTGTTAAACAATAGAGACTATTTCAACTGTTCAAGTCTATACAGCTATAGCTAATAAAAAGCTTTTGGTTGATAAGTCAAGACTTTCGTAGATTGGATCGCCCGAGGGAAATATTATAGCTTAGACTGATATTTCTGACGATTTTAATATAATTGGAGAACTTTTTATAACTTTGAGTGCAAAGGATAGTCTGTATTTCTGTATTCCAGTTCAGTGTATTTTGAAGGATATTGTAATTAGGAAAAGTCAAGAACGCAATATATTTATAAGTAATGTTTCTGCAGCAAAAAGGCCAAAAAGCAAAATTGGAAGTAAAAAAGCAAGTCAGAAGAATACAGATAAAGAAAAATCAGTGAAGCAGACAGTTAATATTAAGAAAAAAAAGCGGTTTGTCAAGCAGGAGATAAAAGGAGAAATAAAAGAGAAAAAAACTTCAATTGATAAGAATATTGAAACTAAAGAAGGTTCTAACAGCAAGAATATAAAACTAGATAAGTTTAAATGGGATTTAGAGAAATCTGAGCAGAATAATAATACTTCAGACAAGAAAGAACTTATTCCAGATCTTTTAACTCGCAAATCTAGTTTTGATCATTCTTTAAAAAAGCCAGCAAGATATAAGTAATCTCTTTTATTTCTGATAATTATTTATTTTGTAACTTTGAAGTAAATAGACAGTAGTTTAACAGTAATAGTTAACAGTAATGCTTTTAACTTTGTATTCTCTTAATTTGCATTATTGAAACTTCTAAATTAGCAAAAAACTATTCTTTATCATTATTATCATCATTATCATCTTCTTTTTCTTCTTCTTCTTCAATATTATCCTCATCATTCTTATTATCTTCCTCTAAATCGTTATTTATAACGAAATCATCTATATCATTATCCTCCTCATCCTCATCTTTCTTATTACTGTTTACAATAACCTCTATATCATTATCAGTATCTTCAATTTTGTCATCCAATTCCTTATTTAAATCAACATCCTCTAAATTCCATTTCTTAATATATGCCTCAATATCTGCTGAATTGCTTGCATTTCGAGTAAATTCGTCCAATTCTGCTGTTGAAACTCCGAGAGTAAAAAGTTCATTACTAGCAATAATTCGGCGCTCTAGTCTTTCAATAAAAGAAGTTATATTTTTATAAAAAATCTTCGAAATACAAGATTCATCATCGGCTTCCTCTGATTCAGAGTCAACTCGTTTATGTTTCTAGATAAAAGTTAGTTTTAAAACTTCAAAATTGGGTAAGATTGAAGTTATATAAGCATAAGCAGCAGCATCTCCCAATTTTGTCTTTATATTCTCTATCTTCTTCTTGTTAATAATTGCAAATTAATCAGCTTTATAATCAATAATAGCAACTCTCTTAGAATTAACATCATAATCAGCTTGGAGGCGTTTTTTCATAATATCATTCTCAGCTTTTAGAAAAGCAAAAGTTTGAGCTTCTTCGGAAAGTGATTCGAAATCAGGCTTATTCTTTTGAACTTTACAAGCACGATTTTTAGCCTAATTCAAGTTAATAGAATGCCAAATTTAACAGAATTAATATTTACTTGACAGTCTGCTGTATAGATCTTTTCAACCGATTTTCTTATTTTCTTTATAATATTCTCGCGGCGCTCGTTATATAAAAATGTTATTATAATTGATTTGAATTGATTTGAAGTTGATTTGCATTACTGTCAGGCATTACTATAAAGCAAAAGATTGACATTGAGAAAAGTTTAAAGTTAAAGATCTGAAGTTGAAAATTTAAAGTTAATAAAGAAAAGCAGCTAAAGCTGATTTCTTTATAACTGCTTAGTATTGTTGTATAAAAAATCTAACTAATAATAGCAACAAAATATTTCAGTTTAGTTTTATTAATACTAATCTTAGTATTGTGATCTAGAAATGTATTTCTTAATATTGTGATTTATAATACTAAGGCTATTTACTATTGTTAATCACGCGACTACAGAGATTAGCAATTATTTACAATAGTGTCAATTAACATATTACACCTGCTTATATAAAATTACTCTTATATATACTCAATCCCCTTTTGTTTTTCAATCTTTTCTTCTTTTTCTTTTTTAACCAAAACCTCTCGCTTTTTCTCTGATATGTTTCTCACTTGCTATATATTATACAATAATGCTAAACAGTAACGCTTTTAAGCTTAGATTTTTCAGAAATCATTTAATATAGCACAAACTAAATGTATACCAAATCAAAAAACTGGCCGAGTTCGACAAGCCAGAAGCATCAAACACGGTCAAAAAGGCATCTCAACTACTAAGAATATCCCTCTTCGCCCTTCAAATCAAGCTCAGAAAGATTGGCAAATTAACAAAACTGCTTGGAAAACCGTCAACCCGGGTCAGATATATACTATTCCCAAACCTTCTTATGCTCGAAACCTTAATACTTTATATAAGTCATTTATCTTTTTGTCCAGATACTTGTTAACTAACTCTCTAAAAGAATGTGCCCTTCGAGAAATCCGCTATTATCAAAAAGCGGAGGGTTTTATAATTTTAAAGCTTCCTTTCCAACATCTTGCTTGTGAAATTTGCCAGTTGCAAAACAAGATCGAAATATACTTTTAATCTTCTGCCTTACTTGCAATTTAGAAAGCAACTAAATATTTTCTTATTAGTTATTTAAAAGACAAGTTATATATTTTTCAGATTAAAACAATAATACTAATAAGATTAGCATTCAACATATATACAATCCACACTAAGAGAGTCACTATTCAAAGCAAGGATATAATGTTAGTTAGATGGTTTTGTAATATAATATTAACAAAGAGAATTCCTATTAATTAGAGACAATTAAAAGCTGATACCTCAATTTGATCTTTTTTGAAAATGAGTAATTTTAACAGTAACGCTCAACAATAACGCTAAATAATTTAGATTCTTTTCCGCTGTACAATTTCTCCACTTTCTAAATTATCCCACTTATAATTTAACTGCCATTTAACCTTCTTTCTCTAATATTGTTATTTCCTGTATCTATCTATATATTTGAATCCTCATTGCTTTAAAATGCCGAAGCCGAAGCATGTTTCGCAAGAAGTTTGAAATCAATATAAACCCCGCATCTATAATCTTTATTTTAATTGTAAATTGCCACTTGACAAAGTGATACAAATTCTGAAACTAGAAAGATTAGAAGCTATATAAGTTTGCTACTTATCTAATAGAATAATATTTGATAATATACTATATAGCAGAGCAATATACCACCGCAAATTCCAACTTTGGAAAGATGCTTCTACTAAAAAAGGTACATATCTCGCTGATAACCGCCTTACTGAACTTGTAATAAAGCTATATAATAACAACCTTAAATATAGCGAGATTCTATACATATTACACAAGTTTGAAGGATATCCTGATTTTAAAGACTGGCAACTTGTTTGTATTTGTAGCAATTTCAATCTTGTATATCATTGAAGAAACAACAATAAAGATCAAGTACTTTAACAAGCAACAGACATTATCTGCTTTAAATTTGAATCATCTTTTATTACACAATAGAGTTATAGATCGATATAAGGGCATCTTCGAATTTATTATCAACTTTATCTCAGTTGCTATACTATAAGTGCAATTGTAAGATCGATCGACCCTATTGCTGTTGCATCATGTAGTTTTGAGACACCTGTATATCAAAAACATTATATAGTTAAAAGCCCAAATCGAATATAATCTATTGATAGATATAACAAATTGTCAGCATACAGCTTTCAAATATATGGAATTATTGATGCTTATAGCTGTAGAATTCTAGGATTTTTTGTTGGCCTTTCTAATCGAACACAAATATCTGTTTTCCAGTTTTATTTACAGACGATACAGAAATTTGAAATCCCAAAAGCAATACAAGCTGATAAAAGCAAAGAAACTGGACTGGCAGCTGCGGCTCATTTTGCCTTTCGAAAAGCAAGAAAGCCGGAGATTCTGATACAAAAAACCTAAATATATAGCACTTCAACTAAAAATCAAAAGATTAAAAGATTTTGGCGTTGCTTTGTTGATCAACAAACAGATCAATGAATTCAGTATTTCACTGTATTAAACTATACCAATATATTTGACAGCTCAAAGTTTAATTTGATCTTATTAAGATTTCTATATATAAATTATCTTCGAATGCAACTGGGCTAGTATATCCAGATATATAATTTACATGCAATCCGAAAGCAAGTGTTACACGAATTTTACCTTCCTTCTAAAAAGCCAAACTATATATACAAATATCCGCCAGTTGAAGTCTGTAATTATGCATCTTCAGCTGACTCTCAGCTCTTTAAAGAGTTTTCAGCAAGTTTAGAATAGTATGATAATCAAGCATACTTAACTTCTAGAATAAGAGAAATCTGTAAAGAAATTGTGCAGAATTCTGAGATTACTTTTGATATTTCTCAGATTTCGCCGGGGCTAGACCAGCCTTATACTCAAATATATCAAGTTTTGCAAACTGAGCTTCTTGAACGAGAAAGAAGTAGAGAAATGATAGAAGAATTGGAGCCACCAAAGGGTCACTTAGAGACAATTACTACAAGACTTTCAGAACTTGAGATCTCAAGCCCAAAAGAGGCCATACAATATCCAACACCAGCAAATTTAACAGAAGAACTTGAGATTATACAAAATAGCAAAAGTGTTAATAAGAGCTCAGATAA
>Ga0247807_10002249_pt1 | contig 10722 bp, 27 predicted proteins | sample UWRJL074202C1_FD_179931 | JGI IMG/M metagenome (GOLD analysis project Ga0247807, IMG submission 179931) | Plant litter microbial communities from Arlington Agricultural Research Station in Wisconsin, United States - UWRJ-L074-202C-1 | ecosystem: Environmental > Terrestrial > Plant litter >...
TACCGTTATGATTGGTGATGAGTGGATAGCTGCTGGATGCGATTTAGACGAAGCGAAAAGTATAGCAAAAGAATGGCTAACTAATAAGCATAAAGAATTATCGGAGTTGCTAGGATTGTAATAATATTTATTAAACAACTAAAATAATCAATTTAAATGAATAAGTATAGCTCAATTAAAAAATTTAAAGTCGGAGAGAGTGTTGGCATGTTGGCATTCGGAAGCTATAAAAAATTTTGGATAGTATCGGTAGGAGAAGATTATGTAGAATTCAAATATGATAATACTGAAAAGTATGGAGAAAAAACATTTTCTCTTACAATTGAAGAAATTAACGAATTAATTGACAATTAAACAGATATACAATGAAAATAAAATATCTTGTTGTGTATCAAACTAGCTTTGGTAGTATGGCGACATTCGTTTTAGCTCTTAACGTAAAAGAATGTAGAAAGATATGCGAAGAAATAGGTCACATAAAACATACTTATGAAATTATTGATTTCAATTCAGTTGGCACTATAATTGGACATGTATAAAATAAAAGATAAAGGCGGTAAAATAATAAATCAAGGGGATTTTGTTTCATTAGGATCGGTATTAACTAATCAAGATGGTGTCGGACTATTTAACGGATTTTTCTTTGATAAAGATGAAGATATTTATGAAGTATTTTTTGATGAGTCTATTAACCATTGGTCACTTAAAATGGGAATAAAACCTAACACATACGAAAATGTTATGCTTTTAAATCATGCCTTAAATTTACTTCATACTCAAAAAACTTTAATAGTAAAGAAACCAAAAAAATAAATAAAACATTGAAGAGGACATATTGCTTAATGCTATCTGATTATATTGGATAGCATTTTTGTTTGTATATAGTTATCTTTGTTACGTATAAACATCTATTTGCACATGAAAAAATTACTTCTTTTACTTTGGTTTACTATATTTAGTTTAGCCTCTTATAGTCAGACCATCAGCTCGCTTCCTAGCAGTTTAGGCAATATTCAAATATTCCGAGACAATCCTTTCTCTATTACCTTACAATTCCCGAATAATTATTCAATTCCTCAGCCCGTAACAGCAGATTTATATCAATTGGTTGGCTCGGCTGGAACGAAGATTAATAGCATTACGCCTACCGTCAACGTAACAGGTCAAAACGTGACGGTAAACCTTACAACACAAAATGTATCACGTATAGCTTCATTATCAGGAAATATAGGATTGTACATTAAATTTAACGATACTTATTTATTTGGCAGTATAATTAAAACAGTTATAGGCGTTGGCGTTCCATCCGTTACTCCTTTTACAGTTAATATACCTAGCGCAGGGAATGTAAACATAAGTCTGATAGGTGCGTCAGGGGCAGCACAAAGATATGCTCAAATTGCTGATTCATTAGCAAACGTATCTAAGTCAGCATCAACAGTAGCTACCGCGCAAGCCGTATTAGCAGCAAGCAGTGCATTAACAGCGCAAAACGCAGCCTCTACTGCTTCTATTCAATACGAATTAAAAGGAAGTTATGACGCTTCTACAAATACGCCTACATTAACATCTGACGCAAGTGTGGGACAAACGAACCCGAATAAACCACAGAAGTATATCATTGTAAAAAAAGGCGTTCTTGCTTTTAATATTTCAGGAAAATCACAAGGGGATAGCATTGGATTAGGTGAATTAATTCAATCCCCTTCTAATATGTGGTTTTATAATCCTTATTTATTAACAGAAAACTCTATATCTACCAAAACAATTATAGATACAGCAGTAACGCCTATTAAAACAAGCTTCTTTAAAATAGGTAAAAACCTAGCTGACAAATCAAAGGTTATTGAAAATTATGGTATAACTAATGATTACCTGATAGTTCAAAGCAATAATAATTCTATTTTTAGGATAGAAGTAAAGCCTAATGCAACCTACACTTATTATGTTGATACGCAATTCCCTTCTTCGGTTAAAATAAGGTTTGAAAATAGCTCAAAGGCGTTGATCAGCGGAATAAATGCTAACGGAGCTGCTTTTAGTACACTACCTTACACTTTCACCACCCCGGCTAATTGTAAGTATGTAGTATTAAATGCAAGGACTAGCACGGTAACAGGCGCAGAAAATACAGCCCAATTTGAACAGGGCAGCATAAGGACAACTTACGAGCCATTTAATTTAAAGATACTTCAAAGTGATATTAGGGGTAATTTTGCAGAGGCAGATACAGTAGGTAAAAACCTTGTAGATCCAAGTACAATGCTTGTTAATAACTTTGGGCTAGATAACAGTTATAACATTGTAGCAAGTCCAAATAACGCTTTATATAGAATACCTGTTAAGCCTTTGACGGTTTATACTTATTATGTTCAAACAACATTTCCTTCTTCTGTCAAGCTAAGATATGAAACTTCAACAGGTGTATTTATTAGTGGGTATAATGCGAATGCGGAAAGTTTTTTAACACTACCCGTAACATTTACAACGCCTGCTAATTGCTATTATCTTATTACTAATGCAAGGACTAGCCAAAATGCTAATGAAGGTTTATTTGCTCAATTAGAACAATCTCCGTTTAGAAGTTCTTACGAGCCTTTTAATTTAAAGATAAATAATAAGAAAATAGATCAATCCCCGGTTCTGACTAAAAGCGTATTCTTACCTTGGAAAAGTAAAAAAGTAATCTTTGTTGGAAATAGTATTGTTTTCCTTAATTACTTTCAACCATTCGTACAGGCGTATCATGAGTTTGTTTATACTAACAACGCTATATCTGGTTCTTGTATGGCAGCAGGTAAAGAAAATGCAGCAGGTGACGGTACAATACGGCCAGCAATAGTAAACAGGATAACAGAAGTATCAGCTACAAACAGTGATTTAATTATGATCATGGGCGGTACTAATGACTGGCTTTATAATGTTCCTATCGGGTCTATCTCAGATACAACAAAAACAACATTTTACGGAGCTGTTAAATCTGTTATAATTAACCTACAAGCTAATAATCCAGCTAAGAGAATAGTATTTGCCACTCCTTTACAAAGAACTAATAACAGGGCTAATTTCACAGCACAAAAGCAATATGCAGATGTTATTAAAGAAGTTTGTGGAATGTATTCAGTGCCCGTACTTGATTTGTTTTATAGTTCTGGAATCACTTATGAAAATATAAATCAATTTACTTCTGATAATGTTCACCCTAACCCTACTATTGGTGCGCCTTATATAGCAAGGTTGATTAGCTCGTTCTTTTTTAGATTATAAGTTTGGTTGTTGAAGTAGTTTGAATACCCGTAAGATTATTCCTACGGGTATTTTTTATTTACATAACCCAAGTTTTATTACTCAATACATTTCTAATACAATTTCTGCAAACGTTATATTTTTTAGCTAGTTTTCTTTGTGGTGTTTTATATAATTCATACTCTTCTCTAATAGAAGTAGCCTTATCCATTGTTAATTTGGCGAGTCCCATTCTCTCTTTTGTCGCTCTAAGGCCATTAGCCATAGCGTGTTCCATATTCATTTTATTTGTAACCCATTCAAGATTAGATACTCTATTGTCTTTTGGATCACCATTTATATGGTTTACTTCGGGATAATTATTTGGGTTAGGAATAAATGTTAATGCCACTATGCGATGAACTACTTTCGATTTCTTAACTCCGTCTTCTTTTACTCCAACTCTGTAATATTTCTTATTCTTAGCACAACCTAATTTCATTAACTGTCCGGGTTTATGAATAGACTTCATATTCCCTAAGTTACTAACAAAATAACCTGAATCTTTAAACTCTCTCCATTCTTCTTGTATTTCTTCCATGATATAAATAAGAAATCCCGCCCGATTAATAGTTGCAGCTATTTCACCAGACAGGATTAATATAATGTTTTGATATGCTCTGCAAAGCATGTTTCTATACACAAATATAGTTATTTAATTTAAATCTACCAATTTATTTTTGCTTAAAAATAGACCGATAGATAACATAATTATTGAAAAAATATAGACTACATAAGGAACATATATAATCATCATCAACCCTCGATCATCATTCCAAACCATATACCAATAGTAGAATGTAGTAGCAAATATAGAAGTGGCATTATATATAAATAAACTACTTATTATCCAGAATATAGTTGAATGCAAAATATTGTCATCTTCTAAATTATCTAACATATTTAAATAATAATATAGACACAAAGACATTAATAAAAAACATTCAAGTGTAGGTATTATAAGTAAGTATCTGTAATTATTGAAATCTAATAAATCTTTATTAGTATGAAGTAAATCACAAAAGAAAACGACTGTATAAATAAATAACAAACAATATATTACTGTTTTGAATATACGATTATTAATAATTACCCTGAACATATAGGCCAAAATAATAAAGCTAAACAAGTGCCATAAATTGCATAACAAAATAGTATTCTTTGTTTGACTTGCCAAATGAACGCCTATTATATCAGCAATCAATTGACCTATTAAGTACAAAAAAAATATCCTTAGATATATGGGTTTATATCTAAGGAGTAGTATTAATATTGGCACTATTGTAATAAAAGAAGCAATAGAAACAATTGGATATAACTCAATAAAGTTTAAATATTTTTTCATGTTCCACAAATTTTCGGGCAAATCGGGGGCGAACCAAGTACAGTAGCATGTTCAGTTTTATTCTTCATCACAGGCTCAACAACAATTGTCTTCTCTCCATCCTCATCTACACCACAATTAATCCTTACGCCTAACACATCGTTAATAGCAGTATTCTTTAATAGTTCTACGATCTTATTTTTCCCTAAAAAGTAAGATTCAATATAAGTCTCTCCATTTTCCTCAACAAATTTACGACTTTCTTTATGTTTATCAGTTATTTTTTTTGATTCTTTGTTAGATATAATCTTTCCGCTATCCTCATTCAATTTCATATCCTTTATATTTTAATGAATTCAAAACTACTGTTTTTATGCTTGTTTTGAAAGCCGGTAAGTAAGTTTGTGAAAAATATTTTTATTTATTGATAATTAATTAGGCATTTAAATTAATTATTTGTACATTTGGATACTGAAACGAATCAGGATTTAAACAACTATTATATGATGCCTATTAGAGATCGTCGCGAAAGAGGTTATTTAACTATTTATACTCATGAAAGAATAGGAAAGTTTGGAATGAAAGAGACTTGTTTTTCAGAGTGGGAACACATTAAAGGATGGACTAATATAACTAGAAAACAAATAGATGAAACAAAAAGTAGGAAGGCCAAAAGGAATAAATAAAGTTCATAAGAGTTTTAATTTATCAATAGATCTACTAGAACATTGGAACTCATTAAAAAACAAAAACAGAACAGTAAACGAGTTAATTGAGAAACATAAACTTGAAATCGTAAAAATGGAAAAAGAATTAAAATTTAATTCATTAAGTATAGGAACAATATTTTGGGCTATCGAAAATGGCAAATTATTTGTTGCCAATAAAGACAGTGATAATGAATATTATGTATTAGGCGCAGAATATCCTTATGATTTTGATGATAATTTAAAAATTGTAGAAATAATAAATCCACCAATATTTAATCAAAATGACTTTTAAATCAATAGGCAACAGATATGAAAAATTGGCAGAAAGTTAACAATGTACCAGAATCGGTAGTTGTCTGGACTAAAATAGAAGATGAATTTGGGTTTTCCAGAAATGAACAACAATTATTAAAACAAGGGAATTTATGGTGGACACCGGATAAATCAATGTATGTTTATTATACGCCTACCCATTGGAGTTATTAAAATAAAACACTAAACAGATAAATATATGAAAACTAAAAACGAAGAATTAGTATCAGCTAAATATCCCGGAGCTAGATCAGAGAAATACAAGACAAATGGCGGTGAAACTTATTACTTGATTGTATGCGGAGTTGGCGCAACAAAAAAAAGATTAGGCGATGGGACTACATTAAGCAAAGCATGGAAAGATGCAAAAGATAATTATATCGACTTATACTAAACAGATAGAGAAATGACAAAAGTAATAGCAATCGGAGAAGAGCAGGCTAAAACAACATTGAAACCTATTGAGCTTTTAAAATGCTTTCAAACGTCAGGCGATAAATTTTTACTATCCAAAGCAGACCCTAAAAATTTTAAGTTTGTTGAACTTATAGCGAGAGGTAAGAATACTTCAAATGAAGATTTAATTTTTTGTTATAATGAATACAGGGATACTGGTTTATTATTCTTAAGTCACTTTAATGATGGTATAGTATGAAAACATTTTTTAAATCACTCAGTATAGCATGCTTAATAATGCTTATTTTTTCAATAGCTGATAGTATTTTTAAAGAGAAATCAATTTGGATAATATTATCTCACCTTATAGTAATAACTTTATTTGTCAGTGATGTAATTAAAGATTGGCAAAAATGACTAACCAAGAAGAATTAATCAACTTATACAAAGAAGCGTTAGAATCTAAAAAACAGGCATTAGATGAGGCTAGATTAAAGCTAATAGAAGCTAATGTAGTTATTTACGAAATAAGTAAATTGATTGAAAATAAGCAATTAAGAGATTTAATTTACAACTATTTAAATAAGATAAAATGAAAGTAGAAAACACCGTATTTTTAAATGTCAACATGAGGCATTATGAAGATCCAAATAATTTACGTAGAATTATTAAGCCAACAAATTTGCTTAATTTTCAATGGGTTCCTCAAACTATGGGCGAATGTGTTTGGATGTTTTTTGAATTTAAAAACGAGATAGATAAAAATGAATTTTTAAAATACATTTCTACTGTTTCTTTTAATAGTGCATTTGATGGTAAATTAAAATACGTTGACGAATTGTTAGGTACTTTTTTAGATCAAGAATTATTAGACTATTGGTGTACAGGAAAAATTTATAATCCATAACTATTTAAATAAGATAAAATGAGTACTAACGAATTGACCGACTTGCTATCCGATCACTTGACAGATCAAAATGTTCCAAAAGAAGAAATGCTTGTCAGGTATAATGAAATACAAGATTATCTATCATACGCTCGTAGAATATTTGATCTTTCAGATAATGCTAAGAAAGATTTTTATGAAACAATGGAAGGGGGCGTTATCACTAAGGAAATGAAAGAAACTTTATGTAAATGCAAATCACAAAAAGACGAAGATCATTATATCGACATGTGGTCTAGGTCAAATTATTTTAAGAAATGTTCTTGGATGGCTTATTTACATGGAGAAGATAAAAATATTCCATATCATGAGTAAGTTAAATAAAAGTGAAACTAAGAAAGTATTAATAGCTGCAAAAAAGTTATTAGAAGTGGAATATATTATTGGCAAAATTGGAGTAGATATTTACATAACAAGTGAATATATTTATTTTATTAAAGGCGAATTGTTTAATCACGATAATAGCGATAGCGATCCTAACTACGAAAACATAGTTCACTCTATACCTAATATGTGGAGTGGTGGAGGGATTTAAACTTAACACAATTAATCAATGAAACTACAAAAAGTTAAACCAGAGTCAAGACCTTTAAACAATACAGAAAAAACAAAGGCTCTTACTACCTCAACAGCAATACACTTTTTAATACGTCAGATGGATTATCTTTCTCAGACTACAATGTACTCATCAAGAGTTAAACAAACAGGTAATTTATTCTTAAAGGCGTTAGAGAATTACTCTGATAAAAACCTCTGGCAACAAGAAGTGGAGGGATCTGATATTAATTCAGCTACGGAGCAGATCGAATCTATGAGTTCTTTAATCAGCACACTATTTACTATCTCTTTGGGGTTAGGATATATTGACCCTGAAAAGATAAAGTTATTTCATTATGATTTAGGTGCATTAATGGAACGCCATGATTTACCGATTACGATAGATGAGAATGGAGATTTAAGTTTAAGAACTATACAATTAGACGAAGCATGATAACTAGACAAAAAGTAAAAGAAGAAATTACAAGAATACTTCAAGATCCGGGATTCTATGATCAACACGAATCAGAAGGAGCATATTTTTTATTAACATTAATTGATCCATATATTAAGCAAGTAGCTAAGGATACAAGAAAGCGATGTTCTGAAAATGCTAAAACCTACGACGATTCGCATAGGGGACGCATAAATACTTATATTGATATTGACTCTATTTTAAGAACTGAAATAATTTTACCTTAACCAATTACAATCATGCTATACTGCATAGAAATACAAAGAGAATTAGAAGAGCTAATGGTTGAACATGAACACTTCGATACAGAGCCTACACGACAAGATATATTAGATTATATCGAAACATTAGATTGTAATTACGATGATAATTATGGTAAGATTAATTATTATAGAGTAGGATGAAAAGTGAAAATGAATACGTAGACGGTGATTATAGAATACATAGATCTATTGTAGATCACTCAATAATTAGAGTATTTAAATGGTTTGATGGCTTTTGGTATTATCAAGGAACGGTAGATAATAAAGACTTAATAGAAAAAGGTTATGATATTAATAGCGACGAATTAATTACAGTTTATTGGACTTTGTACAAACACTAATTATGATACCAGAAGAATTAAAACCAATACTAATTGAATTAATAGGCAGACATGCCTTTAATAATAATTTAAAGATTAATCCAGATTTCGCTAAAATAATGGGATCTTTACAGTACCTAATCGGTCAGATGCCAATAGCTTTGAGAAACAGCGAACAAGAAGATAAAGATTACGGAAAATTATTAATCAATACAGTTAAAGAAATGTTAGAATCAGATGAGCCAAGAAACTAAGACAATCAGACCAAACTATTACAATACAGATAGTATTTACGAGCCAATTAAAATAATTCAGCATTACGGACTAAATTTTGAATCGAGCAATTGCTTAAAGTACATCTTACGTGCAGGCGTTAAAAATAAAGCCACTGAGCAAGAGGATTTAATTAAAGCTATAACTTATCTACAATTGCGCGTGGATTGGTTAGAATCCCAAAAACAAGGCGTAGAAGTTATCAATGATACACTAAGCCCAAATATTGAAGAGGCGAAAGAATCTGATATTGTTGATTATAAAAAAGAGTATTACAAAGCTATTGAAGCGTTCTCTAAATATTCCAGAAATACGCCAGAAGAATGTATTAAATTAGTTGACAGTATAACCGACTCAGAAGACGCACCAAAAGAAATAAGTTCTTTAAAAGTTGGCGATAAGATTAAAGCGATTGATCCGTGTTATATGAATAGTGATAAAACTGATTTATCCAGTTTAACTATTAATAAATGGTATGATTTAACTTACGTTAGTGATTATTCTATTAAAGTTACAGATGATGATGGACATGAACATTCATTTAGCAAAGAAACACTATCAGAGTTCTTCCACGTAATTAACACACCAGTCTTAACACCAGAAAATATTAAAAGCATTCAAGATGAGAATTATAACGAAGAACTCAGAAAACCGTATCATTAATTAAAATAAGATTAGTATATTAAAATAATATATATTATCTTTGAGTACTTCAACAAAGGGGTGATTAAATAGATAGAAATTATGGAATTAGAAATATTAAAACAAATATTAATAGCATCAATAGCTAAAAATGGCGACAAGCCTTTAACTTTAAACCATTTAGTTAATATCATTAATTTAGTTCAAAAGAAAGTAGAACACGATGATAAGCTAACTAATTACGATTTTAATCCTGATTGGAATTAAAATGAAACAATACAAATTTAAATTCTACCTCAACAACACACTATCCTCAACTCAAATATTTAAAGCTGACTCACAAGAAAGAGCTTTTGATTTAGCAATGGGTTTTTTGAATGATTATGGTTTGGATGATTGGGAATTGGTTTTACAGTTTAAATAAAAAATATTATGTGTAAGTGTATAGATTTAAAAAGAAGAGATATAATGGATCATACCCCTAGCGTAAAGTGGCTTAGATTTGACTTAGATAACTGTCGTGTATTAGATAAAAACGGCGAATCTATTGGAGGAAATAGAACAGGACAAAGGATAGAATATAAGATTGAAGTTAAAAAGAAAGATGGAACTGTTAAGGACAAGATTGAAAAGAGTTTTATAGTTCATGTTTATTGCCCGTTTTGCGGTAAAAAATATAAATAAAAATATTATGAAACAAATAGAAGAAATGACAGATGAGGAACTACAAGAACATTTGGAAAGTTTTCAAAATTTACTGCAAGATTGCGAAACCAGAGTAAGCCACGCAGAGACTGAGTTATTTTACAAAAAGAATCCAGAATGCAGGCCAAAGGAATAGGATTATTTTTATAATTAGTCAAGATTTATAGAGAGTTTAATTTAAATACGTATAATTATTTTAATATCATGAAAAAAGAAGGGGGATCAATATTTTTAGATGGCAAAAGAAAAGAATTGTTTTGGGCTAACGCTTTAAGGCAAAGACAATACCCATTTCATTTATTTGAAGAAATACTTAAAATAAAATATATAGGATTCGATACTGGTTCAATGACAATAGAACAATATTATGAAAGATTTATTGATTCAAAGTACGAAAATATTAATCAGTACATTGAAGATACTTTGCCTAACTAATGCACTAAAAAGGGTGCAAAAAGTGTCAATATTAAGCAAATATGCACCTAAAAGGGTGCAAGAATATTGTGTAATTAATTGAAATACAATAACTTAGCA
>Ga0247807_10002250_pt1 | contig 10718 bp, 11 predicted proteins | sample UWRJL074202C1_FD_179931 | JGI IMG/M metagenome (GOLD analysis project Ga0247807, IMG submission 179931) | Plant litter microbial communities from Arlington Agricultural Research Station in Wisconsin, United States - UWRJ-L074-202C-1 | ecosystem: Environmental > Terrestrial > Plant litter >...
GTAAATCACCTTCAAAGACACGCTGAAACTAACTACCTACCATGGCGGCTGAACTCGACAACTACCAGACGCCTCTGGCCACCCGATATGCCAGCAAGGATATGAGAACCATCTTCTCAGCCCGAACCCGCGCTACAGCATGGCGCGAACTTTGGGTTGCGTTGGCAGAGGGAGAGAAAGCTTTAGGAATTGATATTTCAGACGAGGCAATTGAGCAAATGAGGGCCAATGTTCAGATGACAGACCAATGCTTTGTTGTTGCGGCTGAGGAGGAGAAGAGACGTACGTTATAGTCACAGATTCTGACAGAGTGAGTATCTGTATTTTGGCTCACTTATCGTAGGCCGACACGATGTTATGGCCCATGTTCATGCATTCGGAGAAGTGGCTCCAAAAGCTGCCGCAATTATTCATTACGGTGCTACTAGCTGCTATGTCACTGATAATGCAGATCTGATCTTTCAAAAACGTGCCCTTGACCTAGTTATCCCAAAGATTGCAACTATCATCTCTAAGCTCTCCGAATTTGCTGTCAAATACAAGAATTTGCCAACTCTAGGTTACACGCATTATCAGTAAGCATATCCTATTCTGGTCAACTTGCGAGGTTTGGCACATGCTCGAGGCAGAACTTCGATGTATTTGGTGTATTGGGAATTGACACTGGCTGATCTACCTCCAACAGACCTGCTCAATGCATAACCGTTGGCAGACGTGCGGCTCAATGGGTTCAGGATTTGGAGATGGATTTGGTTGATATCCAACGCGTGCGCGATGATCTTAAATTCCGTGGTGCCCAAGGCACTACTGGCACCCAGGCGTCGTTTATGGCAATCTTCGACAATGATGGCTCAAAGATCGATCAGCTCAACGAATTTCTTTGCAAGAAGTTTGGATTCCCTTCCTGCTACTCCATTTCGACCCAGACCTATACTCGTAAGGTCGATCTGCGTGTTGCAAATGCACTCTCGGGATATGGCACCACCGTTCAGCGTATCACTTCTGACCTCCGCCATTTGGCAAGTCAAAAGGAGATGGAGGAACCATTCGAGAAGGATCAGATTGGATCTAGTGCTATGTAAGTCTTCATGTTATAGATCTCCTCATGTCGAATTCCATAACAGATCAGAAATCCATATCTTCAATGGGGTTATTCAATTAAGACTTCCAAATCCACATCCCAATCATTTCGAAGCTTGAAGAACAATGAAAATTAAAAGTTTCTGTATACTAACTTGGTATTAGGGCCTACAAGAGAAATCCAATGAGGTGTGAGCGAATTGCTGGACTTGGTCGACACCTTGCCAATCTGAACAAGAACGCATCGGATACGTATGCAGCACAGTGGTTTGAGCGTACCCTCGATGATAGTACGTCTTATTTCACTCATTATTTGCTGAATACTGACATTCGGAAGGCGCAATCCGTCGGATCACTATCCCAGAGATGTTTTTGACTGCAGACGCCATTTCCTTGACTCTCGATAACGTTGTCTCTGGGCTCGTCGTTTATGAGGCCCGTATTCGATCTCGTTTGATGGAGGAGCTGCCATTCATGGCAACAGAAAACATTATAATGAAGCTCGTCTCTCTTGGTGGGTCCCGTCAAGAAGCTCACGAGGAGATACGCGTTTTGAGCCACCAAGCTGCTCACGTTGTCAAGAATGAAGGGGGTAAGAACAATCTGATTGAACTCATCAAGAAGACCGAGTACTTCCGACCTGTTTGGGCTGAACTTGATGCCATGCTGGACCCAGACCTCTTCGTCGGCAGATCTGCACTTCAAGTTGAGCGCTACTGTGGCAAGGGTGGAGAAATTGAAAAGGCTATAGCTCCATACAAGAAGCACATTGATCTGAGCAAGGAGGTTCAACTCACGATCTGAGGGGAGTTGCCCAAAGGCCATATACCACAAAAGTTCCTACCTCGTTCTAGTTCTTCGTCATGCATTTTCACGCCGGAGTTATGATCGACTAGATAGAGTTAGGTGGCTAAGATGTCCTCTACATATAGTCAATGATGCAAAGATCCTGAACCTACCGCATTTTCGAACGTATAAGCTGCTGTTGAGGAAGATTCTATCATAGGCTGATACCATGTGAGTTGAAAGTACTTTGTGAAATTGGAACCAAGCCGTGAAAGTAAGGAGGGTTCTGTATTGTTTGGACTTCTGTTACATTGGTGTTGATTTTCCTAAGGCCAGTGTATTCCGCAGGCCTCCCCAGCGATACACCGCTGTACCACATTTCATGTATTGATCTACTGGCTCCCCTTGCGACGATTATACCTCTATCTAGTATCTAGCTGTTGCAGAGTCTTGCGAAGGTTGGCGGCCTCGTTATCATGCGGGGATTTGGAGCTCAACGGTCATTGTCCTCCAAGCCCTGGTGTAAGTGCACTTTTGTCGAGTAGATCCTAGGACGCATTGGCCATGTCAATTTCTGACATCCCACGATGCCACCACCACTTGGGGCTTCTCGTTCAACGTGAGAGAAAGCGCAAGCCATGCTTTTTGTTTTGCATTGATTAAGATCTAGGCAGTGCGAAAGAGCAGCTGGTGGTTTGCGAGGCAGTGCGAAGGCTTCGTGGCTGAGGTAGGCACGTATAATGCACATTCAATGGTAATGCCCTCGTTTGCATCCTACAGGTGCTAGAACCATGAGGTTCATTTTACTTATCTAAGGGCTCTGCATACTTCTATTGAGTCACAAAGCATACTAACGCTCTATGTGTTGCACCTTTTCTTGCTTCTCGTACACTACTACAAAAGAGGCAAACATCATGAACAATAAGAACCTAGCTCTTGAGATCTGATCCCAGCTATCACATCAGAAGCCTGATTTTATGGAAATATAGCCTAACCTGTATGCGCCATGTGTACGTGCAAGTCTGGATTTAGTGCTACTTCATGGTAATACCGGATCCCGTTACCCATATCCCCGAACGACGCCTGGGGTATGAGGTCATATCTATAGGCAGTGGTTGCACGGTATAGGACAGACTAAGTTTTGAGAAATAGGCATATGGCAAGGTCAGATGTGATCATCCTCCAGAAGTATGCAGTGGTGTGCAAACGGGCGAAACTGTTGCCGATTTCGCCTATTTGGGTAGAAAACTCGAAATGCAGGAATGCGGTGAGCGTTCGATCTTCAAATTCTGCTGCAGAGTAGAAAGTTCGCGAACATAGAACTCAAGAAATAGACACAAGAATTTGGCACCTGTCAACACTAAACGTCTTGCTAGCCTCAGTAGTTCACAGTGAGGGAGACATGTAGTTACTAGCCCAACGCCGGTTGTCGGGTGTACATATCAAGATGCGTCAAACACCAAAGGGCTCTGAAGATCCTTAAACTGAAATGTAGATGCTATGAAATCTGAAGAGGGCAGATGGAGAGTGTGCATAGCCTAATGGTGGCATCTACTCACTCACCCACTTCACGATCCCGACAAGGATACTAGATGATCATTCTCTGATATCAAAGAACATCTTCCTAGGTTTCTTCCTACTCGAAACGTATGGTAAACAACCAGCAATGGCGCCACTTGAGCAAGTTGGATTCACCTTCAAACATCTGTACGTAGTTGCAAGAGTGATGAATGCTGTCAACTACAGATATGTTACGCGCGTATGAAACGAACTCTGTACACTCATCTGCTCGATTTTCCTTGTTACGAGGTAGCAAGAAGTATGCCTTGCCTTCGTAGAAGCAACGTAGGGGTGCCTTTTCTCGGATGTGGAAACGTTGACACCCTCAAATCTCGAGCGAATATCCTTCTGACCTGTAAATTCAGTGTGCACCCCCTGACTACTTCGAATGGCACAGCCAGGCAACGTGGATTTGACATGGGTCAACCTGTGCGAAGGATACGAATAGTCACATTCTTCTGCAAGTGTCATTGATTGATGCTCTTACTACCCGGGCAAGCAAATCCTGTAACATAGTAGAGAAGGTCGACACACTTGGGCCGTAGTTTACATTATGCTGAATGACATATTGACACGCAGGAGAATGAAGAGGTGCAGAAACCAAAATGACCAGAATCTAGCAATGATAAGCGCTTAATTGTACGTGGGGTTTGAAACTTATGGTTGGCTCTGCTGCGCCGATACTGTGGTGCATTTCATAGTCTTGGGAAGGCACATGGCATCCTTTCAAAAAGGGTACGCCGTGCCACCGGAACGGGACGACTGTGCTTGAGGGTCCATATCTCGCGAGTGGATGCTGAGATCTTGGTAGTTTTTAAAAACCGTATTCCTGAACATACGAGCTTCACGAACTGGCACTTGTGTGCTTCCCAGTATCAAGTTTAGTTGACACACTTTCGTCTCCATGTTGCAACATAGATCAATTTGGACCGGCTGAATTGCATGCAAGAACTATGCTGTCGAACCTTCTAGGGTCACACTTGATCTACCAAACAAGCTTCGTTAACGGTGTACAGGTACTCGTGTGTACCGAGCTCGCCGAGGAAGAAGGAGAAACTAATGATGCGAACATGCTTGAAGACGTTGCCATGCGGCTGAGCAGAGCCTGTCCAGCAGGACGATGAAACAGTTTGCTACCACACCCTAAATCCTTCGATCGATATCCAAACTACCGTTCCAGCAGCATGGTTGGTCGCCGATGTGGTGAATTGTGACACCTTCCATGAGTGATTCTCGAAGCGCCACCAGAGATTCTATGCATCGAAGTTTCGAAGAATGTAGGGTAGGTATCTTGAATACCCTGTTGGCTGCAGTGCGACGAAGTATGTACGTGTTGGTAAATTTGGACCAAGTAAGATGATAACAGAACAAAAGCCACATCCTTAATCGACCTCTCGTTGGTATGGTCGCCTTACGTGCTCACAGTGTTTTGGTGGAGTCAGACTTGCAGTTTTGGGAAATCGTTGGAGCTAACATCAGTCTGGCTCCAGTAAGAAATAGCATGGGTAAGTGAAAAGAATTCCAACGGCTGCACTTGGTACTGGACCAAGAATGAGCAAAATCACGATGAGAATTTAAGATGAGCATAAGCACACATGAGATGGCGGCAGTTGCCCCGTTGTACAGATGTGATTCAACCCATGTACGACGGTTGTTCTAAATTAGTGGTAAAGTATCCCATAGCAGTTCAGCTCCTGGTCCATAAGTTGTATATCTGGATTCGAGCTGCATGGACCAAATTATAAGTTTGAGTGCCGGGATTTATGCTACTGGCACGGAAGCATAATGGGATTCCTTGATCATTGGCCCTGCGACTCTTGCAAATGGTAAATGGGACCTTTCGATTCTTTTGCTTGTAAATGAGCTTGAGTATATTCCCCTCAGCTGCGCAATCGTCGCCTCTTTAGGAACAACTTAGCGGTAAAACATGGTAGTGTATGCAGGGGAGTTTTTGGGACAAGGTAGCCAGTGGATCTGCATTTCCCAATAAATCCCCCATCCAATCATAATCCCTTCTTCGTAAGGAGCGGGAGGGATCATCCGGTCCCCGCCATGCATTTTACTGTACAGGACTTAGTTGTAATGTGACAGGATCCCATCAACGTGGGAGAATATGCCTCTCCATGTTACGGAGAGTACCGTATTCGATCTTGTGTTGGTTTCAGCCCATCACGTCTCTACACAGTGTAGAGCTTCTGGATCAATGAGGGGGTTTTTTTGATCTTACCAGGAGCGTGTAGATAAATGAATATGACATACAGGAACCGCAGTATGCTAACGGCACGGTCTGCCTCCCGCTGCCGGCACCCAGACGGCTCGATCTGGAACAAGCGACTGAACAACCAGGTAGCTCGTCACGATTACACGAGCTTTTCAACATAACTCACCTGCTATACCTGTCTTTTCCTTCTGGTTTAGCTTCTGATCTTGTATATCGCACGACCACTGATGGTCACTCACCAGAGACTAGCACGACAAATACAGGTCCGTCCGATGGCTATCTTTAGACTCCCCGTGCATCCCTTTGATTAACCTTAATCTTGGTCTATGGCCGTGACCCTGGAGTGATATGCTCGGCTCTTAGCATGAGCTCACTTCTCCTCTTCATATCACACCTGCTATAATTAAACTATGATGCTACAGTCGTGCGCTTGAGCTTGAGAGATGTTGGATGTAGCTCGCTTCCCCAGGATGAAGGAACAAGGCATACAACGTCGCTCATCAGCAGTGCCAGAGACAAACCACGGCAATTTACCAGGGAATACTCTTTAGGTATTGGCTCTGGAAACTTGTAAGAGCAGGAGTGCTGCAGAATATCACCCCGCCACGTTGTCCACGTTTCTGAGGACGAGGACGGGGGTAGCACATGGCATCATGGCCATAATGCGACGTTATCTAACATTCTGCATGGAACATTCTGTAGAAACCCCTTGGAAGGGTGTCACTTGTCATTTGACCATGGAAGTGTGGCTAGAGTAAATCCGTCTTTTGTACACGGGCGAGAGTGTAATTGTAATACAAAACAAACCATGGCCCATAAATGGTCTGGCTTTTCCTGCCTGGTATCGCACGCACCCAGCGTCCCCCTCCCGCTAGCCCCTTGTCCTCGCACATGCTCACTGCCTGGTCGTCCCGACTCCCATAAGATCCCCAAGCTTCCCACAAAATGCACATCCTGGAGGAGGGGCAGGGACCAGCTTATGACCTGTTGAAACGCGCGCTTAATAGCGAGCCACCACCTAGACTTGTAAGATTTCCCGTCTCGGCTGTAGGCTGCAGTACGAGGAGAGGAGCCACCAACTCTCAGGTAGCACTTCCGGCTTTGCCAGACGAGACGAGGGAGGAGTATCTGTGGACCTGACAAGAAACGCGGTTTGCTGGACCGACGTACGAGTATCGCAGGTCATTGTGTTTGTGCACGTTGACAGCGTAGTAGCGTAGCTCAACCAATAGCTGCCGTATCAAGCCTTCTGGAAATTTGGGTTCACCATACGGACCGTACTCCCTTTGTGCTCTCCATTGCCCCTGTTCCTCGGTGGCAACTCAAAGGCATGATTGTCTGTGCGGGAATGAAGGTGCACCATTGCTTGCTGTCAGGCACATCCACCGTGGTGCATTCTACTACCCTAGACTGCTCCACCGAGCCAACGATCTTCCCATATGACCCAATCCCGTATGCTAAAAGAGGACTGTCGTCTTGATCGTTTTGGGGACGCCGCCAAACCCTGCACCTGGGCTGGCGACATGGCTGGAAAGTGCACCCGTTATCAAGCCCGCATTTTGACGTAAAACTTGCAGATTGAAGAGCAGTGGGCAGGAGCAAGATGGGAATTTGCTAGTCCTGTGATTCTGTACGTGTATAGAGAAAGGAGGTACTGGCCACGATTTCAACTACACAAATACCGGCTTATTACGACAAGCGGCCATTTCAGACATCTTATGTCAGATGTCTAGGGATACTAGTTACACCGGTAAGGCTGACGGCGTAAGTTCTTTCTTAATTGACTTCACCGTGGCGGAAGCGCGGATAGACGCTGTTGACGCTCCTAGAGTCTTAGTTCAAGTTCCCAAGAGTTTGGGGGCCACTTATCACTCTCCATTCAGCACCAGCGTTGCATTAATAGTGCTGAAATTGGTGCAGGCATGACGATGAACTGTACCCATCCACAACACTTCACGAGCACCGTTATTGGGCAGATCGGAAGAGACCAAATCATTGCGGTTGTGACCAATAATGTGTCCACTTCAGATAAAGTACTTCTGTACAATCAACCAAAGTATGTCATTCGTTGTAATGTAATTGATTGTCTCCAGCTGTAGTGTGTCCTGTATAATCTATTCGTCGATCAATAAAACTTGAAGATTCAGTCGGGTGTTGCCAGCTTTTCAGCAATAGCATGTGGTGTTCCTTCCCATAGTGTTTTACAGTAAATAAATGCCGCCCAAAGCAAGGGTATTCTAAAATACAGTTTCTAACGCCAGTTAATGTAATGCTGATTTCCCATCATCATTTCCAGTCCATGAATAAACCCTAATTGCTTCTAAAACGTGCTTAGAATAACAATAACGCAGTCAAGAAAGTATTGTTGACAATTAAATTCGTCGTAATTTCATCCCGTATAGGCTCACAAGCTGATTCTCAAATGCAACCGTCAGCCGCCCCACGATGATCATATCTCGTGCCTAAACCCGGCGCTGACTGCAGGGTGTCGTCTACGTCACACAGTTTGATCTGGCTAGATATTGGTAGAAGAGTTTTGGTTCACTCTGAGTTCCTATTAGTTCGACCAGACTGGCTCTCCGTGACTTTCTCCCGTCATGTAGTCTTGCCGTTGCAGATAGCCTCCTGACGCTGATGTGAGAGACAAATCGTGCCCACCGGTAGAAGCTCCTGGAGCGGGGTTGTAATGGGCTGATGAGCTGTATGAAGGTTGTCTCGACTGTTCCGCTCCCGGCCGAGAGAGGAGATTTTTCATCGAGTTTGGATCCGTCGAGGTGTAGTTTTGCGGTCTGAAATCGACTGTTTCAATGTCAAAACGTTTTGAGCATCCATCCTCCATATGTCTATAAATGTTAGCTTTGCAGGAGAGGAATATACATCAGGTCAAATACCTTCTTAGGGTGTCTTTTCGTGCAAATTTATGACTGCAATAGTCACAGCGGAAATTCCGTTGCTTCATGTGAACACTCTGGTGGTGTCTCTGTAGATCCGTCTTCCTTACAAACTTCTTGTTGCAATCCTTCAAAGGACAAGGGAAGGGATATTCTCGGCTGGCATCGTGTGTGTCCATGTGGGCTTTGTAATTGTAACTTCGTCCAAAAAGCTTGCCACAGCCCTTTACATTGCATTGAAAATTAGCGTCCTCCTTTGTCGTGAGCTTTCGAACTCCTCTTGTTCTTGCGATAGTACTTGGGGTTCGCCGGCGATCAATGGCTCTTCCAGGTGATCTTTCATGACTTTCGGAGCGTCGATCATATGGCGGAATCGGCAAAGTGGTTATTGATGGCAAGTCCTGTGTATATTCGACCTTGGACCAACCTAGAGGTGACGGATCACTGTAGTAGCTTGCTTCGATGGTTCCTGGATATGGATTTGCGGTGGATAGAAGTGTGTGGCTGATTTGTGGAGAACTCATCATGACAGAGTCGTTACTAGCTGCATATTCAGAATGATGGTCCTCCATCTTGATACGTGGATTATATGAGTGAATGGAGCCTGCTTGTGTAAAGATTTCTGATGCTGGAGCTGAGGAGAACGAGGAACGCTGTGATGTATTTCCTGAAGGTACTGGAGAGACCGGGAGAGCACTTAGTTCAGGTGAATGAGTCGAGTATATATCGTGGGTATATGAATTTGAAACCGAGTGATGATATGGAGCAAAAGGATCATATTCTGCTGAGAGGATACTTGAGGCACCCTGGGATGATCTGGGTGTACTATTCTGTTGTGTGATATTTCCCCAATCGTTAGTGGCCGTCGGCGCCTGGATGGTTGACTGTGAGTTTAAAGACTCTTCGACAATCGATCCTGGCATCGAGCATGAATATAGCCCAGTTCCGGGAAGGGGTTCTGTTGACCTAAAGCGTGAGTCACTTTGAGCAGGTGAAGGATACTCGTAAAGTGGTTCAGGATTGGAAGCATATGACAACGGTGTTGGTGACCGAGCGGATTGTGGAGTCAGCTCCATTTTGACAAAGATGGAGAACAGAGTACACGACGAAGGGAGAGCAGCTGATGTTACAGACGTTGGAGCTAGCCAGGCTTGGATTCCAACGGACTTCTCGAGGGGGTGGTGATATTATGAATACTCTCAGGCTTGCAGCGTGATTGGTGTTCCTATGTACGAGATCGCTATATTCTGGAAGAGCTGTTGGAGGAATGGGGACATGTGACAAGTGACGAGCCAGGAGTTGGGGAGAGTTGGAGGAGTCGGAATCCTAGTCCGGAGAGTATACGCTATGCAGATCACCGCGTAGGAGTTTTGGCTACAGTTGGATGAGGATGAGGATTTGAAAAGAGAGGAACCTAGAGGGGTGGGAAAAGAAGGCGATGAGAGGATCTTAATGTATCTATGAGTGAGACCAAGAAGAAACTTATAAACACCTGAATGAGCTAACGAGAATCTATGAATGGTCCCTGGTAGTACTAACACATTCTGAAGGCAGAAGGGGAGGGGGATGAGAACCGGACAGGGGAGCGAAAGTCCCATCCACCCCAAATATCCTGGTGCTTTGGGAGTAACTGTGCCAAATAACAAATGGCCGCATCCGGCTGCAGAAGTGACGCCCTGGCCCCTGGCTCTGGACTTGTTAGATAATCTTAGTGGGAAAAGCGAGTCACCGACTGAAAGGTCCCAAAAACGTTGGCAAGCAGGGGCTTGGTCTATGAGCGGCTGTACAGTAAAGGCGGTGGAGTAGAAACAGAAACGTTGTCCATGGTTGGCATGGACCATCTGATGCCAGGCTTCCCTGCAACCTTTGACGACCAAGAGAGGCTTGCTATGCGAGGTAACTCAGGGATGCAGTAGTCGAGGTCTGTACGTACCTTTACCAGGTTACCTACCACACGTATGGCAGCCGTTCGAGGAAAGGCTGGGGTTGTTGTTATTTTCTGACGCCCTCAGCATGAACCAACCTGCTCCTGGTGCTCTATGGTTCACCTCATGCCTGGAGCAGAGTTGGTTGGTGGTCGGTCAGCCGTCATTTCTAGCAGGGAAGAACGGATGAGGAGGACAAGATTTCACTGGGTACAATTCCAACCACCTTGCTAACTGCACTAATGGTGTCGGTGG
>Ga0247807_10002252_pt1 | contig 10715 bp, 8 predicted proteins | sample UWRJL074202C1_FD_179931 | JGI IMG/M metagenome (GOLD analysis project Ga0247807, IMG submission 179931) | Plant litter microbial communities from Arlington Agricultural Research Station in Wisconsin, United States - UWRJ-L074-202C-1 | ecosystem: Environmental > Terrestrial > Plant litter >...
TCAGGATGCTATCGAAGCTGGAGAAAAAATGTTGGCTGAAGCTTAATATAATTATGAATTATGAGTTATAAGTTATGAGTTTCTACTCTTGCTTATAGCTCATGACTTATAACTCATAACAAAAAAAAGATGATTTTAGAAATAGTATCACCAGAAGCAAAATTATTTTCAGGGCAAGTAACTTCTGTTACATTACCTGGAGTTGATGGAAGCTTTCAAATATTGAATAATCACGCTCCTATTGTTTCTATTCTTGAAAAAGGAACTATTAAGATCGCTGCACCAAGTTTCGATTTTTCTAAAGAAGTAGCGGGGAAATTCACGAAAGTAAATGAGCAAACCTATACTTTAGAAATAGCATCAGGTACTATCGAAATGAAAGACAATAAAGTAATTGTTTTAGTAGACTAAAATAATTTCGAAATAAGTTCAAAAAGCCAAACAGTTAATGTTTGGCTTTTTTTATTTTTATAAAATGGAAGAATCTAATAAACTAGTAAGTTGAATTGATTATTAAATCTTTCAATCTTTTAATCTTTCAATAATTAAATCATTCAATGATATAATCTTATGAAACTACCAGAAAACCTTAATCAGAAATTAGAAGCCAGAAAACAAAATAATTCGCTTAGGCAATTACCAAGTTTTAATAATCTAATCGATTTTTCTTCTAACGATTATATTGGATTTGCAAAGTCAGAAGCTATTTTTAAACTAGCGCATCATTATTTAATCGAAAATGACCTTATTCAGAACGGAGCAACTGGATCACGATTGCTTTCGGGTAATCATTCGCTCTATCAAAAAGCGGAATCTTTTATAGCTGAATTTCATGACGTAGAAACGGCTTTAATTTTTAATTCGGGTTACGATGCTAATATTGGTTTTTTTGGCGCTGTACCGCAACGTAATGATGTTATTTTGTACGATGAGTTAAGTCATGCCTCAATTCGGGACGGAATTAAAATGTCGAATGCCAAATCATACAAATTTAATCACAATGATTTTGAAGATTTGGAACAGTTGATTCTTAAATTTCGCGATACCAATGTTTACATCGTTACAGAAAGTGTTTTTTCGATGGATGGGGATAGTCCAAATCTGGAAGAATTAGTAATACTTTCAGAAAAATACAATTGTTATCTTGTAATTGATGAAGCCCATACGTTAGGTGTTTTTGGAGATAAAGGAGAAGGTTTGTTGCAATATCTGGAATTGCATAACAGAATTTTTGCCCGAATCATGACTTTCGGAAAAGGTTTAGGGTGTCATGGTGCGGTAATTTTAGGCAGCGCCGAACTCAAAGAATATCTGGTAAACTTTGCCAGAAGTTTTATTTATACCACTGGATTGTCTCCGCATGCGGTGTCTACTATTCTGGCAGCTTATCAGCAATTAGAAATCGAAAAACAAACCATCGAAAAATTGCGTCAGAACATTGTTTATTTTAATCAGCAAAAGAATTTGTTAGGATTAAAACCCATGTTTGTGCGAAGCAAATCGGCGATACAATCTGCTATTGTTCCCGGAAACGAGAAGGTAAAACAGCTGGCGCAACAACTTCAGGATAAGGGTTTCGATATCAAGCCTATACTTTCGCCAACTGTTCCGGAAGGTCAGGAACGTTTACGCTTTTGTGTACACAGTTATAATACTACAGAAGAAATTAGCAAGGTGCTCGAATTGCTCGTAGATTTTATTTTCTAAACTCTTTAGTACTTCTTTTTGGTTTGTCATTTTGATTTCTTTGATAAAAATGATATTTCCTGTAACGTTTTACAGATTCATGTACTTACGTGGCATATTACTAGTTTTTAATCATCAACTTAATTAGTCAGTAAATGAAAAATGTATTTCAATCATTATTAGTATTCTTTATGCTGTTGTTTCAATATGGAGCCAACGCACAGACCAAATCTACGCCACTTGAAAATTCTCTTTTATGGGAAGTCTCCGGAAACGGATTATCAAAACCATCTTATTTATACGGAACAATTCACATGATTTGTTCCACAGATTATTTTCTGTCTGAGAAAGTAAAGAAAGCATTTGATGCTTCTGAGCAATTACTATTAGAGATTAATTTGGCAGATCCAAAGGAATTAACGGAAATGCAAAAACTAGCAATGGGAAGTGAACCGTTAAGCAAAAAATTGAATGCAGAACAATTGTCTAAATTAGACATTATACTCAAAAAAACTACCGGAATGAGCGTTCAGCAAGTAGATAGCTTTAGTTTGATTACAATAATGAGTTTAATTTCGATGAAAACATTTGGATGTGATGATCTGAAATTTTATGAAATGGATTTTATTGAAAAAGCGAAAGCAAGAAATTTAGAAGTTGTGGGTCTAGAAACCGTAAAATCTCAGTTTAATACGCTTTCAGCTGCTTATTCCGATGCTGAAATTATTAGTGCACTAGAAGAATCTGATACAGAGGAAACAAAAGAAATGGTTGCAGAATACAAGCAAGAGAGGTTAAGTGCTTTGTTTGAAAAGGCTACTGAAGAAAGAGTGATGAATGCGAAGGCAAAGAAATATATGCTGGACGAAAGAAATCAGAATTGGATCAGGATTTTACCGGCAATGATAAAAAGTAAAACGTCATTTATTGCCGTAGGTTCAGCGCACTTAGCTGGAGAACAAGGTGTGATTAATTTATTAAGAAAGTCTGGCTATACCGTTAAGCCAGTTATGAATTAGTATCGTCTTGAAAGCAAAAGAACAAGAATTTTTAAAACGGATAGAAAGTCATAAAGGAATTTTATATAAAGTTTCTAAAATGTACATGGATAATTTTGACGATCAGCAAGATTTGTTTCAGGAAATCATTTGCCAGCTTTGGAAATCGTATGATTCATTTCGGAACGAAAGTCAGTTTTCGACCTGGATGTATCGTGTCGCTATTAATACGGCAATCGTCTTTTTGAGAAAAGAAAAGCGCAAGGTAGATAAGTATGAAATTCCATCAGAGAATATTAGAGAAGATGAAGGTGATTCCCCTTTAAAAGAAAATCAATTAGACCATTTTTACAAAGCTGTTCAAAAATTGGAAAAAATAGACAAGGCCATCATTTTTTATCAGCTTGAAGGTTTTTCGCATAGAGAAATTGGAGAAAATCTTGGAATCTCAGAAGGAAATGCCAGAGTGAAATTAAACAGAGCAAAGGAAAAATTAAAAGAAATTATTAAAAATCAGGGATATGGATTTTAACGATATACAAAACGCGTGGAATAACGAAAAGAATAATGATGTTGTTTTGCCCAATACCATGGAAAAAATTAAATCAGCACATACACCTTTGGACAAAATAAAAAGAAATGTAAGAGGGGAGTTTAAGTATCAAATGTTCTCACTTTGTTTTCTTGGATTAGTACCTTCATTTTATAAATTTCCGGAAAAGATGCTTATTCTCTACTATTTGCTTTTTAGCCTGTATTTAGCAGTTTGTTTGTATTATTTTAGAAAATTTTATTTTTGGTATAAAAAAATAGATATCATATCGCTTAAGACAAAAGATAATTTATACGAAACTTATTACGAAATAAGACTCAATATGGAGTTGTATAAGACTTTTGGATTTGCGTTAACACCATTTTTAATCTTATACTTAATTGGTTTTTCTTACTATGCATTTTATTTTGTGCCGGGTATAATTTTGACAGAGTTTACTAATATTCATTTATTTGGATTGTTTTTTATAGTCGTTTTTAGTATGCTCATTATGGGGGTAACTTTAGATTGGTGGGTACATAAATTTTATGGAAAATTTGCAGAGCAGATAAAAAAAGTATTAAATGAATTACAAGAAGAATAATAAACAGAACCCATCGTTATGATGGGTTTGTTGTTTAGTAGTACATTTACTTTATGAAAGATTTTATAATGGTATACAAAAATAGATTATGAAAATATTTGTAACAGGAATTTCTACAGATGTTGGTAAAACAATAGCTTCGGCAATTGTAGCAGAAGCTTTAGAAGCAGATTATTGGAAACCAATTCAGGCGGGTGATTTGGAAAACTCTGATAGTGCTAAAATTAAAGCTAAAATTACCAATACAAAATCTAAGATTTTTGAAAATAGCTACCAACTAAATACGCCTGCAAGTCCGCATTGGGCAGCGCAAATAGATGGAATTGTAATCGATTTAAAACAAATTATAGAGCCCGAAACTGCAAATCATTTGGTGATTGAAGGTGCAGGTGGAATTTTGGTTCCTTTAAATGATGAAGATTGTATTATTGACTTAATACAACCAGATTATAAAGTTATTGTAGTCTCCAAACATTATTTAGGAAGTATCAATCATACCTTATTAACGATTGAAGCAATTCGAAATCGGAATTTAGAGGTTGCGGGCATTATCTTTAGCGGAAGCGAAAACAAAGCAACCGAAGATTTGATTTTGAAGAAAACCAAAGTAAAACGGATTGGAAGAATCGATGAAGAACCTTATTTTGATCAGAATGTTATTCGAGAATACGCCAATTTGTTTAGAGATAACCTTCTCGAACTGTAAGAATCTAAAATCTAAAATCAGAAATCTACAATTTTTACCAGATGACTTTAACAGAAAAAGACAGTCAATACCTTTGGCATCCATATACACAACATAAAACGGCACAAACCCCAATTGCAATAACCAAAGGACAAGGCGCATTGCTTTGGGATGAAAAGGGAAAAGAGTATATAGATGCGATTGCCTCTTGGTGGGTGAATCCGTTTGGACATAGTAATACTTTTATTGCCGATGCGATTTACAAACAGTTAACCACTTTAGAACATGTTTTGTTTGGAGGATTTACACACGAACCCGCTGTAAAAGTTGCGGAAAAACTATTGGAGATTTTACCGGACAATCAACAGAAAATCTTTTTCTCAGACAATGGTTCGACTGCAGTAGAAGTGGCGATAAAAGTAGCATTGCAATATTTCTTTAATAAAAATGAAAAGCGAACTACGATAATTGCATTCGAAAATGCCTTTCATGGAGATACTTTTGCGGCAATGGCAGCAAGTGGAATCTCATTTTATACACAAGCTTTTCAGGGAATGTTTATAGATGTGGTGCGAATTCCGGTTCCGGTAAAAGGTAAAGAAGAGGAAAGTTCTACCGCATTGCAAAATGCAATTGCCAAGTATAATTGTGCAGGTTTTATTTTTGAACCTTTAGTGCAAGGAGCAGCCGGAATGGTGATGTATGAACCTGAAGAATTGGCCAAACTAATTAGTATTTGTAGAGAAAACAAAGTGCTAACGATTGCAGACGAGGTAATGACCGGTTTTGGAAAAACAGGAAAAATTTTTGCAATGGATTATGTTTCGGAAAATCCGGATATGATTTGTTTGTCTAAAGCGCTGACAGGAGGAACAATCCCAATGGCAATTACAACCTTTACACAAGATGTTTTTGATGCTTTTTACGATGATGATATCAATAAAGCTTTGTTTCACGGACATACTTTCACGGCAAATCCAACAGGTTGTGCAGCTGCTTTGGCAAGTATGAATTTGTTACAAACAGAAGAAATGCAAACCAATATAGCGAGAATCAATGCAAGTCATTTAAAGTTTCAGAAGAAAATAGAATGTCATCCTAAAGTAATTACGGCGAGAACCTTAGGCGTTATTTTCGCCGTCGAAATAAAATCAGATTCAGAAGAAAGTTACTACGGCACGATGAGAAACAAACTATATGATTTTTTTATTGATAAAGGTGTAATTCTTAGACCTGTTGGTAATATTGTGTATATTTTGCCACCTTATATTATTACAAATGAACAACTTCAATATGTTTATACCGTTATAGAAGAAGCTATAGAAATGGTATAATAACATTTTGTATCTAATTTATTTATTTTGAATATGTTAAAAATTGCAATTACTGCTTTTTCATCTATTTCTCCTTTGGGAAATAATGCCGCTGTTGTTTGGAAAAAGTATCTGGATAATGAACATTGTTTTTCTACTCAGTTTTTAGATCAGCAACTTACTTCTGTAGCAACGCTTGATTCGGACTCAAAACGAGTTATTGATGAACTGCGGGAATCAGATTCTAAATATAAATTGCTGGATGATTCTGTTTTGTTTGCTTTAGCAGCATCGAGAAAAGCAGTTTCGGAAGCAGGTTGGAATAAGAATGATGTTTTTGGAATCAATATTGGGTCTTCACGCGGGGCAACAAGTTTATTCGAAAAGCATTATAAGGAATATATCGAAACAGGAAAATCTCAAACCTTAGCTTCTCCAACTACAACTTTAGGAAATATCTCTTCCTGGGTAGCGCACGATTTGCAAAGTGTGGGACCTGAGATTTCGCATTCTATTACCTGTTCTACGGCGCTTCATGCCGTATTAAATGGTCTGGCATGGCTAAAAGCAGGAATGGCAGATAAGTTTTTGGCGGGAGGAAGCGAAGCGCCCTTAACCGATTTTACGATTGCTCAAATGAGAGCATTAAAGATTTATTCGCGTGTCGATCAGACAAAAGAACCTTGGCCTAATTTGGCTTTTGATTTTGAGAAAAACCAGAACACAATGGTATTGGGTGAAGGAGCCGCAGTCTGTTGTTTAGAAGCAGGTGAGCAGAAGAATGCTATTGCTTATATTACAGGTTATGGATATGCCACTGAAATTTTAGAACATAACATTTCGATTTCTGCTGAAGCAGATTGTTTTCAGAAGTCAATGAAAATGGCTTTAAAGAATGAAAAGCCAGAAGATATTGATGTCATCGTCATGCATGCACCTGGAACAATAAAAGGAGATTTGACAGAATTACGTGCCATTGAAAAGATTTTTGGTAATAACTTGCCATTGCTTACAACAAACAAATGGAAAATTGGGCACACTTTTGGAGCTTCGGGATTACTTAGTTTAGAATTAGCATTGTTAATGATTCAAAATAATACCTTTATTGGAGTTCCTTTTTCGGAATCTCAAAATCAAACAAAACCTATCAGAAAAATTCTCGTAAATGCCGTTGGCTTTGGTGGAAATGCTGTTAGTATCTTGATCGAAAAACCATAACAAGCATTACTTTAAAATCATAAAAAAAAATCCATTCGTCGAAACGAATGGATTTTTTCATGAGATAAATTTTTTGTTTATCCTTATTGTACTATTACTTTTTTAGTTTGAGTACTATTGTTTTCAAGGGTTATTTTAACCAATACAACCTGATTTGCTACCGGTAAATTCTGAATTTGTAATTCAGTTGAATTTACTTTTTTCTTGTCATAAAGAAGTTTTCCGGAAATATCATAAACTGTTACTTCCTTAATGTTTTCTATTGTTGAAGTTACTTTTACCTCTTTGTTTTTTACCGATACCAAAACAGTATTAGCAGCAGTGTCATAATCTCCTGTACCTAATGTAGTTTTGCTGGCGTAACGTATTTCAAAACGATTAGTAAAAGTTCCAATTTCTGTAGTAAAAGTATAATCTCCTGTGCTTAAATCATAAATAATATCTTTTAGTTTGTCTTCTAAGTACACATGTTGTTGTCCTGAAAAGATTCCTTCAGCGTGATCTATAGCGATAGTAAATTCTCCTGCAATAGTCGATTTATAACCTAATGGCACTACATCCGATTTTTCAAATGGTAAAGCACGTCCCTGAATGCTTAGTTTTTTAGCTCCGTTTACACTGTAAAAATCAATGTATGCATTAGCGTTAAAACTTGTTGCATCATATCTGACATCAACACCATTAGTAGCTTCCTCAATATAACCCACTAAGATCTGTTTGAAAGCACCTTGAGTGTTAGTTAAGTTTAACCAAACACGATCCTTTACTTCTGTTTCTTTAGATGTCTTAAAGAATTGTGTGTTTATGGCACCCAGTCTCATGTTGTTTTTAAACTGAATTGGGTTATTGGTCAATGCTTTTACAAAGAAACCTTGGCCTGAAGCAATATTACCCGATGGAGCGTTAGTACCTGCGGTTGCTTCTGTTGTTGCTGATTTACTGGTAACAAGACTACCCGTTAAGTTGTAAGCAGCGTAATCATCGCTAGTATAAAAATACCTATTGTTTTGTCCCGGATCGATATTATCAGGTAATGTATTGTGCGTCCAGAAATACAATGATCCTTCAATGGTTTCAGCTCCCGGAACCGTATTGGCGATAATAAATTGTCTGGCATCAAGCGAAGATGGATACGGATTTCCAACCAGATTCCATTTTGTAGCTATTGGGGTTACATTTACATCTCCATTGTTTGGTGTTCCGATAAAGTTAGCATTATAAACTGTTGAATATGTATTAGAAAACGATCGAGGTGCACTCAAAATATAACCTACTCCCGCTGTCATATTTGCAGCTCCGTTATTGATGGATGACCAGCCTAATGTTGGGTTATAGCTGTAATACTCATTAGGAGCCGTATTCGGTGATAAGCTGTAGAGTGAAAAGTCGGATACAGGTGATGACCAATACGTGTAATCATAAAGACGCATAGCAGTAGTATTTCGTTTGTAAGTTATGTTTCCGGAGTTAGCGTTTATTGTTGTAGCTAATCCCTGAACCAAACTTGAATTGTTCTCAAATACCAAAGATCCCGTTCCTGAAACTATCACCGCATTGGTAATGTTTAAAGTACGACCAGAAGGTACATTGATTCCGATGCCTGAATTAATAGTACAAGAACAAGCATTTAAATCCGCTGTAATTGGGAACGATCCTGCAAAAGTTACATTTTTAGTAGCCGTTGGCGGTCCGTTAGACCAGGCAGTACCATTCCATGTTGTGGCAGATTGATCGCTGATTACAACATTTGCTGTTGCTGCTGATTTACAACCGGCAGTATTATTCGTTACGTTAAAAGTATATGTTCCTGCTGCAAGACCAGTAAGTGTAGTTGTAGCACCAGAACCGTTTACAGTTACTAAATCAGGAGTTCTCTCAATTGTCCACGATCCTGAAGGTAAACCGCTAAGAGCAACACTTCCTGTTGAAGTAGTACAATTGATATTGGTGATTGTTCCTACTGTTGGTGTTGCCACTGTTGGAACTGTTGTCATCGTCACAACGTTACTATTAAGTGTGTAAGTACAATTAGTGCGTACTCCATTGATGTCCGGAATATTCGCTGTATTTAAAGTAACTTGTCTTCTAAATCTACGAACAATGTCGACTGCTGTATTATTTGCTATTGCCGGCGGATCGTAAGTTCTGTCAGTTGCACCCGGTATGTTGGCGTATCCACCTGCATCTGTAGCAAGCTGCCACTGAAAATTAAGCTGGGGATTTTGCAGTGTAGTACTGGTTGAACTGTATTGCAATGATCCGTTTATTATATCAGGATTACCATTGCTGCAAAAAGTAACAGTAGCTGGAGCAGTAATAGTATTTACGTTACCATCAAATGGTGCCATTGAAAAACCAGCAATGTTGGCACCTGCATTTTCATAATATTCAAACACCAAATCATCATCTCCATCGAATCGAACCAATACATTACTGTAAGTCGTTGAGCCTTGTTCTATCCATCTGTCTAAAATTTTAGTTCCGTTAAGAAATAGACGAACACCATCATCACCAGTTATGCTAATTATATAGCATCCTGATCTGGTTGTTTTCATTTTGTATCGTACTGCAAATCCTTCAGTATAAATACTGGCTCTTTGCGTTCCGTTAGAATAAACAGGAAAGCAATTAGCATCTCCGCCAAAGTTTTCGTTTATAGTTTCAGTAGGTACATTATAATATCCTGCGTAATTAGCTGAAAATGGTTCCGGTGTAGCACCGCCTGCATTATAGATATGTCCTACCCAGGTATTAGTGCCAAATTCGTTTTGAGTTTCAAATGTGTTACTACCACCAGTTAAATTAAGAGAAAGTGGTCCGCCTGTTGCGCCGGCATTGGCACAATTTGCACCAGCAGTCAAAAGTATTTTTACTTGTCCTGAAAGAGGAGAAATCCAATTCGTAATAGACGTACCGGTTGCTGCGTTGTTTGTAGTGAGAAGTGCATTTGTAGCGGCATTATAAACAGATAAGTATTCATTTGCGCTTGCAAAAACATTGGCAACTGAAAATGTATATTGCAATCCTTGTATCACATTCAATACCACATACTGACCTGAATTTACACTAGTCGTTGCAATGGTATTTGAATTGTCAATACAAAAAGTATAGGTTCCTACTGTTGTGCCACTTAAAGAGTTAACCGCTACACTAGGCGTATTTGTCATCTGCAAAGTACATGATGATGAACCGTATGTTGCCAAAACATTAAATGTTGTATTCGCATTTAATATTCCTGTTGGTAAATTTATAGTACCTCCATTACCGTTTACGGGGCTTCCAACAGCTGTTGTTCCATTTCTTAATTGATAGGAAACACCAGTTTGCGAAGCGGCAACAGTAATGTTAGTTCCCGTTCCTGTACAAATTGCTGACTCAGCAGCGGCAACAACTTTATCATCTGGCGATGCAACTATAGTTTGTGTAGGACTTACAAAGGCTGTATTTCCGGGACCAACGCCGTTATTATTGTCTTTAAACCAGGCAACTCCTTCGTAAACAACATCAAATGTTAAATTATTTGAACCCGCTGCAAGAGGTGTTGTATAAGGACCAGAAGCTGTTTTGCGTGATGCGGTAATCGTAAAGTTAAAAGTTCTGGTTTCATCCGGAGCTAAGTTCTGAGCATCAACCCTAACATGATAATCATTCCAGATTGTGCTTGATTCACCATTCCACT
>Ga0247807_10002256_pt1 | contig 10709 bp, 9 predicted proteins | sample UWRJL074202C1_FD_179931 | JGI IMG/M metagenome (GOLD analysis project Ga0247807, IMG submission 179931) | Plant litter microbial communities from Arlington Agricultural Research Station in Wisconsin, United States - UWRJ-L074-202C-1 | ecosystem: Environmental > Terrestrial > Plant litter >...
AAATATAAGGGCAAGCAGAGTTCCCGCAGTGAGCCCTGAAAACAAGTGGACAAATCGCTTATATTTAAAGGCTACGTAACCGCCGAGTAGCGTTGATAAGAAGGCTAATGCGCCGATATAGAATAATGTCATGGCTCTACTATAACATAATTGTCAAGGAAGAAAATGGAAATCAACATTCCTTTATATAGAGTTCGGTGAATTTTTCATAATCAAAGAAGCTGATATTCCTCAGGCTTTCATGTGCTAGGCGCATGGAGGAATCGATCCGCGACCGCATCATAGCATGCACATAATCGCTACCGTACTGGGCCCGCATTAAAAATGTGGCCGGCGTATACACGTTATGCAGCATGTCATCAACTATGTCCTCTTCGTCATCGGATAGTTGTCTGGCATTAAGATAATGTGTAAAGAAATTGCAGGTTTCAATATAATTGCAATTATGGATGTCATTTCCCAGAAGCCATATGACCACTATGGCAGCAATTGTAACTCCGTTAGATTTGGAATGTGAAGTATCGCAGAGATATTTAAAATGATAATGAATGTCTCCAACGGTTTTGTTTTCCAGATAATGATTGTCCATCGAATTAACGAGTCTATCGATTGCGCTCATCTTTTCTTTGCTATAACAGACTAGATCATAAAAACTTTTAAGAGATTTTTGGCTTAATATATTCGCGACTGATAAGCAGGCGTTTATTTTGTTCCTCTCTATTTTTCCGTCACGAATATAATCATATAATGTATAGGCAATCCAGCCCTGGAGATTTGCATTGCCCAATATGAATAGCTCATTTTGGATATCGACCTTATTTTCATCTTCAAAGCAATCAAAAAACCAATAGGGCAGCAAACATATTGATCGTACAAATAGTGTGTTCTTTCCAAGCTTGCCCATAATGAAATCCATGTCGGAATCTTGACAAATACTTGACATCGTTTGCATAACAGACGAGTGAATCAGTTCGAATAATGCATCTTCATAATTTTTTGTTTGCATGAGTAGAGAATACCAAAACAAACATAAAATTCTGATAAAGAAAAGATAAATTTTTAATAAAGAATATGTTAAGATTCATGCATATGTCACAATACTACAGCGATGCTATCTTTTGGATAGAGTTAGATAAAATAAAAGCAAACCCGTATCAGCCTCGTAAAGAGTTTGATCAGGCAGCTCTTCAGGATTTGGGGGAATCTATTCGCATGTACGGACTTTTGCAGCCGATTACGGTTACTCGAGTCGAGACCGTAAAAGAAGATGGCGGTTTGGCTGTGCATTATGAACTTATTTCTGGTGAGCGAAGAACAAGAGCGTCTCGTCTTGCGGGACTTGTTCAGATTCCAGCAATCATCAGAGCGAAAGAGGAAGATGCCCGAACAAAACTAGAGCTTGCGATTATTGAAAACATTCAACGAGAAGATCTTAACGTGATCGATAGAGCCAGAGCATTTCAGCAGCTTGTAAAAGAGTTTGGATTTAAGCATGCCGAAGTTGCGCAAAAGATGAACAAGTCTCGCGAGTACGTGACTAACAGTATGAGACTTCTTAACCTTCCTGAGCATATGCTTGAAGCTCTTGGTCAAAAGCGGATAACAGAAGGGCATACACGCCCGCTTCTGATGCTTTCAGACCGTCCTGAGGAGCAAGAGACATTATTCCAAGACATCCTAACTCGAAAGCTTAACGTTCGTGAGTCAGAAATGATCGCTCGAAGAATTGCCAAAGAGAGAGCTCGAAAAGTTGAGAAAGAATTGAATCCTGAGATTATTGAATTCGAGCAACGATTTAACGAAGCTCTGGGAACAAAAGTCCACATCGAATCAAAAGAGCAGGGAGGTAAGATTACAATCGATTATTATGATTTGGTTGACCTGAAAAAGATTTTGGATAAATTGCAAAATGAGCAAAGTGAGATGCTGGATGATGAGAATGATACGTCATCAGTAATGGTGAATGATAATGGAGATGAGATTGTGATTGAGAATGCAAATAAAGATGAAGAGGAAGATGCTGATATTTATTCTGTGATGAAGTTTAGCGTGTAATTGTTGAAATCATTTCCCAAAAAAGGTAAAATAGAGAGATGAAAAAGTCTTTAATGTTAATACTGTCACTAGTATTTTCTGTTATTGCTTCAGCTGCGAATCCTGCGCAGCCTTTTTTGCCATCAGACAACATTCAAGATCCTAACTGCGTACCGTCAGATTCTAATTGCTATGTAACTACAATGACAGGAACTATTATTGATGGCGGAAACTCTACGGGAAATACACTAACTATCGGAACCAACGATAGTCAGGCTTTGCAATTTGAAACTGATGGACTTACTAGGCTGACAGTGCTTGCGAATGGCAATGTGGGAATAGGAACGGCATCTCCCGTTGCGCGATTAATGATTTCTGCTGACACTGTGGCATCAACTACTGATCTGCTGTCTCTTACTTCGTCATCGGGATCAACAAGATACCTACTGGTTGGGTCTAATGGAAAAGTCGCAATTGGAACGGCTACTGTTGCTTCTACAAACTCTCAATTTGTCGTGGCCAGTCAGATGAGTATTGGTTCAAATGGTACATCAGATGGTATTGACGGGGGTATCTGGTTTGGAGCCTTGGGGGGTAATGCTACCGGCGAATCAATTGCCTCAAAGCGAACTGCGGGTGTTGGGCAGTTTGGAATTAATTTAAATACTGGGTATACAACGCGTTTGCATGTCTCAAGTGGTGGAAATATCGGAATCGGAACATCAAGTCCTGCTCAAATTTTACATATAAAAGCTGTAACTTCAGGGCAAGCACTTCTGGTAGAAGGAGCTACTGGTGGGTATGCAAACATAGATATTAGAGGCGATAGAACATCTGGAAACTTGGGAGGGTGGAGGGCGTTCAGGTCTGGAGACACATCCTCCTTTTTTGAAATTAATCCACTTGCTGATAGGTCCGGAACAGTGTTCAATACCGGAAATGGATCAACGGCTGCAACATCAAAAATGATTTTTACTCAAGCGGGCTTCCTTGGTATAGGAACGACAACTCCTGCTGATATGCTACAGGTTTTTGGTGATATTCGCGTCGGTACGACAGGAACTAACGGGTGCGTTAAAGATTTTTCAGGAACAGTGATAACAGGAACTTGTTCATCAGATGAAAGATTGAAAACAAATGTAACGGATTTGACTGATGGGTATCTTGATAAAATGGTTCGACTTAAGACCGTTACCTATAATTGGAATAGTGTGGCTCAAGATATAAATAAAGTAGATACGTCAGTGACGAACTACGGTCTGCTTGCGCAAAATGTTGAGTCTGTATTTCCAGAATTAGTAACTACTGATTCAAACGGCTATAAGCAAGTAAATTATTCACGGCTGCCGCTTTATCTTTTAAAGTCTTTGCAAGAACTGGCAGTAAAAGTATCAAGCTTGTTTGACGGAACTGGAAAAATAAAATCCAAAGAAATTACCGTTGAGAAAATGTGTATTGAGGAGGTGTGTATTACAAAAGATCAGCTTAAGGCTATTCTGCAAACTGCTGGAACCAATCAGGTGGTACATATAAACACAGCCCCTACGACTCCTGATCCAGTCATTGAAGTTCCTGCGACAACCACGGATCCGGTGGTGGATGCGCCCGCAACAACTACTGAAGAGACATCTCAATAATTAAAAAACTCTGACATCGAATCAGAGTTTTTCTATTATTTTGTAGTATCAGCCTTCTTCTGAAACCCTCTTGGCTTCTTTGGCGTATTCAATAGTTCCAATGCTTCTTCAAGCGTCACTTGATACACATCAGTGGTCTTCAGTGACCTAAAATCACGCTCACAGCCTACATATGGCCCAAAACGACCCTTATTGGCTATTACTTCTTTTCCATTAGCCGGGTTAACTCCAAGAACTCTCGGAAGAGACAGAAATAGTAATGCTTGATCCATAGATACATGTGCCAAATCAATTTCTTTTGGAATTGAGGCCATTCTCGGTTTCTTATTTTCCTTTGTCTTTTCACCAAGCTGGACGTACGGACCGAATCGTCCGGTCTTTACATAAATAGGTAACTCACTCACAGGATCGATTCCAATCGGTTCATCATCTTTAATCTCAACTCCGTCAATCGTTAATGCCCCGTCACATTCTGGGAATTTTGAACATGATAGGAATTTTCCATTACGAGACAATTTCACAATCATCGGACTTCCACATTTTGGACAGAGGAAATCTGACGATCCGAGATCTGTAATCTTTGCTGATGTTGATTTTAATTTTACTTCTTTGGTAAAAGGACCATAAAATGTTTTCAAAGTCTGCAAATATTTAGCTTCACCATTTGCGATAAGGTCAAGCTTATCTTCCATCTCTGATGTAAATGAGTCAGAAATATAATCAGCAAAGTTTTCCTCCAAAAATGATGACACGACGTCTCCTGTATCGGTCGGCTTTAATGCTCGTCCAACTTTCTCAACATATTGTCTTTCTTCGAGAGTTCGCATGATAGAGGCAAAGGTTGAAGGTCGTCCGATACCTCGTTTATCAAGTTCCTTAATAAGTCCGGCTTCAGTGTATCTACTTGGTGGTTCTGTAAATTTTTCAAGATTTTCAATAGAAATGAAATCCATATTCATACCTTTCTCTAAAGCGGGAACTGCAACATCTTCACCGGCAGACTCAGGGTCGGCAGCAAGCCATCCGTCAAATAATATTCGTGAACCATTCAAAGAAAACTCAGGGAATTTTTCTTTTACGTTATCTTTAATAGATGAAATAATCTTTGTTCTCAAAGTTAACGCACCACTCATCTGTGAGGCTAAAGTTCTATTATGTATTAATTTATATACCTTTTTTTCATCTTCATTCAATCCAGCATTTGTTTTCTTGATGTCGGAAGGACGGATTGCTTCGTGGGCTTCTTGAGCGTTTTTAGACTTTGAGGCAAAGCTTTTTCGATCGAGATATTTTGCATCATAGTTTTTTTTGATAAATGTTTCGATCGAATCCAATGCTTGAACACTCAAGTTTGTACTATCAGTTCTCATATAGGTAATATGTCCTTGCTCGTATAATTTTTGAGCGGCACGCATGGTTCGTGAAGGAGAGAATCCTAAACGAGTTGATGCAACTTGCTGCAAGGTTGAAGTGATGAACGGAGCTCTCGCAGCTCGTTTAACTTCGGTTTCTGTAATATCAAGCACGACCCAGTTGTTTTTATTTTTACCTGCTTTCTCAACTATTTCTTCAGCTCTGTTTTTGTCGTTAATTTCTTCGGTACAGGTAAATTTAAGAACATCAGTTTTATTTCCTGATTGTGAAAGGTTTGCATACAATACATAATACGCCTCAGGAATAAAGGCTCTGATTTCTCGCTCTCGTTCCATCACGATTCGAAGGGCAGGTGATTGAACGCGACCAGCTGAAAGTCCATATCGAACTTTTTTCCAAATAAGTCCGGACAAATCATATCCAACTAGTCTGTCCAGAACTCGTCTCGCTTCTTGCGCATGGAACATGTCCATATCAATTTTACGTGGATGGGCGATAGCATGCAGAACTGCTTCTTTGGTAATCTCGTTATACGTAACTCTCTTCGGATTCTTGAGCTCAAGCGCCTCTTTCAAGTGCCATGCGATCGCTTCTCCTTCACGGTCTTGATCGGATGCGAGATATACGTCGTCTACTTTATGAAGTGCTTGTCTCAGGTCGTTGATCACTTTCTCTTTTCCTTTTGAGATTTCATAATGGGGGATGAAGCCACCTTCGATATCGATGGCTTTCTTATTGGATTTTGGTAGGTCTCTGATATGTCCGACTGAAGACATGACAATATAATCTTTGCCTAGAATTGCTTCCAGTTTCTTGATTTTTGAAGGTGACTCAACAATAACTAAATGTTTACTCATGCATTAGTGATAACATATATATATAGAGTGGTGCAACTGGGGATAAAATGAAGGCAAAAGAAAACACCGCCAATGCTTGTAAGATCATTTCTGATCTGTGTCATTGACGGTGGTGCAAGAAGGACTCTTGCGGGTTTTTGGGAGAATCCCTTTGTTGTATTCGACCACGGTCTAGGTCGGGGAAGTTCTTTTTGTTTGTTGTAGCGTTATTATTTCCCGAAGAGCGCTTATGTAGGTTTCATTCAGTAAAGAGCAGTTTGAGTTTTCGGAATTTTTTAGTGTTGCGGTCCGTCGGTTTCCGGAAGGGGATATGGCTTCCTAGGCGACATGTGTATAATAGCACACTTAAAAATAATGTCAACTGTGATAAAAATAAAAAACGGCCACCCCTAATCTGTTGTGGGGTGGCCGAAACCGGGCATATCTTACTTCTTAGCGTCGGATTTGAGTCCGAGAAGCTGAAGATGAAGCCGGCGGGCGGTGTTTATCTATTCTTAACGTGGCATTTGGCCATGCATTTATAATAACATCACTTATTATAAAGTCAAGTATTTTAAATAAAAAAAGACCCGCCCCTTAGATTCGCAGTACGAACCCGGGCGGGATACAACTCTCAAGAGCTCCGTCGACCTTCAAAGTGAGAGTTAGTTTGTTTTCCGACCAATTACCGACTGATGCTTGATGCGCAACCATTTTCCGCATCTCATAATTAATCATATGCCGAGTTGGAAAAATGTCAATACTTATCTTCGTGCGATTTTCGATTGAGGATATCGAGGGATTCTGGTGGCTCGAATCTCTTTGATTCTCGGATGTCTTCTGACTTCATTCTTTGGTGGAAATTCCGTAGGAATAAGGGTGTAATCCCTCCTAATCATCGGTCCGATAAGGATTGAAAAGAATTTTATTGTGATTTCCTCAAGCGCCGGTTTCGATTCACCCAAGATCAACGTCTCAAGATCTTCTTTCGGCAGCTCTATCAACGAACGAGGTGGTTTGTCATCATAAAATGACTCCTCAAGGTGAAATGCGGGAAGGCCTAAACAAACATACATCATCGACAGGGAGTTTTTTGGAAGGTTCATAATTCTGCAAAAAATATTAACACAAAAATTAAATAATAAAAACCCCTTCGCCGTATGGAAACGACGAAGGAGGAGATCCCCGGGCCACACCCTTGTAAGCCCGATCTCATTGTTTGTGCTGTCCTAGCCGCCATGACAATGGCTAGATACTTATACTATCTTAGATACAACTCAAAGGTCAACACCCTATTTTTTTGAGCGTTACATCATATCGATCTGCGATCTCAGTCAGCATCTCACACAAACTATCAGTATTTACAAAAATCCGAGCACCCTTATTGATCAACTCATTCGTACCGAAAGAATTCCGTGAAAATATATTTCCTGGCACGGCTAAAATATCTCGGTTATAATCTGCTGCCAAATTTGCGGTTATCAACGTTCCTGACTTTTCCTCAGCTTCAATAACAATGGTCATATGCGAAAGTCCGGCCATCAATCTATTACGAACTGGAAATGTCCACAGACTCGATCTCGTGTCTGGCTCAAACTCGTTTACGATAAGTCCACCATGATCCAAAATCTCATGCTTCAAATCAAGATGTGCTCGAGGGTAGAAAAAGTCATCACTAATCCCAGATCCGGGAATGGCTATCGTTTTAAGTCCGTGCTTAATCGAAAGGGTGTGAACCAGTCCATCAATGCCATAGGCTGCACCAGAAACCGTCACGACATTGAAATCCCTTAAGAACTCCATAATGTGCTCGGTTGCCTGAATGCCGTACGGTGAAGCCTTCCTGGGGCCTACTATGCAGACAAATATGTGATTGTTATCGAGTAAATCAATATTGCCCTCGTAATATAGCTTTTTAGGCTTATCGGGCATGTTTTCAATCAGGATATTAAATTTAGTGATGCTTTTTGTATTCATATAGAAAAATAATAGCTTTTCTGCTATCATATCTTCATAAAGAAAGTATCAATTAACCATTAAGAAATAATCAAATGTTAGACATCAAATTCATCAGAGAGCATAAAGACTTTATAAAAGAAGCGGCCAGAAAGAAAAGAATATCTTTTGATGTTGATTCGTTGGTTGAGGTTGATGACAAAAGAAAAGCAATCCTTACTAGTATTGAGGCAAAAAAAGCTGAGCAAAATAAATACAGTCTTTTCATTGCCAATCCACAGCACTTGGGTTCAAACTATCAAAAAGAAGAGCTTATCCAAAAGATGACTGTTTTGAAAGGTGAAATGAAAGTCGAAGAAGAAGAACTAAACGAAGTTATGAAAACATGGCAAGACTTGATGCTACAAGTGCCAAACATTCCAGACATGTCCGTACCAGAAGGAAATAGTGAGGATGATAACCAAGAGCTTCGAACATGGGGGGAAATGCCAACATTTACATTTCCAATAAAAAACCATATCGAAATTTGCGAAGAAAAAGACTTGGCTGATTTTGAGCGGGGAACAAAGATCTCAGGATTTAGAGGGTATGTATTGAAAGGTGCCGGTGCACAACTTGAAATGGCTTTATGGCAATACACGATGAACTTCCTTATCAACCGAGGATACAACCCTATGATGGTGCCATCTCTCGTAAAAAGAGAAACATTGTTAGGATCAGGATATTTGCCACAAGGAGAAGAGGATTTGTATAAAACACAAGATGACCAATATTTTGCTGGAACAGGAGAGGTTGCAACAATGTCATATTATTCAGGAGAAGTGTTGGACAAAAAAGATTTGCCAAAGAAAATGGTGGCCTTTTCACCATGTTTTAGACGTGAGGCCGGTAGTCACAGTCGAGATACGAAAGGGCTTATCCGCGTACATGAATTTTTTAAAGTAGAGCAAGTGATCCTTTGTGAGGCAAGTCATGAATTATCAGTTAACTTCCATGAAGAGCTTTTGAAAAATACAGAAGACCTTATGCAATCACTTGAAATTCCATATCGTGTAATCCTTATGTGTTCTGCTGACATCGGTTTGGGACATGTTAAGAAATACGACATCGAAGCCTGGGTACCAAGTCAAAACACCTATCGAGAAACCCACTCTGCGTCATACTTCCATGATTTCCAAACACGAAGATTGAACATCAGATATAAAGATGATGAAGGCAAATTGCGATTTGCTCACTCATTGAACAACACTGCCATTGCCACACCGAGAGTACTGGTAAACATATTAGAAAATAATCAACAAGCCGACGGTTCAATCATCGTTCCAAAAGTCCTTGTTCCATACATGAATGGCCTTGAAATCATCAAATAAAAAGAAAAACATCTTTTTAAGAATACTGTCAGTTATTATGCTGATAGCATTTTTGGTTTTCGTCTGGTGGTTTGTATACGGTGCGTTTTGGAAAATTACAAATATCGAGATCGTAAATGCGAAACATACCGATATCGAAGCGTTGAAGACGGACATTTACAATATTTCCAATAAGAAAAAGTTTTTGATTATTCCAAATAATCACATCTTGTTTTTGTCAAAAGGTCAGATCGAGCGCCACATCATCAGCACCTATCCATCGGTTGAAGGAGTTGAAATCGATAAGACAACAGATAAGGAAATTGTTCTTACGATAAAAGATCGAAAAGCGATGGGGGTATGGTGTGATGAAAAATGTTACTTCTTTGATGATGAAGGAATTTTGTTTAAAGCTGCATTTGACTATACGGGAGCTATATTTACTAAATGGTCTGTTGCCTCATCGACACCTTTGAATTTTTATGATAAGGCCTTGTGTCTCGATCTCTGTATTGATAAGACATTCGTGAGCTTTCTTTCTGAAAATAAGATCATGAAGATTGTAATGGCTAACGAGGATTTGCAAATGTTTACGGAGCATGGATTTTATATCAAGGCATTGAATAATGCGACAACGACGATGCGAAATGTGGCCTTGTTTAGACAGGAGTATAAGGGCGATGTGAAAGCTTTGGAATACGTTGATGTTAGGTTTTGGGATAAGATTTTTTATAAATAGTTGTACTTGATTCACATCAAGATGTATAATGATTACATCATGATAGAACGATTTAAAAACAACACAACATTACTCATTGGAACAATTGCAACTACTGCAGTTTTGATATTCGCTTTGATTTTTCTGGTCGCTGCTCGATCATTTTCAAATCAAGGATCATATGTTGAGGTAAAGGGGTTGTCAGAGAAAATCGTGAAGGCTGATGTTGCAATCTGGAATTTAAATTTTGATATTAAGACAAATGATATCGATGCGCTCTATTCTGAGACAGAAAGAAATATCACTATCATTAAAAATTTCTTAAAACAAAAAGGTTTTGAGGACGCTGAGATAAACGTGGCGCCGATAAATATTTATCAAGATACGTATCGTGATGCGTCATTTAGATACAATGCGACAAATCAATTGTCAGTGTATACAAATAAAGTTGATTTGGTGAAAAGTACGTCTAAGGAAACATTGTCTCTTGTTAAACAAGGAGTGACATTGAATCAAAATTCTATTAGCTTTGAATTTTCTGATATCAATAGCGTAAAGCCTGAGATGTTAACTGAAAGTATTAAAAATGCCAAAGATACAGCGAGACAATTTGCACGAGAGTCAGGTGCAGGACTTGGGTCTGTGGCACGAGGGAATCAGGGAGTGTTTGATATATCAGAGAAGGATCCAGGATCACCAGAGTTTAAGAAAATTAGAGTAGTTTCTACTTTGAGATTCTTACTGAACTAGGTTGACGCGGGCTTGGTTTTGGAGTATTTTGATGTCGTACGAATCACATCATGAA
>Ga0247807_10002257_pt1 | contig 10707 bp, 7 predicted proteins | sample UWRJL074202C1_FD_179931 | JGI IMG/M metagenome (GOLD analysis project Ga0247807, IMG submission 179931) | Plant litter microbial communities from Arlington Agricultural Research Station in Wisconsin, United States - UWRJ-L074-202C-1 | ecosystem: Environmental > Terrestrial > Plant litter >...
TGACGCCGCGGCATCCGATATCCCCGTTTCGAACGCGCACTCGACGTTGTACGGGGACACCCAGCAGAGCCCGGAACACGACCCCGCCACAGCGTTGGTCACGGGCGAAGCCGTTGCGCTCGACCTTCGCCCCACCGGTTTTGTGCTGCGCGCGGCCGGCACCATCATCGACTGGCTGGTCTACTTCGGCGGCTACATCCTTCTCGCCATTTTTGTGCTGCCCCTCATCGCGGACTCGTTGCAGCTCGACAGCGCCGCCTCGGCAGCCGTCGCCATCGCGGGACTCGTGGTGATTCTCGTTGGTGTGCCCACCACCGTGGAACTTCTGTCGCACGGCAAGTCCCTCGGGCGCCTCGCTGTCGGTGCGCGGATTGTGCGCGACGACGGCGGTGCCATTGGTTTTCGTCACGCGTTTATCCGATCGCTCACCGGAATGCTCGAGATATTTATCACCTTCGGCGGTCTGGCCGCGATTGTCGCCCTGCTGAATGGGCAGTCGAAACGACTCGGTGACCTCGTCGCTGGAACCTACAGCCGGTACGAGCGTCTCTCGAAAGAAGTGGTGCCGGTCTATGGTGTGCCCGAGGTTCTCGCCGAGTGGGCGCTGACGGCGGACGTTGCCCGGATGCCCGATCGCGTCGCCCGTCGCATCGCCTCCTACCTGCGCGGAGCGTCGGCGCTCAGCCCATCCACTCGGGACCGTTTGGGGCGTGAGCTCGCCACGGAAGCAGCCCTCTGGGTGTCCCCCGTTCCCTCGGTGCCGGCGGAGATGTTCCTCGCCGGGGTCTCGGCGCTGCGTCGCCAGCGCGAGGGCGCGGCACTCGAGCTCGACCGTGCGCGGCTCGATCAGCTGGAACCCGCGCTGCAGGGTCTCCCCCACGGTTTTCCCAACCGCGACTGAGCGCCGAAAACGCGACTGAGCACACGTCGGGCGAGTTCCGCTCACACGCCCCGATCGCGTCGCTCGCGGACCCCCACACGCACTCGCGGAGGGAGATGTTGTCTCTCGCGGACCCGCAAACGCACTCGCGGAGGGAGTCACCGTCGCTCACGGACCCCCAAACGCACTCGCGGAGGGGGAAAAACGATCTCGCGGGTACCAAAAAGTACTCAGGGATGCCGTAATTTCAGGGGCGGGGAGACCTTATTGGCGCCCATGACACGTACTCAATAAGTGCAGGCCGGCAGTACGCGCAGGCCAGCAGTACGGTGAGCCCCGCCTGTGAAACCCGCATCACGGCAGCCTCCACAGGCGGGTCAACTCATCGGTTCACTAGCGACTAGTAGCGGTAGTGGTCTGGCTTGTACGGACCGTCGACCGTCACACCGATATACGCCGCCTGAGTCGGGCTGAGCTCGGTCAGCACAACACCAAGAGCGTCGAGGTGAAGTCGCGCGACCTTCTCGTCGAGGAACTTCGGCAGCACGTACACACCAATCGGGTACTTCTCGGGCGAGACGTAGAGTTCGATCTGCGCGAGAACCTGGTTGGTGAACGAATTGCTCATCACAAACGAGGGGTGTCCCGTGGCGTTGCCCAGGTTCATCAGGCGTCCCTCGGACAGCACAAGAACGCTGCGTCCGGTCGGCAGGCGCCACTCGTGCACCTGCGGCTTGATCTCAATGCGCTCGGCGCCGGCGAGCTTCTCGAGCCCGGCGATGTCGATCTCGTTGTCGAAGTGGCCGACGTTCGCGACGATCGCGAGGTGCTTCATACCGAGCAGGTGGTCAACGGTGATGACGTTTTCGTTGCCGGTACCAGTGACAAAGATGTCGATCTGATCGATGACGCTTTCGATCGTGGTGACCTGGTAGCCATCCATTGCGGCCTGCAGCGCGCAGATCGGGTCGACTTCGCTGACGATCACTCGCGCACCCTGGCCGCGCAGTGCTTCCGCGGCGCCCTTGCCGACGTCGCCATAGCCCGCGACGAACACCACCTTGCCGCCGATCAGTACGTCGGTGGCACGGTTGAGGCCGTCGGGCAGGGAGTGGCGGATGCCGTACTTGTTGTCGAACTTCGACTTGGTGACGGAGTCGTTGACGTTGATTGCGGGGAACAGCAGCTCGCCCGACTTCGCCAGCTCGTAGAGGCGGTGTACACCCGTGGTGGTCTCCTCGGTGACACCCATGATGTCTGCGGCAATGTTCGTCCAGCGGTCGGAGCTGTCCGCGACGGAGCGACGGAGCACGTCGAGAATGACGGTCCACTCGGCACTGTCGGCGTCGGTGGCGTCCGGCACAGCACCGGCCAGCTCGAACTCGCGGCCCTTGTGCACCAGCATGGTGGCGTCGCCGCCGTCGTCAAGAATGAGGTTGGGTCCGGTGAAGCCTTCGTCGCTCCAGTCGAAAATCTGCTCGGTGCACCACCAGTACTCGGCAAGGGTCTCACCCTTCCAGGCGAAGACCGGCACTCCCTCGGGAGCATCCGGAGTCCCGGTCGGACCCACTACAACGGCCGCGGCCGCTTCGTTCTGAGTGGAGAAAATGTTGCAGCTCGCCCAACGCACCTGTGCGCCCAGTGCCGTCAACGTTTCGATGAGCACGGCGGTCTGCACGGTCATGTGCAGCGAGCCGGCGATACGGGCCCCGGCGAGGGGTTTGGAGTCGCCGAATTCGGCGCGGAGGGACATCAGGCCGGGCATCTCCTGCTCGGCGAGACGCAGCTGGTGACGGCCGGCCTCCGCGAGGGACAGATCGGCGACCTTGTAGTTCACAGACGTGGTGGTAGACATTGCGCCATTGTTGCAGTTTTCCCTGCTGGGATGCAGTGAACGTGGTCCCCGCACTCAGCGCACAAACAGGTGGTGCGAGTCAGGAATCGAAGCCGAGAACGGCATGCCGAACAACCTGCCAGCCCTGCGGCGCGGAAAGGCGCTCGGAGTGGCGGGCACAGAGGTCATAACTATGCGGTTCGGCCACCTGGCTGAGCGGGCCGAGCACGGCCATGGAGTCCGCATACACAAAGGTGAAAGTCGAGACTGCTTCGAGGTTGCATGTCGATCGACTGCACGGACGTCCTGTCATGGTCATCCCAGACTAGGTGGTCGCGGCCGAGTCTGCACGGCGAGCATCCCCGGTCCGCTGCCCAGATGCGCCAGCAGTCCCGCGTTCGTGCGCACGCCCGGGTCTGCGTCAGCCGTGCGGTCTACGATGGGGTATGCCCACTTCCCGCCGCCGGACGACGCCCGTTTCAGCCCGTCCCGGCTGGCGAGATCGGCACGGTCGCGGTATCCGTGCCGCCGTCACCGGCCCGCACCTTCCGCTGCTCCGCTCGCGCGCCGATCTGTTCGACATCACCGTCGCGTCGACGGCGGAGTACCTCAAAGACATGTGGCCGGATGAGCTCCAGGATGTCAGTTTCGAGGTCGCGGTGCTCCCGTCGACCCTGACCGGTACTGCCGGTCTCGACCGCTGGCAGGTCGAGCGCAACGAGAACCGTATTGTGCTGTTTCGCCTGCCCATTGAGCGTCTCTCGCGCCTGCACCGCTACGACGACATGCATAAACGCATGATGATCGAGAGCTGCGTTTTCCGTGCGGTCGCCGAGATGCTTGGCAAAGACCCCTGGGACCTCGCTCCCGACCGCTTCCGCAACTTCTAAGCCCGCCGCGCCGTGATCCGGGCTCGCGTGCTCTGAGCTGGTGCGTGTTCGGCGTGCCCCTACGGGTAGATGCGGACCGGGGTGGTGGATGCTGCGGGCGGCACGACAGTGAAGCCGGCTACTCCCCCATCAGTCTGAGCACTCACACTCGCGTACAGCGAGTCGAATCCGGTCAGGCTGTAGTTCGCGCCCGAGTCGACTGACGCAATAAACGACGATCCGGCACCGATATTGGCGGTGGCCTCGTCTCCGGCGCGCGGGCCGGAGAGTGCGGTGATGACCACTTCGATATCCGCGGCGGTGTTGTTGACGAGATGCAGGGCCGGGTCCACACCACGCGGCACGGACACCAGGGTGTCGGACGTCAGTTCGCTGGCGGACGCGAACCAGGCAAAGTCGGTGCGCTCCTCAACATCCGCCCCGCCCATCGTCGAGACGCGAACGCCCGCAACGGCAGGAGCGTCGGATTCGACGGTGACGGTGTATTTGCCGTCGTCGAGACCGTCGAGGGGAAGGTCGGTAACCATTCCGCCCTCCACATCGAGGGTGAAGGAGGCACCGTTTCCGGTGGTGTCTTCGGGTTTGACGTCGACACGCACGGCCGCCGAGGCGTCTCCCGCCACGTACATCCGCAGCACGGGCTGCAGGTCGTTGTAGTCCGTGTCCGACGAGCGGGCACCCACGGCACCCGCGTTGCGTACAACCACACCGGGGATGATGTTGGTTTCGCTTGGGGCCTGGCCGCCACCAACGATGTCGACACCGCCCGAGACGATGCCCCGCACGATGGACTGCTGCAGGTTCGCAACAACAAGTCCGCCGCGGCTTGAGACGTGCACCACGGGCGAGACGGCCTGCGGGGCGAAGCCCGAGAGAGACAGCACACGCTGCCCACCCGCCTCGACGGCGATACCGGTCAGGCCGGGAGCGGTGACAACACCCTCCTCGGAGAAGACCTCGAGGTCGACGGTCGAGGCGACTTCGCTTGGGTTACTCAGGGTGATCAGCGTGGTGCGGCCGGTTGTGTTCGCGCCGCCAACAAGCCAGGTGTCGCCGGATGCCACGGAGCAACTCGCTGCAGCGAGCCCCACGGTGTCGCCCTCAGTGAGGGACTGCGACTGCACACCAGCAAGGAGCCCAGGCTCGGTGGCCTCGTCGCCCTCTTGCCCGTCAACAGCGGTGTCGCTGAGCACCTGCGGAGCAGCATCGCTTCCGCCCGAGTCGGCGTCGGTTTCGGTCAAGGCCGCTTCGGCCACATCGCCACGCGTGGCGGTGGACGTGATCAGCGGCGAACCGATGGCCGACGCGGTGGTGGCGGCGCGACCGGTGTCGTCGGAGAGGCTCAGTACGGCACCGGGGCAGACCAGCTGCTGGGCCGTCGCCGTGGGCGTGACGGTCACACTCGGCGCGGTCGCAGTGATGGTGGGGATGGGCAGCAGGGCGACCGCCGCGACAACGGCAGCCGCAACCGCGACTCCGATACCGCCGGAAATCACCCGCACACCCACAATCGCGGCGGAACGGATGCGCTCGGGGCGCGGGCGCAGCATGGGGGTTTCGGGAGCCTCGGGTACCGAGTCCTGCTCGGGGAACGCGAAGTACGGCTCGCTCGGCGCAATCACCACCGACTTGTCGGTGGCGGGATGGGCGGGGGTGCCCGGCAGATTGATGGTGGAGTACGCGCCGGTCTCGGGAGCGGTGGAGTCCAGGTCGGCGCTGCCGGTAATCGGGGCAGCGGGTGTGGCCTCGCCGCGGTCCGCGGAAGCACCGCGATCTGAGGCACCGTGATCCGAGTCTCCGCGCCCAGCGGGCATGTGCGGACGAGTCGGCAAAGCAGGGTGCGTCGGGATGCCCGAACCGCCATACGCTCCCGGGAATCCAGGCAAACGCGAGCGGTCGGTTTCGACCGATCCCGTAGTGAGGTCGGGGTCGATGTGCTCGTTCGGCTCGTTCGGCTCGTTCGGCAGGTTCGGCTCGCTCGGCTCGTTGGTGTCAGGCATGGTCGTCCTCGGAGAGATTATGCATTTTCTTCCTCATCGAAGCCGGATACGGTGTCGACAGTGTCGGCGACGGTGGCCCTACCGCGTCCCCGTGACGTAGGCACGGCCAGCAGCAGCGTCACAAAGAAAATCAGCCCGAGGCCAATCAGGATGCCGAGTCCGAGCGGTGTGTCAGTGGCTCCGGGCCCGGTGCTGGGCTCGGTGTCGTCGACCGCCTGGAAGTGCCAGAGCAGCCCCCGCGACGTGTCACCAATGGGAGTGAGTTGGCGGTTGCCGTCGAGGGCGTCCGCGACCCGTAGGCGTGCGGCCTGGGCGTCGGCGCTGTCTGCCACGGCGGCGTCCAACTCTGGGAGCAATACAAAGCCGACGTGTTCCGTATTCATCGACGCGGCGGCATCAAAACCGCTGCGCGACGCGAGGTTGCCGGCGAGGGCGGCCAGGGCCTCCTGCTCGGGTGTTGTCTCGATCGAGGTCGCCATCAGGGTCGATTCCTCGTCGAGTGTGGTGCCGGTGCCGCGGTGAAGTAGTACGGCGAGACTTCCATCGTCCTGCGCGTCAATTTGCAGGGTACCGAGGAGGGAATCGTCGGATGCTTCGGCGGCCACAAATGCGGGCAGCGTCGACGTGTCGTTGCTGGCCACAACATCCGATGCCCCCGCCAGCGGTGCCGCGAGCAGTGGACCAACAGCGAGAGCCGAGGCCAACACCACCACGAGGGACGGGTATATCGACCCGCGGAGTGCATCGAGCGCAACAACCACGGCACCCGTAAGTCCGAGCCAGAACAGGCTGAGCCCGGCTCCCGGCCAGATGCCCACGGCCTCCGAGCCCACAAAGGCGAGCTCGAGGTGCGCCCCGGCGACGGCCGTCGCGAACCCCAGGAGGGCGAGGAGCAGCGTGGGGATCGCGCGGCGCGACCCGGGCAGGAACAGCGCGAGAAGTGCGAGTACTGCGAGCGGAGCCAGTAGCGCCGCAGCGACGATGGGGCCGGCGACATCCCCCAGTCCGAACACATTGCCGGCGGCAACCCAGCCGCTCAGCGACGCGTCGGGCGACCCGAGGGCAAGGTGCCAGCCCGATGCGGTCGAGAAAACCACGGGCATCCCGGGCTCAGCAAGCCAGGCCAGCCAGGTTCCGCGCTGCACCTGGGTGACCACGAGCGGGGCGAAGAGGGCGAGCGTGGGGATAAAAATGCCGATAAGTCGCGGGATGCGCCGGGGCTTGGCGATCATCCACGCGAGCAGGCCCACAATCAGCGCGGGCAGCAGAACGGGCGCGGAGGCACCGATCGCAGCGAGGAGCAGGGCAGCTCCCGCGGCGGCAGACCAGCTGCGGCCGGCGACCATCACCGCAATGACAAACACGGGAAGCAGGATGTGCGCGAGCGCCGCACCGAGGTGACCGCCGGTGAGCGAGGCGAGGAACGGCGGAGCAAGTGCCCAGAGCAGCGCGGCGACGGCGGGCGGCCAGGCGCGTTCGGTGAACCGCACGGCGCACCACCAGGCTGCGAGGGCGGCCAGCGGCAGTGCGGCGAGGTAGAGCAGCACAATACTGAGCGACGGTGACCAGAAGGTGAGGGATCCGAGAATGGCGAGAACGGCGTTGAACGGATCGAACGGGCCGACCACTCCCCCGGCGATCTGCTGCCAGCCGTAGCCCACATGTGACCAGAGCACACCAACGCTGTCGGACAGCGGCGCAATGGCCCCGCCGACGAGTGACGAAGCGCCGAGGAACGGGCTGAGCGCGATGACTCCCACCACCGCGGCGACGAGCACCGTCCAGGCGCCGCCCCCGGAGAAGAAGCTCACTCGGGTGCGTTCGACCACACCCGTGGCGCTGGCCGCGGTCTCGCGTTGGCCCGCCTTGAGTTCGCGGGCTTGGGCGCTCGTGATCCTCAGTGGCGCAATGGCCGCCCAGCCAAGACGTCGGGTTCGGCTGAGGTTACGCCGGGATGCGCCGACACTGCGGTTGAATGCGGCACCGAACGCGGCACGGAACTCTCCGCCGATCGATCCGGGATGCTTGCGGATCAAGTGTCCCATCGAACGGAGAAACGCGAGGGGCAACAGCGACAGCCAGTGCAGGGGTAGAAGTCCACGGCGCGAGTAGACCAGTCGACGGTGCAGCTGGGCCGACCGGGTGAGCGTGGATCGGGTGCCGGACGACACCACGGCGCGACCGAAGAGCTCGGGCCCGCCGGAGGTGAGGATGCGGGCATCCGGAACACCCACAACCCGATGACCGGCCAGGCGCGCCCGCACACAGAAATCAAGAGCGGCGTCAATCGAGGGCAGGGCGGGGTCGAACCCGCCGAGCACGGCCCAGACGGAACGGCGAACGAGCATGCCCGTCGCGGCGACTCCGAGGAAGTCGCTGCCGACGTCGTGCTGGGCCTGGTCGAGCTCGTTGTCCACGAGGGCGACCGAGGCACCGAGGCGGGTGAGGGTCTCCCCGTATTCGGAGATGGTGTCGGGGCGGTCCCAGCGCATGAGCTTGGGGCCGGCGACCGCAACGGAGGGGGCGATCTCGACGGCGGCCAACAGGTTGGCCAGGGCGCGGGGGTGCGGGGCGCTGTCCTGGGCGAGGAGCCAGATCCAGTCGTTTTCGCTCGACGCAGGCGGGGCGAGGTGCACGCCGTGCGCGACGGCGCCACCAAATCCGCGTTTACCGGTGTCGGAAACGAATTGGGTGGGTCCGGCCGCGGCGAGGAGGGAAGCAGTCGCGTCGCTGGATCCGGAATCGACAAAAACGACCGAATCTGCGGGCCGTGTTTGAGACCTCAGTGCGGCCAGGGTGTGTTCGAGGAATTCGGCGCCATTTCGGGCGACGAGTATCGCGGTGACTCTCGGCTGCATTTAGTCGAGACTAGGCGCGTTTGCGCAGTTTGCGACGCTCCCGCTCCGAGAGACCGCCCCAAATACCAAAACGTTCATCGTTCTGAAGCGCATACTCGAGGCAACGGGCGCGAACCTCGCAGGAGCCACAAATCTTTTTGGCGTCGCGTGTCGAGCCACCCTTTTCGGGGAAAAAAGCCTCGGGGTCAGTCTGCGCGCACAGCGAGTCGGACTGCCAGGCGAGAGGGTTTTCTTCAACCTCATCGGGCTGGCGCACACCGGGAACACCCAGACGAACGGGATCCACGAACCAGTTGTCGGGGACCGATGGGCGAAATTCGTTGCTCGCCATATCAAGTACTCCCCTCAACCAACGGCCGAATTGCCGCGGGTGCTAGAGATAATTACAGCGGTGTAGTTCCCAAGAGTCAAGTCGCGGATGATAAAACCCTCAAGTCCTTTCGAGGGTTTAGACGCGCCGAATCTTTTTCGCATTACCGCAATAGTTATTTTTGCGTGATTTAGGCGGACGTTCCAGCGGCGCGTCGTGCCGTCCATGCGCTCTGAACCATGTCGTCCAGCGAGTGTCGCATCTGCCAGTCCAGGTCGCGTGCCGCGAGGTCGCCCTCTGCCACGATACGGGCCGGGTCACCGTGGCGTCGGGGAGCTATCTCAGGTTCGAAGCTAATGCCCGTGGCATCCGCAATCGCCGTCATGATCTGCTTGACCGACACACCGTCACCGCTGCCGAGGTTGTACGCGGCCTCGACGCTCTCTCCGGCATCAAGACGCTGGGCAGCGACAACGTGGCTCCAGGCCAGGTCAGCGACGTGAATGTAGTCGCGCACGTTGGTGCCATCGGGGGTGGGGTAGTCGTCGCCGTTGATGCGCGGTGTGCGGCCGGCGACAAGGGCCTCGAAGACCATGGGGAAGAGGTTGTGCGGGCTGGTGTCGTACAGGGCGGGGTCACCGCTGCCGACCACGTTGAAGTACCGCAGGGAGGTGTGCTTCAGGCCCGTTGCGGTCGCCTGGTCGCGCAGCAGCCACTCACCGATGAGCTTCGATTCGCCGTACGGGGACTGCGGGTTTTTGGGGGTGTCTTCGGTGACGATTTCGCCGGGAGGAGTGCCGTAGACGGCGGCGCTTGAGGAAAACACGATGCGGTCGACGTTGCATTCCTGCATGGCACCGAGGAGCACGGCGGTGGCCGTGACGTTCTGCTCGTACGTGTGGAGGGGGCGCTGCACGGAGACGCCGGCGTACTTAAACCCGGCGACGTGGATAACACCCGTGACGTTGTGCTCGCGCATGGTGTTAACCAGGAGGTCATGGTCGAGAATCGTTCCCTGAACGAAGGGCACACCCTCGGGGACAAAGCCCGCGTGGCCGCTCGACAGATCGTCGATAACAACCGTGGCTAGCCCCGCACCGCCCAACGCCCGAACAACGTGCGCACCGATATAACCTGCTCCACCCGTAACCATCCAACTCATGGCTCCACGGTAGCGGTCCTCCGGCCACTTGTTGAGCAATGCCCGCACACCCGCCACCGCCGACTTCATCGACGGCGGTGGCGGGTGACGGATGATGTGGGGCGGATGGTGCAGGGGTCAGTCGCGAGCGAGTGACGGGTCGTTGGGAATCTGGCGAAACCCATCGAGCGGGACTGCCCGGAGCAGTCCAACAATCGAGGCTACGGTCACACAACCGAGTGCCACGAGGAGCGGAATAATTGTGTCCATGGCAGAAAATCTACGACTGGCGAGAAACCGCCGATAGTGGCAGTATTGCCACCGTTCGACATGTTTCTGCCAAACTGCACACGATCGGTCATTCCATGCTGAAAAACGTCGTTTTACTCGCGATCCCGGGTGTTGCCCCGTTCGAGTTCGGTGTGGTGTGCGAAGTGTTCGGCGTCGATCGCAGCGACACCGGCGGGCCGAAGTTCGACTTCACCATCGCAACAGCCGATCCGGGTGCCGTTCGCACAAGCCTCGGGTTCGACCTGATGATCGCGAATGATCTGTCCGTCGCGGCCGGGGCCGACCTCATCGCCGTGCCCGCACATTCGATCGACGCCATCGACGAGCGGTTTCTCGACGTCATCCGACAAGCCGAGGCACGAGGTGCGTGGATTCTCAGTGTGTGCAGCGGGGCGTTCGCGCTCGCGCAGGCGGGAGTGCTCGACGGGCGCAAGTCGACCACCCACTGGATGCATGCTGACCGTCTGGCCGAGGAATTCCCCGCTACCGCGGTGAACCCGGAC
>Ga0247807_10002258_pt1 | contig 10707 bp, 12 predicted proteins | sample UWRJL074202C1_FD_179931 | JGI IMG/M metagenome (GOLD analysis project Ga0247807, IMG submission 179931) | Plant litter microbial communities from Arlington Agricultural Research Station in Wisconsin, United States - UWRJ-L074-202C-1 | ecosystem: Environmental > Terrestrial > Plant litter >...
ACCGCGTCTCTCAGCCGCTGGCAACACTCACTAGCAACATCTGGGATTTCAATGAGGCTATGCTTGCAATTGAAAGCTGCGAGGTAAGATGGCCTTGAAAGTGACTGAGAATAATGAAACCAGGCGAGCGCGCGCAACGGCAGCCAATTGTAGCTCGTCGTCTAATTTCTTATAATCCAGGTGCTAATACCTGGCACAAGAGCTTAGGCGAATGACAATCTCAGCCCAGAACGCCGGCAAGCCACCTCGACGGCAAGATGAATTGATCATCCAGTAAGGGAAAGTTTTATCGACACAAGCCGCTTAAGAGACGTTAATAGATGTATTTTTGGTGCACAGCACATCGTTGCGGCATGAGGTGTCAAAGTAAGGCTGAAATGAGCCTTGGACTTGCGGAAGAGAAGCTGGGTATGTAACCACATAGTGCACCAGCGCAGGATCGAAGAGTCTGGATATGTATAAAGGCGCTCGATAGCTTGTAGCTTCACTACTCCATTCCCTCTAGCTAGCCAGTTGTCTCTCCCTGACAGTGATCTTGCTTTCAAACTTTTACAATATCTCAGCCTCAAATACGGTTTCGGGACCCGTCTAACCTTCTCACATCTTCTCTACCCAATATCTCAACATGGTGAATGTCCATGAGAATGTCTACGCTCGGCGAGGGCTAGACGGTCGAGCTCACATCCCCGCTCTTCCCTTCTGGTTTGCCATCATCCGGGTATTTCAAGTGGTATGAGCTTGAATCTCCCCTCTGAATCAACTTACATACTCATAATCTATGCTAGCTTCTCGCATTTATCATCTTGGTTCTCACCAAGTACTCCTTTCATGTCTTTGGAGATTTCATCTCCTCGACATTGCTTCCGGGTTATGCATTCAGCTTTTTCGTATTCGCCTGGACTGTGTTATTCATACTTTACGTATGCTCACTCCTCACCCCACCCAAACTAAAACAAGTACTGACCAAACAAAGATATTTATCACGCCTCTCTTCTTCCCAAAGTTCTATCTTTATTGGGTCCATCTGTGAGTCATAACCTTTCACCGCTTTGGGGATATCACAACTGACATAATGACATAGCGGTCTTGAAGTCTTGACTACCATCTTCTGGATGACGGCCTTCGCCCTCCTTGCCGATGAATTAAAATGGTGGAGCCTACAGCAACAAGGGATCGATCAAGCCAAGAAATTCGACGAAGCCCTCGACGGACTACGTGACTTCAATCAAAGAGTCAAACGAGGTGAAATGAGTACCGATATTGGCGCCCAGGAAGCAGCCATTGGAGCCTCGCGCGGTGCTACCGGCCTGGCTGCTATCAACTGGGTGCTGTTTTCCATCACCCTGGTTGCCTTTGGAATCTTCCTCCACAAGCATAGAGTGGCTAATGGATCAGGTGGATCAGGGTTTTCCCTTCCGAGGAAGACGGGAGATGTTGAGACTGCTGGGCACCAAGAGAAGACTGTGCATAACCAGCCCGTGGAGCTGAGGGATGTGCAGCATCAATATCCGCAATATCCGCAACAACCCGCTGCTACCCATTGAGCAGGGTGTGTGAGCTTGGTTTGAGTCATATCTGGTTATGATAATGAAGATGTTAATGCTGAGTTTGGCGTGGTTGAGATACAGAGTGGATGGTGGAAGTGTGTGTGATACCCAAGTCCCTAATGCAGTGACATATCTTGTTAGTAATTATCTTGACCTATTTACAGATTGAATTGAGTTATGTACAGCAGCACCGTGAATTGAATATGTTTGATCCCATTATACACGAGTGACGTTTCGCGGTCAAAGTGGAAACCCAAAGGACCAGAAACCCCCACTGTGTCGAATGTGTCGTTATTGGTTGGCGGGGTTCCGCGTGAGAAATACTTCGATAAATCAATAATCATTACAAGCTTAGCTTCTTAACCTGGGAACCTCATCTACCCCCACGACAATTTTGTTGGGGAGAAATCAAAATTTACATGTCGACAGATTTCCCTTTGGGTGTTAGTCAGGTTCTTGCGTGAGTGAAGCTATGGGTTTGAGGGATATAAGGGTGGGAGGCTGAAAGCAGCTTTGAACTTCTTCACTTCACTTTTCTTTTAAACCAAACAGACATGGCGACCTCTCAGCCTCCCGAGAAGACTGCGAGCTCTCGAGATGCTTCTGCAGATCTCGAGAATGCTGCAAATTACCATGGCAAGCATCATGATATAGCAATTGCTGCAGTCGGGGAACATAGACAAAATATTGACCCCGCCACTGAGGCGCGAGTGGTTCGCAAGATTGACTTGTTCCTCGTGCCGGCAATGTTTGTCGGGTATGGATTGGTCTATTATGACAAGGTACGGAATGCTATCACCTGGAATTGAAGCAATGGCTAATATCGTCAGGCAATTCTTGGGTCTGCCGTTCTCTTTGGCATGACCAAAGACCTCGCCCTCTCAAAGACGCTCCCGACGACCCCTCCTACTTCAGACACATCTCGGCTCAGCTGGGCGACTTCATTATTTTACTTTGGCATGCTGGCTGGGCTGTATCCGATGACATTCGCATTACAAAGATTCAATATGGGAAGAATAATTGGGAGTGTAGTTTGTCTCTGGGCATTAGTTTGCTTGTTGACGGCAGCAGTAACGAACTGGCAAGGTCTATATGCTCAGCGGTTCTTCTTGGGATTCGTTGAAAGCATCATACCTACCGGGTTCATGTGCATTATTAGCTCATTCTATACCCAAGAGGAGCAATCTTTAAGACAGAGTTGGTGGTTTTCCTCTACCGGCCTGTTTACCATAATTGGAGGAGCATTGAATTATGGCTTTGCCCAGATCACAGGCGGAAGTTTGCAACGTTGGCAGTACATCTATCTCCTGGCTGGAGTTTTGACCTTTTTGTTTGGGTTGTGCTGTTTTGGAGTGCCAGACTCTCCAGTATCTGCCTGGTTTTTGACAGCCGAAGAACGGATTGTGGCCACCGAGCGTCTGAGATATGGCCAAACCGGGGTGCGCTGCACGAAATTCAAAATCTCACAAATCCGAGAATCTGTTCTTGACGTTAAGGTGTGGCTGATATTTATCATGATGGCATCGGCATATACCGTTAATGGAGCCGTAAGTGGATTTGGTCCTTTGATAGTATCCACCTTTGGATATTCGACTCTTCAATCAATCCTGTTTCAGTTTCCGCTAGGTGCTATCTGCTTTGTCTTCATACTGCTGACTGGCTACCTTTCCTCGCGTTTCCCGAACATTCGGCTTGTCATGTTAGTACTTTGTTGCTTACCAGTCATAGCTGGATGCGCTATGATCTGGCGAAGCTCGTGGTATCATCATGCTGCCACACCTGTCGCTGGCTACTCAATCATCGGTTTCTTTGGACCGGTAGTTTCCTTGGTAATCAGCGTTGGGATGGCAAATGTTGCGGGACAAACCAAAAAATGCTTCATGGCAGCCACTATTTTCGTTGCTTATTGTGTTGGAAATATCGTTGGGCCCCAGCTCATAAAGTCCCAAACCAAGTCCAGGCATTATCCAGAGCTTTGGCTTGGCCTTATTATCTGGTAAGTTTGCCTCTATCACTGAATTCTCTTTCGAAGCTTACAGTTGTAGCTACTGTATTACCATTATATCAGCAGCTTGTTTATACATCGTCCTCGCGCGAGAGAACAAAAAGCGGGCATTGATGGAACTAAGTGATACTGGTCGAGACAAGTCAGCATTTCAAGATCTGACGGATAAAGAGAACCCATATTTCAAGTATATGCTTTAATCAACAGGGGAAATAGCCATACAATGGCAATATTGGATAAGTCTCAAGCCATGATACTTTCTTCCTTTATATTGCTCTGCTTCAATCTGGTAAGCACGCATGATACAGGCTATAACAGCTTTGCGATCAAGTCGACATTAATAATACCACATAATTAGAGAATAATCTGACTTGGAAACTCACTCGCATTACCTAAGAAAATTAGGCTTAATTAGAAATTCTATGGCACAATTAAATACAGCACATAATGCAGACCTTTGAGTCCATTGTTTCTGTCTAGACTTGCTTTCTCACACATACTATTTGTTATGATAATGACGTATTTTGAGATCCAATATGACTCGTACAGTAACAAAACCAGCTCGAGCAGGCTTTAGAAAGTCGGTAGCATAAAGATTAACTAGTAGTATATTATATAGTTCATCGCAAAGTATATAGTCACAGTTGTTATACAGTGAAGGTCGCATCTCATTCTTGAGACGACATCTATCTTATACTTTTGTACATATTCAAACACTGCTCCTCCAGCCATCTCGCAAATTTGACACTGGGGACATCTACCCACTTCTCAACCTGGGCCGCGATTGCAAAGACAGGTAAAGTGAAAAGGACGAACCAAATGAGACAAATCACCCAGTACAAACCCGATGTCTTGTCTTCATTCGAAAGCCCCGCCATACGTACCAAGATGTCCTTCATCGGTAGCCCGAACAATATATTGCTAAATTCATGCACCAGATACAACGAGAAGGATATTTTGCCCAGGTACTGGCAAAACGTCGACTCGAATATCCTCTTCAGTCGAGGAAGCTGTGATATAGAGAGCAGTATAGCGATACCAGAAAATGACCACCAGAACCGCGAGTGATCCTCCATGTTGAGACTCAATGGGGTTGTTGATCGAAGCATCTCGAACCCTGGCATCGGCTTAGCTTTCGACTCTGGATAGATCATCGTCGGTAACCCAGCTGCATAAAACGCCAGGGCGAAGACCACAGTCCAGATGGCGCCCGCCCGTCGAGAAGGAACCCTGGCATCATCTGCTTCTTGGCTTAGGTTGAAGTCAGCCATCAACATGCCGCCAGAAAAGCAAAAGAAGTTCCAGCTTCCCTGACTCATACTGTAGAGAACAACGACTGCAGTAAGTGCCATTCTCAACCCGTGGCTCCGTATCCGGGCAAATATTATCAGTAAGAAGTAACACAAGAATGAGCCATAGTATTCCAGCGGAATCGTCCAAACGACCGAGTCGTACTTAGGGTGTGTTACAAAGCCATGTATAGCTCGGCTGAAATTGTGCAAGGGGTTGGCTAGCTTGTTTGTTTCTTTAACCCAATCTACCAACTGGCCCCAGAATGTTTCTTCGGGCTTGAACTCAAAGTTCAACGGCGGCATGTAGCCGAAGCGAGTTGAGATCATCTCAAAGAATGTTATCAACACCGGCGGAATATAGAGCCGGAATCCACGTCGAAACATTGATGACCAGACGCTCGGGTAAACTTTTTGAGATTCACCTCCGCGAATATTGGACAACGAGCGATGCGTCAGCACGTAGCCGGATATCGCGAAGAAAAGTGCGACTGCTGCACCACCGGAGACAAAAAATGTGCGAATCAGTGGTAGGGCTAGGATATTTGTCTGCTGATCATCGGCTCCATGAGCTGCAATCACGTTGGCCCAACATCCCATGGCATGGAAAATGTAAACCTCGAGAGCTGCTACACCACGAACACCATCTAACCAAGCTGTTGACCGGACCTTGGGTTTGCGGGTATGGAATGGATAGTTGAGAAACTTGTGTAATGGGGAGGCGACTGGGATCGAAACAGGTATCGGCGGGGGGACGCCAGATTCGAGATCAATGGCAAAGTTTTCACCGGTGCGCTTCTCATCGTTACTTGACCGAACTTTGGAGCCTGTTGGCGACGACATTGCTATGGGCGTTGCTGATGTTCCCAGGTAACGTGATACCAAAGGTTAGCACTATGCCACGGTCCTCGACAGGACAGCTGGTCCTTAAGTCGCCTGATACCCCAACTCAGAAAATTCTATTCGGTCCCTTCGTCAACTATAAGAACCATGGAGCTCCTACAGGAAGCCTTCGTCGTGGATGATACGTACGTTGTTGTTCCACGTTGCTTCAGCATCTCCATTCAAGGGGCTAACAAGGCTGAGCTAAACCAGGGTAGGTAGAATGCGGTATCCAGCATGAGTTCACGTGATGATATAAGTTATACCTCAAAAATTACCCGAAGCTTTCAATAACTGCACTCCAAGTTAGAATTCATTTCGAAGAACAAATTATTAGAACCTACTAGATTTTTCGTAGTTGTTAAGGTTGGTTTTATTACTAGTATTTTGGTTTAGCTTCTCCTATTTTTCAAGAGACCAATAAGCGGTATAATATCCACTTTTTTTAGTTCTCTTGGAAATATTATACAGCCAACTTCAAACCGTATAATAATTACAGAGTTATCTGGCAAAACAAGGAGCTCCTTGATTTTCGAAACTCATTTTCTCCATGCTTACGCAGCATATTCGGTGATACTACCAGAAACTGCAAGCGGCTGCCAAGTTGAGGAGAAATTAGCGAACCTCGGCACGATTTCAACCCAGATGATCTCCCTGCGGATTTCACCACACCCTCTCACTAATCAGAAACTGTGGGAATCTCGCATTGATAATCATATATCTACGGTCTCCTCTTTGGGTCCACTGCAGCAATATCTCTAGGAACAGAAAGACCCCGAGCTTTTTCGTTTTTGTAGTATATAAAGAGCAGCTCCCCACTATCCTTCAAGATGGGTAAACCAATTCGAAGATCACAAAACATCATGGCAAACTCAACGTATCAATCGGTGGTGCTGGCAAAACGCCCAAAAGCGTTGATCGTGCCTGGGGAGACCTTTACACTAAAGACAAACCAGATGCCCTCGGAGGCGGATTTGAAGGATGATCAGGTGCTTGTCGAGACATTATATCTCTCTCTCGACCCAGCTATGCGTGGATGGCTCAATGGTAGTGTTTATACCCTTTCTATTCCATGCGTTGACTAACTTGCTGGATCAGATGCCCGATCTTATATGCCACCTGTTGCAATAGGAGCTGTGATGCGAGGTTCCGCCATTTGCAGAGTGATTGCTTCCAAATCCTCATCCTACACCGCTGGTGACTTTGTTACTGGTGGAGCCGGCTGGGCCGAGGTTGGAATCCTACCGGCTAAGGAGCTCATCAAGTTAGATATTCCTTCAAACGGAAGAGTCACAGATGCATTAGGTGTTCTTGGTGGAACTGGACTTACTGCGTATTTTGGACTACTGGACGTCGGAAAGGTCAAGGCAGGCGATTTTGTGGTGGTTTCCGGCGCTGCTGGTGCTACTGGCTCTGTAGTATGTCAGATCGCAAAATTGAAGGGAGCAAAGGTTCTGGGAATAGCAGGGAGTGATGATAAGGTGGAGTGGCTGAAAGAGCTGGGATGTGATGATGCGTTGAACTATAAGAGTATGTCTACATCAACTAACTCATCACGTGTCTGGAAACTGATTGGGATATAGGTGGAACGTTCGCCCAAGACTTCAAAGAGAAGACAAAAGATCTCATTGACATCTTCTTCGATAACGTCGGTGGTCAAGTCCTAGAATTAGCACTTAGCCGCGCGAAGGCACATTCCCGATTCGTTATGTGTGGGGGTAACCAACTCTGTTGATCTGTGTCGATTGGCAACAAACTAACGTCTCCTAGCAATTAGCACCTACAACGATGCCAAACCCTCCGGTCCCAAAAACTACTCCATGATTATTGCCATGCGCATCAGAATGCAAGGCTTCATCGTGTTCGATTACGCCAAGCAGTTCCCCCAGGCAAGAAAAGAGCTAGCACAATGGCTTGAGGAAGGGAAGTTGCAACGTAAAGAAACCATAGTGAAGGGAGGACTCAAGGCTGCGGAGGAGGCTTTGTCTGGCTTGTTCTTGGGACTAAACACCGGTATGCTCCTTTCCCCTTCAGATTTTCAGAATAGGGCTAACATTTGTCGTAGGGAAATTATTAGTCCAAGTTAAGTCTGAGGATGAGAATGAAGTTGGATCAAAGCTGTAAAATATCTTTTTAACATTTTCAGAATAGATTTAATCAGGAACTAGACTCACATGATTATATTGTATTTGACAATTTCCCTCCAATTCATTTAGGGACAAGTTTCGTACATGGATCTTAATTAATAACAAACAGTTCAACACAAAAGCTTAGCATTACAATCCACTCTTACTATAAAACTTTTGAATCGACGTGTTGTTCCACATATCTCAAACCTTTACTAGCTAATTCTTCAAGGACAATTAATAGTCACGTGATACGTATATCGAACATTTGCTGGCACAATGTAGTTTGGTGGAAAAAGCAGATTCTAGCAATTCAAACTCTTGTGATACAATGTTCCTTGCCATTAAAGGACATTTGAACAAAACAAATTTGACTTTTTAAGGAATAGAGGGATAGTGGCATTTTGCTTACGTGTTGATTTACCGATGATTGCTGACCTAAGCACGGCGTTCGCCTGTCCTCGATCGTAACGTCCTCCGTGTTACGCCCAACGGCCCCAAATAACGATTTATATCAGCATACTCTCTTGGTGTTGAATCTGGGTTGTGAATTTCGAGCAACGGCCAAGCTTCTGTTTTGCAACCTAACTGGAAGTATAAGCTACATGCGAAGCGATCCAGTCATATGTTAAAGATGGAGATTACAAGTAGTATGGACACCCAAATGGCGATGGAACCAAGCACTACAACCAATGATAATACAATTGAAATCCCTCAGGTCGATTGGTTGCAACAGATGTATGACCTGGATTCCATTCAATGGAAAGGTGGGGATAACTTTTTCGAAGGTGCGTCTAGCTACGTTTCCCCCATCATTCTTCCTATGCTCACTCAAATATCCCAGGGATGCATGACAGTTATTGCTATGTATGCGGGAGTGGCTTAGAGTTATTTGAGTGCCAAACGTGCTCGAGTTCATATCATGCAGAATGCATGACCCCGTCGCTCGATCCGGAAATTGTGCCAAACTTTTGGTTTTGTCCCCATTGTGTTGATAGAGAGCATCACATACCACCTTCTCAATCTATCGTGGACGAACTAAGCCCACTTTCTACCCGAGATAAATGTAGCTCTCATTCTGAGTCCGTGACAGAGTCTACAGTCGGAACAATCGAGGGACGCCTGACTATACCTGAAACAATTGACCAAATGTCTGCACCGCCTCTAGTTCTAGAATCGTCAGTCTCGCCATCTCATAAACGCAAAGAGGGAAAAGTTTCCGTAATCAAACCAGGGCTATATGACAAGAGTCTGGCAGGTAAAGGCAAAACATCACCTGTGAAAAAGGCGTCGCTACCTCCTCGGAAGAAATCCAAGTACTCCGCTTTCTCCGCGACTGTGGACAAGGCTTTGTCAGTTATACATTCCGAGCTTGAGGCTGCGGCGCAAAGTGGAAAATCTGAAGACATTCTGCAGGAAAAGATCAAAGCTCTAGAACAACAACTCAAGGTCCAAGAGGGAGAATTACAACTGGCCCGAAATGAGCGCTCGAATGAACGCTTGAGAAACGAACGCCTCCGTAAAGAAGTCTCACAGCTAAAAGAAGACGTTCAGCAAAAGGATAACGAGCTTAAAGATTGGCAGGAAAAGTTGAAGAACTTGATGGGTGGCCCGGCAAACTGACTCATTTTTCCTCATGAGAAAGCCAAATATAAAACATGAATCATATCGCTTATTTGCAAGACATATTCTCACAACCTTCAGAAGCACACCACTGGAAAATGGATTTTGAGTATGCTTATGCCATCATAAGTTGCAGCCTCTCATACCATATATTACAAATATTAGCTGACCGGTATTGTTGGATTTAAGTGTATGATCTCTACTTAAACAAACATGCGCAACAAGAAGGCTTGGGTTTTCATGCAGCTCTCACGGCAGTACCTCCTCTCCCAGTCATCTCCATGAGCTCCGATGGTAGAGACTCTATCTCCACCCGAGCCATTTCCTCCTGAAACGGTTCCGCGTGTTCAAAATCTACCAGGCGAACGCTCACCGGTTCCTTCTCCCGATCAATAACAAAATTATAGCGATTGATATCTCCGTGAATCAAGTTCATGCGGTGAAAGTTTTGAAGGGCTTCTTTGCATGCTGGCAAATCACCTTTACCTTTTGAAGCAAAATCGCCCTCTAATTTCTCAAGCAGCATGCCAATTACTCTACCATTCTCTGCTACATGGCCTAGAAACCTGGGAGCGATGATTGGATCACCAGGTTCTCGATACTGTTCACTTATGGAATAGATAAAGGTTTCATGTTCGATATTGGGCAGTTGCCACCCAAAACAAGCGATTTTGTAAATCGCTGGACGATCGGTGTACAGCACCTGTCGGTAGGAATTTTAGCAATTAGATTATAATCATACAATTTAATCAAGGTTCATGAATCGTTCAATTCAGTCATATGTACTCTTGAATAGCAAATTATGAGATAAATCTCCTAGAACCTTCTCAATAGATAAAATTTCATTCAGGGACAAACTCTATTCGAGTATCGATAATATGTAGAGAAAAACCACTTGTGAATTTTGCTAGAAAATTGTTTTCCATTTACAACTTACAGGTACGGGCGACACATCGTGTCCTCATCGAAAACACCAGTTGGAATGGTAACATAATGGACTCTTCTTGCGGCACGGATACGATACGATCCGGTGTCTTCATTGATTTCTTGTGACAGTATCTCAATTGCAGACTTTGGTACGATACAAGGTTCCATCGTGGGGATAATATTTTCGTTGCTGGCGAAAGATCAGTACAAGCACCAAGAACTTTGATGACGCAGTGATACGGTAGGTACTGTAGGAGTAGAAATGTGGTTGAGCTAATTAGATGGGCAAAAAATAGACGTTACACGTT
>Ga0247807_10002259_pt1 | contig 10696 bp, 9 predicted proteins | sample UWRJL074202C1_FD_179931 | JGI IMG/M metagenome (GOLD analysis project Ga0247807, IMG submission 179931) | Plant litter microbial communities from Arlington Agricultural Research Station in Wisconsin, United States - UWRJ-L074-202C-1 | ecosystem: Environmental > Terrestrial > Plant litter >...
GCCGATCCCAAAGTGCAGGTCGTACTGATGACCGGCGGCACCGGTTTCACCGCCCGCGACAACACGCCGCAAGCGGTCCTGCCGTTGCTGGATAAGCACGTGGAAGGCTTTGGCGAGTTGTTCCGTCAGGTCTCCCTGGCGGAAATCGGCATGTCCAGCTTGCAGTCGCGGGCCTTGGCCGGAATGAGCAATGGCGTGCTGGTGTGCTGCGTTCCAGGTTCGCCGGGGGCCTGCCGGACCGCCTGGAACATGATCTTGCTGGAACAACTGGACAGTCGCACCGGGCCGTGCAATTTCGCCCCGCATCTGAAAGCGCAAACCCCGCGGGGCATCGACGCCTGCGGGACGCGTTCATGACCGGCCCGGTGTGTGACAGCGGTCACTTGATGCCGGTGGATGAGGCTATTCAGCGTCTGCTGGATCAGGTGCCGCCACCGCCTTTGTCACAGATGATTCCTCTGGAGCAGGCCATGGGCCGGGTTCTGGCGGCGGACATTCATTCCCCGGTGAACCTGCCGGCCTGGGACAACAGCGCCATGGACGGTTATGCGCTGCGGGCGGCCGACCTGCCAACAGAGGGCGGTTATTTGCCGCTTGGCGGGCGAATTGCGGCGGGGGATCCGGCCGATTCGCCCTTGCCGGCGCAGCAGGCGGTGCAGATATTCACCGGTGCGCCATTGCCGCCCGGCGCCGATACCGTTGTGCCACAAGAACGCTGCCGGATTGAGGGTGCGCGGGTCTGGTTCCCGTTGGTGAAAGTTGGCGATCACGTACGCCACAAGGGCGAGGAGGTTCGTCGAGGCGATCTGTTGCTCAAAGCCGGCAAGCGTCTGCGTGCACAGGAACTGGGGTTGCTGGCCGGCGCTGGCGTGGCGCGAGTCGAGGTTTATCGCCCGTTGCAGGTGTGCTTGCTCAGCAGCGGCAATGAACTGCGTGAGCCGGGCGATCATCTGGCTCCGGGGCAGATTTACAACAGCAATCGCTACTGCCTGGCGGCGTTATTGCGTGGCTGGGGCGTCGAGGTGCACGACTATGGCGTCATGGCCGATGAGTTGGCGGCCAGCCGACATGCCCTGACACTGGCGTCTTCGGAATGCGACCTGCTGCTGAGTTCCGGTGGTGTGTCGGTCGGCGAGGAAGATCATCTCAAGCAGGCGATTGAGGAACTGGGCAGCGTAGATTTCTGGCGCCTGGCCATTCAGCCGGGTAAACCCTTGGCTTTTGGCAATGTGATCGGCAAACCCTGGATCGGCATGCCGGGAAACCCCTCGGCGGCGATGATTACCGCGTTGGTCGTCGTGCGTCCGTTCCTGCTCCGGGCCCAGGGGGTGACTGATGTGCTGCCCAAGCCATTGGCGGTGCCGGCCGGCTTCGACTGGCTGCAACGTAACAAGCGTCGGCAGTACTTGCGGGCCAGATTGACGCCAGATGCTGAAGGCCGGTTGAGCGTGGAACTGCACCCTCAGCAAAGCTCGGCGATGTTGACGGCTGCCTGTTGGGCCGACGGGTTGGCGGTCATCGAGTGCGAGCAGCAAGTGCTCAAGCACGACAACGTGATGTTCCTGTCCTTCGCTGACCTGATGCAGTAACGGCAATTGATTGTCGTCAAGGTCGTGGCTGCCGGTCTGGCTAGACTGGCAGCGCCTTTTCCAACGGTGCATCACCGCATCGGGCGAGGGTCGAGACGCGTTTTTTCATGAGGATTACCCATGCAACTGGTCTGCCCGGCAGGGAGCCTGCCTGCGCTGAAAGCGGCGGTGCGCCAAGGCGCTGATGCCGTTTATGTCGGCTTTCGCGATGACACCAACGCCCGGCATTTCGCGGGGTTGAACATGGACGACAAACAGTTCGACGCCGCCGTCGCCCACATCCGCCAGCATCAGCGCAAACTCTACGTCGCAGTCAATACTTACCCGCAACCCAAGGGCTGGGAGCGCTGGCAGCGAGCGGTTGATCGCGCCGCCGACTTCGGCGTGGATGCGCTGATCGCCGCCGATCCCGGGGTGCTCAATTACGCCAGTCAGCGTCATCCGCAACTGGCGTTGCACCTGTCGGTACAGGGCTCGGCGACGCACGCCGCTGCACTGCAATTCTATGCGCAGCGCTACGGCATTCGTCGCGCGGTGCTGCCACGGGTGTTGTCATTGGCGCAGGTCCGTCAGGTGGCCGCCAGCAGCCCGGTACCCATCGAAGTGTTTGGTTTTGGCAGCTTGTGCATCATGGCCGAAGGGCGTTGCCATCTGTCTTCCTACATAACCGGCGAGTCGCCGAACCTGTGCGGTGTCTGTTCACCCGCCAGGGCGGTGCGCTGGAGCGAGGACGCCCAAGGCTTGAGCGCGCGCCTGAGCGAAGTGCTGATCGATCGCTACACCCCTGACGAACCCGCCGGTTACCCGACCTTGTGCAAAGGTCGTTTCCTGGTCGACGGCAAGCGCTTTCATGCACTGGAGGAGCCCACCAGTCTCGACACCCTGGACTTGCTGCCGGAGCTCAAGGCTATCGGCGTCGAAGCGGTAAAAATCGAGGGTCGCCAACGCAGCCCGGCCTATGTCGAACAAGTCACCCGGGTCTGGCGGGCGGCACTGGATGCCCATCGCGGTGCGCCAGGCAATTTTCGGGTCAAGGAAGAATGGCGTCAGGTGCTGGCGGGCTTGTCCGAAGGCAGCCAGACCACCCTGGGTGCTTATCATCGATCATGGCAATGAGGGACGGAACATGAAGCTCAGCCTTGGACCGGTCCTGTTTTACTGGGACAAACAACAACTCAGTCACTTTTACGCCGAGATGTCGGCCTTGCCCCTGGATGTGATTTATCTGGGGGAAACCGTGTGTTCGAAACGCCGGGCGTTTTCCCTGGATCAATGGCTGGGACTGGGGCGCGAGTTGCAGGCCTGCAGCCAGGCACAGTTGGTGATCTCCAGCCTGACGCTGATCGAAGCCGCTTCCGAACTGTCCAGCCTGCGGCGGCTGTGCGACAACGGCGAGTTGTTGGTGGAAGCCAACGACATGGGCGCGGTGCAATTCCTCGCTGAACGCAAGTTACCATTCGTGGGCGGTCCGGCCCTGAATCTGTACAACGGCCACGCGCTGGTGCAGCTGCTGGACAGCGGCATGACCCGTTGGGTGCCGCCCGTGGAGTGTTCGGCGGCGTTGATTGGCGATGTGCTTGAGCAAGTGCGCGAACTGGGTCATGAGGTGCCGGAAGTGGAAATCTTCGCGTACGGGCATTTGCCGCTGGCGTATTCCGCACGCTGCTTCACCGCCCGGGCGGAAAACCGGCCCAAGGATGACTGCCAGTTTTGCTGCATCAACTACCCCGACGGCCTGGCATTGACCAGTCAGGAAGGGCAATCGTTGTTCACCCTCAACGGTATCCAAACGATGTCGGCCGAGGTGACCAATCTTCTGGCTGACTATTCCGGGCTGGTGGCTTGCGGGGCCGACGTGTTGCGTTTGAGCCCGCGTGCCCAAGGCATGGCAGAAATCATTGGCGCTTATCAGCGGGTCCGCTCGGGCGAGACGCCGCCACTGTTCGTTGACGGATGTAATGGCTACTGGCATGGCCAGGCCGGCATGCTGCGCGTCGAGGAGGTTGGCCTGTGCTGAACCGAAAAAAATGGTTGTTGAAAGGTGCCGACCGCTTGCTGCCGCTGGTGCGCCGCGTGCCGTTTACGGTACAGCGTCTGGCGTTGCAACAGGCACTGAATCGTTGCCTCGCCGAGCCGTTGCGCGATGGTGAGTTTGAAGTGTTGCGCGGGCGTTGGTTGTGCCTGCGGATCCCGGATCTGGGTTTGTCCTGGTACCTGACCCTGAACCAGAATGGCTTGCGAATCGCCGAGCACGCCACGGCAGACGTAACCATCAGCGGCAACTGGCGCGAGTTTTTGCTGTTGGCCAGCCGTCAGGAGGATCCGGATACGTTGTTTTTTCGCAGACGGCTGGTCATCGAGGGTGATACCGAGCTGGGGCTGACGTTGAAGAACCTGATTGATAGTCTCGATCCCGATGTGTTGCCGGTGTGGTTGTGGCGCAATCTTGAGCGGGCGGGGAAGGGGTTGGCGGCGTGATGAAAACCACAGCGAATATCAACCTGATTTAAGGTTGCAGGGTTTCCCTGCAACATAGAATCTCCCACAAGGACGGCGCTGAATTCGTCGGAGCGAGGCTTGCCGGCGAATCGGGCGCCTTGGTGGGTCAGACACACCACGTTATCGTTCTTCGCGGGCAAGCCTCGCTCCCACGGAACGCCATATTGCTCCTTTCCCACTCAGGACGTGTAGAACCGGGTGGGAGAGGACTTGTCCTCGATGAGGCCGGAGGGTCAACCCCAAGCCCCGTAGGACCGGATTTATCCGGGAGGGCGTCGGCTCGGGCAACACATCTGCGGCGCCTGAAAATTCCTTCGCGAGGGCGGTATTTCGGGTGTCAGCGAAACGCCGGCACCACGTGCTCGATAAACAGCTTCAGTGACTTCTTCTTCTCGGCATGGGGCAGGCTGTTGTCGCACCAGAAGCTGAATTCGTCGACGCCCAGTTCCTGGTAGTACTTGATCCGGGCAATGATTTGTTCCGGGGTGCCGATCATGGTGTTCTTGCGGATATTCTCCAGCTCGAACTCCGGGCGTTCCTTGAATTTCTCCTCCGGGCTTGGCTCCAGAAACCCGTTGACCGGTGTCTGTTTGTTGCCGAACCAGGCATCGAAGGTGCGATAAAACTTCGAAATCGCCTTGGCACCGACTTGCCAGCCTTCGGGGTCATCGACGGCATGCACGTGGGTGTGGCGCAACACCATGAGCTGCGGGCGCGGGACATCCGGGTTATTGGCCAGGGCCGCTTCGAATTTGTTCTTCAGGTCGACGACTTCTTCGTCGCCCTTCATCAACGGCGTGACCATGACATTGCAGCCATTGGCGACGGCAAAGTTGTGGGAGTCCGGGTCGCGGGCGGCGATCCACATTGGCGGCGTGTTGATCGGCTTCGGCACGCTGGTAGAGGTGGGAAACTTCCAGATGTCGCCGTCGTGGGCATAGTCGCCCTGCCACAGCGCGCGCACCACCGGGACCATTTCCCGCAGCGCCTGACCACCGGAAGAGGCGGGCATGCCGCCCGCCATGCGGTCGAATTCCACCTGATAGGCGCCGCGCGCCAGACCGACTTCCATGCGGCCATTGCTGATCACATCCAGCAGGGCACATTCGCCCGCCACCCGCAGCGGATGCCAGAACGGTGCGATGATCGTGCCCGCGCCGAGATGGATCTTCGTGGTTTTTGCCGCCAGATACGCCAGCAAGGGCATCGGGCTTGGGGAAATGGTGTATTCCATGGCGTGGTGTTCGCCGATCCACACGGTGCTGAAATCCCCGGCTTCGGCCATCAGCGTCAGCTCGGTCAGGTCTTCGAACAACTGCCGGTGGCTGACGTGCTCATCCCAGCGTTCCATATGCACGAACAACGAAAATTTCATGACGCTTTCCCTCGATTTTTTGTTTTGCGAATGAATAAGCCGGCTTCGGTATTGCCCGGGTTGGCGCTGGCTCACACCAGCGCGGGCAATGCGCCCATCTTGCCTCGGCAATACACCATCGGGCTGTTCGGCAGCTCGGGGACGATCAGGTTTTTCACCGCGCCGACCATGATTGCGTGGTCGCCGCCTTCGTATTCGCGCCACAGTTCGCACTCGATGATCGCCGTCGCGTTGGCGAGCAACGGGTTGCCCAGTTCACTCAGGGTCCACTCGATACCGGCTGCCTTGTCCTTGCCCTTGCGCGCGAAGGCATAGGCTTCGCTTTGCTGGGTGCCGGACAGGAAATGGATCGCAAAGCGCTTGTTCTTGATCAGGGTCGGATACGAGTCCGAGCTGTAATTGGGGCAGAACAGCACCAGCGGTGGGTCCATGGACAACGAACTGAAGGCGCTGGCGGTCAGGCCGACCACTTCGCCATCGTCATTGAGCGTGGTAATCACCGTCACGCCCGACGGGAACGAGCCCATGACGTTCTTGTAGGCATTTGCGTCGATCATGTTCGTTTCCTCTGCGTGCGGGTCTTGGCTGCTTTCTGGTCGTGAGTAACGCGTTTGTTGGTTTATGGTATACCGTAATACCGGTGTTGCAAGCGCTTTTTACGCGACTTTGGTTTAGCTGAAAACGACGATGCCCTCCAGGGGAGGGCATCGCCGACACGTCAGGGATCAGTGGGCGCCAGCCACCTTGTTCAAATCACTCTCGGCCCATTCGGTATACACACAGGCATCGCCAGCGGCCCAGCGTACGCGCACCTTGTCGCCCGGTTTCATCGGCATGCCGGTGGCAGACAGCGCCTTGACGGTCATTGCCGTGCCGCTGTCGGTGACCACCGAGCAGGTCTGGCTTTCGCCGAGGAACAGCACTTCGGTGACGCTCGCGGTGACTTCGTTCCAGCCACTGAGCAAAGGCTCGCTGGCGGCCTGTTCGAGGCTCAGCGCCTGGGCTTTTTCCGGGCGAATCATCAGCAATACGTCCTGCCCGGCCTGCAGGCTGGCAGTCAGCCGGATGGAAAGCGGCTGTCCTTCAAACGTCGCGGCCGCGTTGCTCTGGGCCTTGAGCTTGAGGAAGTTGGAGTTGCCCAGGAACGAGGCGACGAAGGCATTTGGTGGGTTTTGATACAAGTCATAGCCCGTGCCCAGGCCGACGATCTTGCCGTGGCTGAAGATCGCAATGCGCTGGGACAGACGCATGGCTTCTTCCTGGTCGTGGGTCACGTAAACGATGGTGATGCCCAGCCTGCGGTGCAGCTGACGCAGCTCGTCCTGCAATTCTTCCCGCAGTTTCTTGTCCAGCGCGCCGAGAGGTTCGTCCATCAACAGAATGCGCGGCTCGTAAACCAGCGCACGGGCAATTGCCACGCGCTGCTGCTGGCCACCGGAAAGCTGCGAAGGGCGACGATGGGCGAACTGTTCGAGCTGCACCAGCTTGAGCATCGCATCCACGCGTTTTTCCCGTTCGGCGCTGGGCATTTTACGAATCGCCAGCGGGAAGGCGATGTTGTCGCGCACCGACAGATGCGGAAACAGCGAGTAGCGCTGGAATACCATGCCGATGTCGCGCTTGTGTGGCGGCACATTGATCAGCGATTTGCCGCTGACCAGAATCTCCCCGGAACTGGGCGTTTCGAAGCCGGCCAGCATCGACAGCGTGGTGCTTTTGCCCGAGCCGCTGGAGCCCAGGAAAGTGAGGAATTCACCGTCCTGAATATCCAGCGAGATGTTGTCCACGGCAGCAAAATCGCCGTAATGCTTGTTCAGGTTGCACAGACTCACCAGGGTTTTCTGATCCTGCTGGCCGGCTTCTTTAATCACCGCACTCATGACGTACTCCTCGCTTCGTTGCGTCGACGCAGCGTCGCTGCGATCACCATGACCATGACTGACAGACCGATAAGCAGCGTCGAGGCGACGGCGATCACGGGTGTCAGGTCCTGACGCAGGGTGGTCCACATTTTGACAGGTAGGGTTTGCAGATTCGGGCTGGCCATCATCACGCTCAGGACCACTTCATCCCACGAGACCAGAAACGCGAACAGGGCACCGGCGACCATGCCGGGACGGATGCCGGGGAAGGTCACTTTGACGATGGCCTGGAGGCGTGATGCGCCGCAGATCACCGCCGCGTCTTCGATGGACTGATCGAACAGCTTCAGCGAATTGATGATCGAGATGATGGTAAAGGGCAGGGCGACGATCACGTGGCTGACCACGAATGAAAACAGTGTGCCGGTGTAGCCCAGCTTGAGGAACAGCGCGTAGACCGCCACCGCGATGATCACCAGCGGCACGATCATCGGCAGGGTAAAAATGCCGTACAGCAGGTCGCGACCCGGGAAACGGCCGCGCACCAGGGCAAACGCCGTAGGCAGGCCAAGGGCGACCGCGCAGATCGTGGTCAGCACCGCGACTTTCAGGCTGGCGAACGCGGCAGCCATCCATTCCGGGTTGGAGAAGAATTGCTGATACCACTTCAGCGTCCAGCCCGGCGGTGGAAATACCAGCCACTGTGATGAACCGAACGACAGCAGCACGATAAACACGATGGGCAGGATCAGGAACAGCGCGATCAGGGCCGTGGTCAGGTACAGCCCGAAGCGCAGCCCCGGGCTCATGGCATTGGGAGTCAGGAGCATGTCGGCTTACCTCGCGTTGCTGGCGCCGACCGGGGATTCCGGCTGGAGCTTCAGGTAGAAGTAAAACAGCACCAGGGTGATCACGATCAGCAACGCCGCAGCGGCGCTGGCCAGACCCCAGTTGAGGAACGATTGCACCTGCTGCACGATGAACTCCGGCAGCATCATGTCCTGCGCGCCGCCCAGCAATGCCGGGGTCACGTAATAACCCAGCGACATGACGAAGACCATCAGCCCGCCGGAAAACAGCCCCGGCCGACACAGTGGCAAAAACACCTTGAAGAAGTTGGTCCAGGGACTCGCGCCGCAGATCGAACCGGCCTGCAGCACCATCGGATCAATGGCCTGCATGGTGGCCTGCAACGGCAGCACGATGAACGGAATCATGATGTAACTCATGCCGATCACCACGCCGGTCAGGTTATGCACCATTTCCAGCGGCTGATCGATTACCCCCATGGCCATCAACGCTTTGTTGATCACCCCGGAAGCTTGCAGCAGCACCAGCCAGGAATAAGTGCGCGCCAGCAGACTGGTCCACATCGACAGCAACACGATGTTCAACATCCAGCGGCCCCAACCGCGTGGCACCAGCGTGATTGCCCAGGCCAGCGGGAAACCCAGCAGCAGGCTGAACAACGTGACCAGTCCGGCCACCGAGAACGTATTGAACAACACCCGGGAATAGGCAGAGTTGGCGAACAGTTGTTCGTAGTTGCCCAGGCCAGGTGTCGGCTCCAGCACGCCGCGAAGCAATAGCCCGATCAGTGGCGCGAAGAAGAACAGGCCCAGAAAGATCAGGGCCGGGAGCAGATTGCGGCTGCCGCGCCAGCGTTGTGCCAAGGAAACCGATTGCCTGGCTGCCACCACTGGGTTGGGTACCGCGCCGGCGGTGCTGGAAGCACCACCGGCAGGGTTGGATTGACGGGCCGTGCCGGCCGTCATTTTTATTTGACCAGCCATTCGTTCCACCGTGTCGCGATGGCCGAACCGTTCTTGGCCCAGTACGCGAAGTCGAGAGTGATTTGGTCCTTGGCGTACGCTGTTGGCAGGTTAGGCGCCAGGGTCGAGTCCAGACGCTGCACGCTGTCCAGATTCACCGGAGCATAGGCCGTCAGGTTGGAGAAGTCGGCCTGGCCTTTGGCTGCAGTGGCCTCGGCGATGAACTTCATGGCTGCGTCCTTGTTCTTGGCGCCTTTTGGCACCACCAGGAAGTCGGACATGACCAGATTCTGCTTCCAGCTCACGCCCACTGGCGCGCCGTCCTGCTGTACGGCGAAGACCCGGCCATTCCAGAACTGGCCCATGGAGACTTCACCGGAAGCCAGCAGTTGCTGGGATTGCGCGCCGCCGCCCCACCAGACGATGTCTTTTTTGATGGTGTCGAGTTTCTTGAAGGCGCGATCCAGATCCAGCGGATAAAGCTTGTCGGCGGCAACGCCATCGGCCAGCAGCGCCAGCTCCAGCACGCCCGGGCTTGGCCATTTGTACAGCGCGCGTTTGCCAGGGAAGGTCTTGGTGTCGAACAGTGCGGCCCAGTCTTCAGGCTTGTTCTTGCCGGTCTTGCCTTCGTTGTAGCCGAGCACGAAGGAGAAGAAGAACGAACCCACACCGCTCTCGGAGACGAAGCGCGGGTCGAGGCGATCCTTCTTGATGACGTTGAAGTCCAGCGGTTCGAGCAAGCCTTCGCTGGCGGCGCGCAGGGCAAAGTCCGCCTCGACGTCCACGACGTCCCACTGCACATTGCCGCTTTCAACCATCGCCTTGAGTTTGCCGTAGTCGGTCGGCCCGTCCTGCACCACCGCAATGCCGCTGGATTTGCTGAAAGGCGTCGCCCAGGCCTGCTTCTGGGCGTCCTGAGTCGAACCGCCCCAGCTGACGAAGTTCATGCTGTCGGCGGCCATCGCCGCGACGCCTGATACGGACAACACGCCGGCCGTCAGGACTGCAATTGCACGTTTACTCAACACCATTTTGTACGCCCTCATTTGTTGTGTTTTGAGCGGGCTGTTGTTGCCCGCTTATCGGGAGCAGTAGGTCCATTGGGCCTTGGTACGGGCGACCGTGTCAGGGGCTGTTGTTTGTGCTGTCTCCTGTGCTGGAGCGCGCCTGACTGTTCTTTCGGTCTACGGAATATCATATTATGGTATTCCAAACTTTCTGCAAGGGTTTAGCCGTCAAGATCACTGAAATTGTGCGCCGTGATTGCCTTTAGCCCCTTTGTATATTGGGTAAATCGCCCTTGTGGCAGGGCTTTCAGCGTGTTGCCGGCGGCTTGAAAAACAGCCTGAAAAACAAAAAAATACCTGAAAAAAACCTGTTTTTAGCGGCCTTCATCCCGAGAAAGGCAGGGTCTCCACCACTTCCAGATCGTAGCCAGTCAAGCCTGCGTATTTCAGCGGGGCGCCCATGTGGCGCAGTTTGCCGACGCCAATGTCTTGCAGGATTTGCGCCCCGGTGCCGACTTCCGAATAAATCCGCGACTGCGAGCGGCTGAACTGCCGAGGCGCCTGGGTCAATTGTGGAATGCGTTCGAGCAGC
>Ga0247807_10002260_pt1 | contig 10694 bp, 9 predicted proteins | sample UWRJL074202C1_FD_179931 | JGI IMG/M metagenome (GOLD analysis project Ga0247807, IMG submission 179931) | Plant litter microbial communities from Arlington Agricultural Research Station in Wisconsin, United States - UWRJ-L074-202C-1 | ecosystem: Environmental > Terrestrial > Plant litter >...
ACGGCAACATCCTCATCGGCGACCGCAACGTCACCGACGTTCCGCCGAAGGACCGCGACATCGCCATGGTCTTCCAGAACTACGCGCTGTACCCCCACATGACCGTCGCCGAGAACATGGGCTTCGCGCTCAAGATCGCCGGCATCGGCAAGGACGAGCGCGCCACCCGCGTTCTCGAGGCAGCCAAGCTGCTCGACCTCGAGCCCTACCTCGGCCGCAAGCCGAAGGCGCTCTCCGGTGGACAGCGTCAGCGCGTCGCCATGGGCCGCGCGATCGTGCGCCAGCCGCAGGTGTTCCTCATGGACGAGCCGCTGTCGAACCTCGACGCCAAGCTGCGCGTGCAGACGCGTACGCAGATCGCGTCGCTGCAGCGTCGCCTCGGCGTCACCACGGTCTACGTGACCCACGACCAGACCGAGGCGCTCACCATGGGCGACCGCATCGCGGTTCTCAAGGACGGCGTGCTCCAGCAGGTCGGAACGCCCCGCGACCTGTACGAGCAGCCGCAGAACGTGTTCGTCGCAGGCTTCATCGGCTCGCCCGCCATGAACCTCTTCGACGCAGACGTCGTCGACGGTGGTCTCAAGTTCGGTACCGCCATCGCCGCTGTCGACCGCGACACCCTCGGTGAGGCGACCGCCAAGAAGGTCACGATCGGTATTCGCCCGGAGGACATCCGTGTCTCGCCGACCGGCGAGGGCCTCCCCGTCGATGTCGACCTCGTCGAGGAGCTCGGCGCCGACGGCTACCTCTACGGCCACACCGAGATCGACGGCAACCGCGTCGACATCGTGGCTCGCGTCGACGGCCGTTCGCACCCGAACGCCGGCGACAAGGTCTTCGTTCTCCCGGAGCCCAACCACGTGCACGTGTTCAACACCGAGTCCGGCCTGCGCCTCAGCAAGAAGGCCGTCGTAGCAAGCTAGTCTCACCCATTCGCGGTTCGAGCTTGTCGAGATCCACTGACGAACGTCGGCAGATTTCGGCAAGCTCGACCGCGTTAAGGCCAAGGTAGGAAAATCATGAGCGGCTCATTGAACATCACGGCGGCAACGGTCGATCCCGGCCTGCTCGACCTGCCGTGGAACCTCCCCCTGGAGGTCTGGCCCGACGAGAACATCGCGGCACTGCCCAAGGGCATCTCGCGACACCTCGTGCGGTTCGTGCACCTCAGCGGATACGTCGTCGCCATCAAGGAGACCTCGGCCGAGCTGGCCCGCAAGGAGTACGACATGCTGCGTACCCTGCAGCGTCTCGACATCCCGTGCGTCGACCCCGTCGGCGTCATCACCAACCGCACCACCGGCCGCGACGAGCCGCTCGAATCGGCGCTCGTCACCCGCCACCTCAAGTTCTCGCTGCCGTACCGCGCGCTGTTCTCGCAGACGCTGCGCCCCGACACCGCCACGCGCCTGGTCGACGCGCTCGCCGTGCTTCTCGTGCGCCTGCACGTGGTCGGCTTCTTCTGGGGAGACGTGTCGCTGTCGAACACCCTCTTCCGCCGCGACGCCGGCGCCTTCGCCGCCTACCTCGTCGACGCCGAGACGGGCCAGCTCTACGACGGCCTCTCCAACGGGCAGCGCGAGAACGACCTCGAGATCGCCCGCGTGAACATCGCAGGCGAGCTCTTCGACCTGCAGGCCGGCGGCAAGATGGCCGAGGAGGTCGACCCGATCGCGATCAGCGAGGGAATCGTCGCCCAGTACCGCACGCTGTGGAAGGAGCTCACCGGCTCCGAGCAGTTCGACTCCTCGGAGCGCTGGAGGATCAACGAGCGCGTGCAGCGACTCAACGACCTCGGGTTCGACATCGAAGAGCTCGCCATCAAGACGGACGACACCGGAACCAAGGTGCGCATCCAGCCCAAGGTCGTCGACGCCGGCCACCACTCGCGTCGCCTGCTGCGTCTGACCGGGCTCGACGCCCAGGAGAACCAGGCGCGCCGCCTCCTCAACGACCTCGACTCGTACAGCGCCGCGTTCGGCAAGAAGAACCTCGACGAGGAGGCTATCGCCCACGAGTGGGCCGCCCGCGTCTTCGAGCCGGTCATCCGCGCCATCCCGAAGGATCTCAAGGGGCGGCTCGAGCCCGCGGAGGTCTTCCACCAGCTGCTCGACCACCGCTGGTACATGTCGCAGAACGAGGCCCGCGACGTGCCGCTCGCCGAGGCCGTGTCGAGCTACGTCGACAACGTGTTGCGCCACCGCCGCGACGAGGCCACGATCATCGACCCGCCGACGGGCACCATCACCGTGCCGGTCGAGGTCGTCGAGGACGACTGGCGCTCGACGGTCTGAACCGCACGCGGTCGCTGAGCCCGTCGAAGCGCGGTCGCCGAGCCCGTCGAAGCGCGCGATCCCCCGCCGGGCGACGTTCATCATTCCGGTTGCTTCGCGCCGCTCACCACGTCGAGTCCGTATACGCGCGGGCGTCCGGGCCGCCCGAGCCGATTCATCCGGAATCACGAACGCGGCGACGACGAAACCCGCCCCCCGACGCACGAGACCCCGCCGACCTGCGTCGACGGGGTCTCGGGCGGTGCGGGCTACTTCTTCTTCGCGGCCGAGCGCAGGCGGCTGACCTCGTAGAGCGCCACCGACGCGGCGATGCCGGCGTTCAGCGACTCGGTCGAGGCGTTGATCGGGATCGACACGATGGCGTCGCAGTTGTCGGTGACGAGGCGGGAGAGACCCTTGCCCTCGCTGCCGATCACGAGCAGCACGGGCTCCTTCGCGAGCGCGAGGTCGGGCAGCGACACGTCGCCGTCTCCGGCCAGTCCGAGCACGAAGACGCCGCGCTCCTTGTAGGCCTTGATGGTGGCGTTGAGGTTGGTGGCCATCGCGACGGGCGTGCGGGCGGCGGCGCCGGCGGAGGTCTTCCACGCGGAGGCGGTGAGTCCGACCGAGCGACGCTGCGGCAGGATCACGCCGTGACCGCCGAAAGCGGCGACCGAGCGGATGATCGCGCCGAGGTTACGCGGATCGGTGATGCCGTCGAGCGCGACGAGCAGCGGCACGCGTCCCGACTTCTCGATCTTCTCGAGCAGCTCCATCGGGTGCGCGTACTCGTACGGCGGGACCTTGAGCGCGAGGCCCTGGTGCACGGAGTCGAAACCGGCGAGGCGGTCGAGCTCGGGTCGCATGACCTCGAGAATCGGGATGCCGCGGGTCGTCGCGATCTTGACGACCTCCTTCACGCGGTCGTCGTATTCGATGCGCGTCGCCATGTAGAGGGTGGTGGCGGGGATGTTCGCCCGCAGTGCCTCGAGAACGGAGTTGCGGCCGGTCACGACCTCGGTCTCGTCGCTCGACTTGGCGCGACGTTGCTGCTGGGGGCGCTGCTCGGCGCCGGGCGCCTCCTTGCCGCGCGAGGGCTTGCGTCCGCCGGCGGCCTCGAAACGGTCGTTCGCCGCTTTGCGCTTGCCCGCGGGGTGGTACGGGCGGTCGACGGCCTTGGGCGTCGGCTTCTTGCCCTCGAGGGCCTGGCGGCCCTGGCCGCCCGAGCCGACCTGCTTGCCCGAACTGGTCTTGCGTACGGCGCCTGCGCGCGACTTGTTACCTGGGTTTTTCACGACTCAATACTCCAATGGGGGCCTGACGGGGTGTCCTCGATAGAGATGCCCGCGGCCACTAGTTCATCACGGATGCGATCAGCTGCGCTGAAATCACGGGTTTCCCGTGCAATCTGTCGGTCGGCGATGAGCCGTTCGACGAGGGATGTGAGGGCGCGCTCGGCCGGAGCCGAACTCGCCGTCGCCCACTGCGGGGCGTCGGGGTTGATGCCGAGCACTTCGGCCATGGCCAGCACCTCGGCGCGGAGGGTGGCGACGAGGGCGAGGTCCTCTGCGTCGAGGGCCGCGTTGCCCGCGCGCACCCGGTCGTGCAGAACGGCGAGCGCCTGCGGAACGGCGAGGTCGTCGTCCATCGCCTCGGCGAACTCCTCGGGCACGACGGGCAGCCCGGTCGCGGCGAAGCGGGTGTTGGCGATGCGGCGCAGCGACCGGTCGAGGAAGACCTCGATGCGCTCGAGTGCGGCCTCGGCCTCGACGAGCGCGCCGTTGTGGTAGTCGATCGTCGAGCGGTAGTGCGCGGCGCCGAGGTAGTAGCGCACGACCAGCGGGCGGGCGAGCTCGAGAAACTCGGAGGCGTAGATCGAGTTGCCGAGCGACTTCGACATCTTCTGCCCGTTGACGTTCACCAGGCCGTTGTGCACCCAGTAGTTCGCGAAGGCGTCGCCCGCCGCGGTCGACTGGGCGAGCTCGTTCTCGTGGTGCGGGAAGCGCAGGTCGAGGCCGCCGCCGTGGATGTCGAAGTTCGCCCCGAGGTACCGCGAGCTCATGGCCGAGCACTCGATGTGCCAACCGGGGCGTCCGGCGCCCCATGGCGATTCCCACGCGGCGGATGCCGGCTCGGTGCTCTTGTAGCCCTTCCAGAGAGCGAAGTCCTGCGGTGCGCGCTTTCCACGGGGGTCGGCGTCGCCGGCGGCGACCATGTCGCGGGGGTTCTGGTTGGTGAGCTCGCCGTACGCGGGCCACGACGCGGTGTCGAAGTAGACGTCGCCGGAGCCGTCGCCCGCCGGGTAGGCGTGGCCGTTGTCGATGAGTCGCTGCACGATGGCTTGCATCTGCGTGATACTCGCCGTCGCCCTCGGCTCGTAGGTCGGGGGCAGGATGCCGAGCTGGTTGTAGCCGTCGGTGAACTCGAGCTCGTAGCGGTAGGCGAGGGCCCACCACTGTTCGCCGTCTGAGTCGCTCGGCGAGGCGTTCGCCAGGATCTTGTCGTCGATGTCGGTGACATTGCGCACGAGGGTGACGTCGAACCCGCGGTAGCCGAGCCAGCGGCGCCACAGGTCGTAGACGAGCGCCGACCGCAGGTGCCCGATATGCGGCGACGACTGCACGGTGGGACCACAGACGTAGAGACCGACCTGACCGGCCACGATGGGCACGAAGTCAGTGGTTTCTTGGCGTTTGGAGTCGTAGAGGCGCACAGTCACGCGCGCCAGTTTATCGTCGCAGTAGGGCGGTGGCGATCGCCGTCACTCCCTCGCCGCGGCCGGTGAACCCGAGTCCGTCGGTGGTGGTCGCCGAAACGCTCACCGGGGAGCCGACGAGCGCGCTCATCCGCTCCTCCATGAGGGTGCGTCGCGGGGCGATCTTGGGGCGGTTGCCGACGATCTGCACGGCCACGTTCTCGATCGAGAACCCGGCCTCTGTGACGAGTCGCACGGTCGCGCAGACGAAGACGTCGCCGTGCGCCCCCGCGTAGCGCGGGTCGGAGGTGCCGAAGTTGCCGCCGATGTCTCCGAGCCCGGCCGCCGACAGCAGGGCGTCGCACACCGCGTGCGCGACTGCGTCGCCGTCGCTGTGCCCGGCGAGGCCCACTTCGTCTGGCCAGTGCAGTCCGCCGAGCCAGAGCGGCTGCGCGGCGTCGAAGCCGTGCACGTCGATGCCGATGCCGGTGCGCAGCGTCGCCGTCGGCGCCGCCTCGCCCAGGATCGACTCCGCGCGTCGCAGGTCCCACTGGGTGGTGATCTTGAACGCGAGCGGGTCTCCGTCGACCACGGTCACGGGCAGTCCGGCGGCGGCGAAGACCGCCGCGTCGTCGGTGTAGTCCTCGGCGGCTCGGGCGTAGGCGTCGAGCAGTCCGGCGCGCGGGAACCCCTGCGGCGTCTGCACCGCGACGAGCTGCGACCGGTCGACTGTGCGCTCGACGGCGCCCGTCCAGTCGAGCTGCTTGATCGTGTCGGCGACGGCCAGGCCCGGGATGATTCCTCCGCCGGTCGAGCGCACGGCGGAGATGACCGCCTCGAACTGGCTCGCCGGCGTGAACGAGCGGGCGGAGTCGTGCACGAGCACGACGTCGACGGTGGGCTCGAGCACCGCGAGGCCCGCCTCGACGGACTGCTGCCGGGTGTCTCCCCCGGCGACTACCGTCACGTGGTCGGCGGCGGCGCCCGCGATGCGCAGCGCCAGGGCACGCGCGTCATCGAGCCGCGCGGCGGGCGCGACGACGATCACCTGCGCAGCATCCGCAATTGAGAACACACGAGTGAGTGCGTGTTCGAGAATGGTCTGGCCGCCGATGGAGACGAGGGCTTTGGGCTCTGGCTCGCCGAGCCGCGTTCCGCTCCCCGCGGCAACCACGATGATTGCGACGGTGGAGCCGGTCACGGGCGCGATTTAGCTCGCCACGCTGTCGGACGAGAGAACCTGGTCGAGCATGGTCGATGCCTTCTCTTCGTCGGTCTTCTCGGCCAGTGCCAGCTCCGAGACGAGGATCTGCCTGGCCTTGGCGAGCATGCTCTTCTCGCCGGCGGAGAGACCGCGGTCCTGATCGCGGCGCCAGAGGTCGCGCACGACTTCGGCGACCTTGATGACGTCGCCCGACGCGAGCTTCTCGAGGTTCGCCTTGTAGCGGCGGGACCAGTTGGTGGGCTCTTCGGTGAACGGTGCACGAAGCACCTCGAAGACGCGGTCAACGCCTTCCCGGCCGATCACGTCGCGAACTCCGACGAGGTCGACATTCTCGGCTGGGACTTCGATGACCAGATCTCCCTGGGCAACCCGCAGAGTGAGGTAGAGCTTGTCTTCGCCCTTGATGATTCTCGACTTCACTTCGGTGATGGTTGCTGCGCCGTGGTGGGGATAAACGACTGTCTCGCCGACCTCAAACAACATGGAGTTTTGGTCCTTTCCAGAGCATCGAGTTTACCACGGCGAACTCTAAGTAAGGCTTGCCTAACACCGTGGGAGGCCTCCGGCTGGCTAAACTGAAGCTCCAGCAGGTCTGCGCGGTTCGCCGCTCGATTCTGGCCAATATCTTCTCTGTACTGGAGGGTCCAGTGATTGCTCGCCGTGCGGCATCCGCCATTCTCATCGGTGGTCTGCTCCTTGCAACGACCGGTTGCTCGCTCTTCTCCGAGAAGGCGACGCTGATCGAGTACGCGCCCAGCGACGGCGTCGAAGCAGACCTCGGATCGATCGAGCTGCGCAACGTGCTCGCGATCTCGGACGACGGCGTCGACCTCAACCTCGTGCTGACCGCCGTGAACACCAGCGACAACGGCATCTTCGTGAACTTCCAGTTCAACGACGGAGACGGCGAAGAGCAGCTGTACGTCGCGGGCAACTCGTCGAAGTCGATCGGGCAGCCCGACGAGGAGTCGGTGATCCTGGCCGACGCGAACACCCAGGTCGGCGGACGCTTCCCGGTCTACGCCCAGTACGGCGATGTTCCCGGTACGCAGATGCTCGTCCCGGTCTTCGACGGCAGCCTCGGCGAGTACTCGACGCTGGTGCCGGTGGCACCCACCGAGACGCCCACGGGCGCACCGGAGTAACGCACAACCGCACTCTCGCGGAACGCACCCTGCCCCGAGTGCCGGGCATCACGCTGGGTGGCTAGTCGGGCACGATTGTCCGCCGATGCAGCAGCCACAAGTGGCCGGCCAGGCCTCACAGTCGCCGCGGCAGACCGCCGCACCCGGCGCCTACGCCTCGAAGCGGTAGCCCAGCCCGCGCACGGTGACGAGCATCGCCGGCTCCGACGGAACGGCCTCGATGCGCGAGCGGATGCGCTTGATGTGCACGTCGAGGGTCTTGGTGTCGCCGAAGTAGTCGGCACCCCACACCCGGTCGATGAGCTGGCCGCGGGTGAGAACGCGACCGGAGTTGCGCAGCAGCAGCTCGAGCAGCTCGAACTCCTTCAGCGGCATGGCGGTCTCGACGCCGTTGACGCTGACGGTGTGGCGCTCGACGTCCATCCGCACGGTGCCCGCCTCGAGCACCGCGTCGCTGTCGTCGTCGGCCTCGATGCGGCGGCGGAGCACCGCGCGGATGCGGGCGAGCAGCTCCCGGGTCTTGTAGGGCTTCGTCACGTAGTCGTCGGCACCGAGCTCGAGGCCCACCACGATGTCGATCTCGCTGTCCTTGGCGGTGAGCATGATGATCGGAACGGTCGACCGCGTGCGGATCTCACGGCACACCTCGGTGCCAGAGAGCCCGGGCAGCATGAGGTCGAGCAGCACCAGGTCGGCGCCGTTGCGCTCGAACTCCGCGACCGCGGAGGGGCCGTCGGCGGCGATAGTCGTCTCGTAGCCCTCGCGTTCGAGCAGGTAGGCGAGCGGTTCGCTGAGCGACTGCTCGTCTTCGACGATGAGGATCATGGTCATGTGTCTTCTCCGGTGGTCGCCGGGGCGGGAGCCGCCTCGGGAAGTCGAATGGTGAAAGTGGATCCGCTGCCCAGCTGCGACCAGACACGCACGTCGCCACCGTGGTTGTGCGCGACGTGCTTGACGATGCTGAGACCGAGCCCGGAGCCGCCGGTGTTGCGACTGCGTGCCGGATCGATGCGGAAGAAGCGCTCGAAGACGCGGTCGAGGTCGTCTTCGGGGATGCCGACGCCCTGGTCGGTGACCGCGATCTCGACGATGCCGTCGACGTTGCTCACCCCGATGCCGATGCGCGACTTGCCTGGCGAGTACTGGATCGCGTTGGCGATGAGGTTGTGCAGCGCGACGACCAACAGAGACTCGTCTCCGTAGACTGTCGCCCCCGCGTCGCCGCCGCTGACCAGCTGCACCGCGCTCGCGTCGGCGGCGACATGGTTCTGGTCGATGGCGAGCGCGACGACGTGGTCGATCGCGACGAGCTCGGGCTTGGCGAGCGCGTCGGCCGCCTGCAGACGCGATAGCTCGATGATCTCCTGCGTGATGCGCGACAGGCGCTCCGACTCCTTGGTGAGGCGCTTCGCGAACTTGCGCACCTGGTCGGCGTCGTCGGCCGCGAACGAGAGCGCCTCGGCGAGGAGGCTGACCGCCCCGATCGGGGTCTTCAGCTCGTGGCTGATGTTGGCGACGAAGTCGCGGCGCACGTCGTCGAGCCGGTACGCCTCTGTGCGATCCTCGGCGAGCAGCAGGATGTAGCGGGCGCCCAGCCGGGCCACTCGAACGAAGAGGTAGAGGTTCGCGTCGCCGAACGGTCCACGCGCGAGGTGCACCTCCTCGGTGATCGACTCGCCCGAGCGACGCACGCGGTCGACCAGTCTCACCAGCTCGGGATGCACGAGCGACTGATGGGAGACGAGACCGAAGGCGAGAGCGCCGGGGCTGACCTTGACGACGTTGTTCGACGGGTCGAGCACGACACCGGCGGACTCGAGGGCGTCGATGACCTGGTCGATCCCGTCGGGGACGGCGGAACTCACCACGTCGACCGCGCGCTGTCCGCGCTGCGCGGCTGCGACGATGATTGCCACCATGCCGGCTCCGACTATCACACCGAAGACAAGCGACAGGGGCACCAGCCATCCGGAGTCCATACGGACTAGGTTAGTTACAACTTGAGGGTCACCTGACAGGTGCGCCCGAACAGCCGCCGTGCTTCGTCCAGTGTTCAGCGAGTCAACACCCGCTGTTAACCTGACGAGGGCAGGCTGGCGTGAACTGTGCGGGATGAACCATGCCCGCAGCGAAAGGGACATAACGTGCGCGAGGTATTCCAGCAGGAGCTCCAAGAAGTTCAGGAGCGTCTTGTTGAGATAGCGACCCTGGTCGCCGTCTCCATCGACAACGCAACTCGGGCGTTCAACGAGTCGAACGTCTCACTCGCCGAGACCGTGATCGCCGACGACGAGAAGATCGACGTCGCAGCCCTCGAGCTCGACGAGCTCGCCATCAACATCCTCGCCCGTCAGCAGCCGGTCGCCCGCGACCTGCGCATCGTCGTGAGCGCACTGCGCATCTCGGCGTCGCTCGAGCGCATGGGCGACATGTCCGAGCACATCGCGCAGCTCGCGCGCTACCGCTTCCCCGACAAGGTCGTTCCGAAGAGCCTGCGCGGCACCTTCGCCGAGCTGGGCACCCTCGACGTCGCCATCGCGAAGAAGCTGGTGGAGCTGCTCAAGACCGAGGACACGCGTCTTGCCGAGGAGATCCGCAACGACGACGACCGCATCGACGCGCTGCACCTCAGCGTGTTCGACAAGGTGCTCGGCGAGACCTGGAAGGGCGCGGCGGTCGACACCGTCGACGCGACCCTCGCCTCGCGCTACCACGAGCGCTTCGCAGACCACGCGGTCTCGATCGCCAAGAAGGTGCAGTACCTGGCTACGGGCGACTGGCACGTCACCTCCAACTAGAGCCCCGCTGATCGGCTCAATCGCCGTTAACGCGGGATGCCGCCTCTCGACTCGAGAGGCGGCATCCGTCGTTTAAACGGCCGGCTGGCTACTTCTTGCCCTGGTTTGCGACGGCCGCGGCACCCGCGGCGGCGGCTTCGGGGTCGAGGTAGTACGCGGGCTTGATCGGAACGAAGTTCTCGTCGAGCTCGTAGACCAGCGGGATTCCGGTGGGAACGTTGAGCTCGGAGATGTCGGCGTCGCTGATGCCGTCGAGGTGCTTGATCAGGGCGCGCAGCGAGTTGCCGTGCGCGGTGACGAGCACGGTCTTGCCGGCCTTCAGGTCGACGGTGATGTCGCTCTCCCAGTAGGGCAGCATGCGGTCGATGACGAGCGCGAGGCTCTCGGTGCGCGGGATCTCCCCGTCGATGCCGATGTAGCGCTCGTCGTGCACCTGGCTGTACTCGGCGTCGTCGTCGAGCACGGGCGGCGGGACGTCGAAGCTGCGGCGCCACTCCATGAACTTCTCCTGGCCGTACTTCTCGAGCGTCTCGGCCTTGTCGAGGCCCTGCAGCG
>Ga0247807_10002261_pt1 | contig 10692 bp, 10 predicted proteins | sample UWRJL074202C1_FD_179931 | JGI IMG/M metagenome (GOLD analysis project Ga0247807, IMG submission 179931) | Plant litter microbial communities from Arlington Agricultural Research Station in Wisconsin, United States - UWRJ-L074-202C-1 | ecosystem: Environmental > Terrestrial > Plant litter >...
GGCGTTTGCCAGCACCATGACCTGGGCGCCCTGGGCACGGCATTTAATGTGCACGCGCTTGAAAGGCAGTTTAAAATATTAAAGGAAATGGGCGTAAATGCTATACGCACCTCGCACAACCCGCCCGCACCACAGTTTTTAGACCTGGCAGACCGCATGGGCATGATCATTATGGACGAAGCATTTGACGTATGGCAGATTCATAAAAGGCCTCAGTATGACTCACATCTTTTCTTTAAAGAATGGCACAAACGCGATCTTACAGATCAGATAATGCGCGACAGGAATCACCCTTCGGTGATCATCTGGAGTATTGGTAATGAAATACCCGAGCAAAGAGATACCAGCGCAACACGGATAGCCCGCGAGCTTGCCGGTATTATCCATGAACTGGATACCACAAGGCCAATTACTACGGGCAATAACGAGCCCGGCCCCGGCAATAAAATTGTTGAATCGGGCGCTGTTGACCTGTTAGGCTACAATTACCACAACGATAAGCTGGCCAATTTCCAGAAGGATTACCCCGGTAAAAAATTCATAGGTACCGAAACTGCTTCGGCGCTGGAAAGCCGCGGTGTTTACAACACCTTGCCCGATACCATTCAACGCTGGCCGGGACGAAGAAGGCCCATGAATGCCGATAACACCGTTAACGCTTATGATAATATTTCGGCTCCCTGGGGTTATACTCACGAGGAAACCTTGAAAATATATAAAAAATATGCTTTTCTGTCGGGCCAGTTCGTATGGACCGGGTTTGATTATATAGGCGAACCATGGCCTTACCAATGGCCATCCCGCAGTTCATACTTCGGTATAGTGGATCTGGCTGGCTTCCCTAAAGATGTTTATTATTTGTACCAGGGCGAATGGACCAATAAAACAGTGCTCCACATATTACCGCACTGGAACTGGCAAGCTGGTAAAATAGTTGATGTTTGGGCCTATTACAGTAATGCCGATGAGGTTGAACTGTTTTTGAACGGCAGATCATTAGGTACAAAATCAAAACAGGGCGACAGTTTGCACATTGCCTGGAAAGTAAAATACGAGCCGGGTACCTTAAAGGCCGTATCGCGCAAAAATGGCAAAGTGGTAAAAACTACCGAAGTTAAAACCGCAGGTGCGCCAGCCCGGATAGAATTAAGTGCCGACCGGAGCAGCATCCGTTCAAACGATCATGATCTTTCTTTTATCACCGTTAAAATTGTAGATAAGGATGGCATCATGGTGCCTAATGCCGATAATGATGTTAAATTCAAACTATCAGGGGCCGATAGCTTTTTGGCAGGGGTTGATAATGGAAGCCAAACCAGCCACGAATCGTTCAAAGCCGATCATCGTAAAGCCTTCAATGGTTTAGCCTTAGCCATTATTGGCGCTAAAAACAAACCGGGTACCGTAACCATAACAGCAACAGCCGATGGCTTACCTGCTGCATCGTTGCCCATTACTATTAAATAGACCAATTAGGTAGAAAACACTTTCTTTTTACCATTGCATAGAGTTTGCCGTACATTGTACGGCAAACTCGTTTAAATAAAAAAGGCTTTTTTGAAGTTAACAGCTTCAAAAAAGCCTTTTTCTATTGTAATTTAAACTGCAACGCCAGTATATCCTTAACTTTTTGTCGGTTTAATTTGGATATAGGTATTTTGGTGTTATCCTTTAGCAGCAGGGTGCCACCATCTTCGCGTAGCCAGCTTTTAATATGATTTATATTAACCAGGTGCGATTGATGGGTACGCAAAAAATTATATCCGGCAAGCATATCGGCATATTCCTTTAGCGTTTTTGATACTAACACTTGTTCGCCATGAGTAAGCATAAACAAGGTATAGGTATTATCGGCCTGGCAATGCACAATATCATCAATACTTACGTAACGGGTTTCGCTAAAAAGCGGCAAGGCTATACGCGGACTGGCAGTATTCTCCTCCTTTAAATATTCAAGCAGGTGGCCCAGCCGTTCGTTCTTATGCTTGTGCCGCACTGCATTCCGAGCTTTGTTTACCGCTATTATAAGTTCATCAATATCAATGGGTTTTAACAGGTAATCGAGTGCTGCAAATTTTATGGCCTGTATACCGTATTGATCATAAGCGGTAACAAAAATAATCTCAAAATTTATTTCATCCAGTTGTTTTAGCAGGTCAAATCCCGACTGGTCATACAACTGAATATCCAGGAACAGTATTTGGGGCCGGTGTAGTTTAATAGCTGCTTCTGCTTCCTCAACAGTGCCCGCCACGGCGCATACATGTACATCATCCGCATAGGTTTTTAGCAACTGCTGTAGGTTTTCCTGGTTCGATAATTCATCATCAACAATTAGCGCCTTCATATTTACAGCCAATTTTTCAGTTCAATGGTTACCAATGTGCCTTTATGATCCGGATTTATATGGAGCAAGATATTGGTATTTTTATAGATATTGTTAAGCAATTCTATTCTTTCTTCGCAAAGCTTAATTCCCATGCCGCCTGGTTGCTTGTTGCTATAACCTTTCCCATTATCCTGCACCATCAATACTATATTATCCGCATTTTTAATTATGCCAACCGTTATTAAACCTTCGTTTTTTAAGTTTGATACGCCATGCTTAACCGCATTTTCAATAAAAGGCTGCAGCAGCATAGCGGGTATTTCTATTTGCTGGTCAATATCAGGTTCAACATCAATGTTAAATCTAAAACCAAAACGCATCTGCTCCATTTGCAAATAATCGGTTAACATGGCTGTTTCATGATCAATGGTAGTCAGTTCCTTTTGGCCTTCATCCAAAATGTTGCGGGTAAGCCGCGCAAACCGGGCCAGGTATTTATTCGCATTTTCAACTTCATTCTTATTCATCAGGTTTTGAACGCCTGCCAGCGCATTAAAAATAAAATGAGGATTAAGTTGCGCACGTACACTTTGTAATTGCAGCGTGGCTATTTGTTTATCGCGGGCTTCGCGCGCCAACTTTTGTTTTTGCTTACGGCGATACATGAAAAATATAAAACCGCCCGTGGTTATTATGATCAGAATAATAAACTCAACAGTTTTAATAGAGAGTGTAACCGGTCCGGGATAAACGGTGAAGTAGGCTTTAGCCTCTGCCCCAATAATAACCGGGTTATTGTATCCGGCGGTCATCTCCGGCCTTATAATTACAGTATACTTACCCGGTTCATTAAAAAAGGAACTACTGATATGTATTGAAGGAAAGGGAGAACTAAATTTATGCCTCCAATTATTCCCAATGGGGATAAAAGTTTCCTTACCCTTATACACTCTTTTAATATAAACGTAATAAAGTTCATTTTGCAGGATACCTTCTATTTCTAAGTTGATGCCTTCAGGATTTTTAGCCGACAAGATGCCGAAACCCTTATTCCAATCCGACGCATTTTTGGCACTAAGCCCGGTAGGATATTCTACAAACATGGTACTGATCTTTGCCGGCGGCAAGTCATCACTGTTGTAAACATAAACCGATTTATTGCTTTTGTTATTTTTTTCCGCTATAGTGAGGATTATAGTTTTATGCCTGCAATCAAACTTTCCTAAATAGGCATACGATGTAAATTTGTTCGATTTAAAAACAGAGGCCGTAGTCCAGGGCACCAGTTCCACGCTGTCGTTAGTTATTACACGGTACTGGTATTGAGGGGCATTTACCGGCGTGATAGAAGTGGTTGCCAGTTCAAGCGCTGCCGCATTATATAGTTGCGCGTACAATGTGTTCTCTTTAAAATTATAACCGAAGAAGTGGTGTATTTTATCTATAGAACGTGCCTTGATCCATACATCAAATTTAGGGGACTTAGGAGCTCTTTCATTAAAATATGAAAATCCGCTATACGACCACCGGTCAGCACTATCATCACTCATTTTGCGCATAAACCGCTTCATTTCGGCTTCTGTTGGGGCTTTATGCTGGGCTATACTTACTGTATTACTCAGCCAAACGATTAACCCGGCGATTAAAAGAATCTTTTTCTTCATGTAATTTTAATTTATCGAATGTGCCTTTAAAATCACATGCCCGCAACCACTAAACAGTAAACGATCAGAACCAGTTAGTATTTGGTTCTACATTTAGATAAAATAAAAGTGAAGCGTTATAGGTATTAAATAGCAGCTGTAATCCTGAAATATTCGACCACCGTTTTAGTTTCTTTCTTTCACCCCCTAATGCTGGCGGCACGCGTGCTGCGTGTGCCTTAACGAAAAGTCACTTCCCCCCCGCTCCCGCAAGCGTCCCGCTTGTGGATAAGCGTTAGGTTGAGAAAATACGGCAAAGGGGTTTAACGACAAACAGGACGCTTGTGTAACGGGAGAACAAACTTCATAAATTATCGATATAACATTCAAAAAAAGGCCGCTCTCTAAAAATAACAGCGTCTTTATAGTCATTTGGATGTTCAAAGAAAGGGACTTTGTAACTTCTCAATTCTCCTGTTGATAAAACGTAACTATGATTTATGATTTCTTCAATGTCATCTACTTAATAACCTTTCGGAATTTGAAAGAATTCCCAGCGAAAGCTTGTGCCGAAACCAAAACATTTTCCATCCTTCATTTTAGCTGCAAAACCTGTCCAGCCCATTGTGGTTTCACCACGAATTTGCTGTTGTATTTTCAACGGGAATGCATATCTACTCTCTTCAACTCTCTCAATATCATAGTCATTTATGCAATTCCCGTATACAACAAAGTTTTTCACAATGTTATAGTAGCTTGTCCTAGAGGATCTCTTAAAAAATCCAGTTTTTGATTGTTCTTCTTTAAATCGCCTGATCGCCAGATTAATAGTAACATTTGGATTGCGAAAAATCACACAGGGTAAAAAAGTTCCGTCTATTAAATACACAGATGCTCTGTACCCAGGTCCGTAGGCGTTGTCGTCTAAAGGTTCAATATTGCTCTTTAAAAATTTAACTATCTCTTCCCTTTGTTGCTGCATTTAGATAATTATATGTGAAGCCGAATCAAGTCTACAAATATTTTCTATCATAAAAAAACGAGAAGTTCCCCCTCGCGGCACATGCTTGCCGAGCATGCCTTAACGCAAATGCGCCCTTGCTCCCGCAAGCGTCTCGCTGGTGGTTAAACGCTTGCAAGATATTGTCGGATTTAATTACCTGTCCACTTTACCACAAGAGAGGACGCTTGCAGGAGCGATGGGTTGTGTATCAAAACAATGCGGATGAGATTCTTATTCGATATATTTTATTATCCTTATAATCAGGCAAGTTTCTGCTATCAACTGATATAGATACACTCGGCGCCTCTTTATTATTAAATGACGTAAGTATATACCGGTCATTGAGTGGGCGTAAATTAGCTGGTAGTTTTTCCCAATCACCAAACTTACTTTTCAAATCGTTAAAGGTTAATTGGTTCCGGAGTGTTTCTGGTAACTGAATTTCGCACAAATTAACCCGGGTTGTATCTTTCTCATATTTTTCGACAAATACACTCGCATATTCTTTGCCTCTATTAAACGGTTTGTCAAAACCTTTAATTGGATTGTTTAAGCCAAAACCTGTTACATTAAGCTTATACTTTTCATAATAAGATTTTAAAACTTTGTTAACCTCAACTACCGAAGGTTTAGCTGCCGTACATTCCGACAAGTCTGCCACTAAACTAAGTATACTGCTTCTGTCAATTGCTTTTACAACGGGCTTTTTATAATCGGCGTTAGTACTTGTTGAGGGTGAATTGCAGGCGGAAAGATTTAACATACCTAAGAGACACATTAAACAAACAAGTATATAATGTCTTTTTAGCAGCCTTTTCATTCTGTAAGTTTTTATTAGCCATTCATCAAGTTCTGCCCCTGCTGGCGCACGCGTGCCGCGTGTGCCTTAACGCAAATGGAATATCTTACCCTTGCTCCCGCAAGCATCCCGCTTGTGGTTAAACGCTTCCAATGTATTGTTTGATTTCATCACCTATCCACTTTACCCAAGCTAGACGCATGCAAGAGCTGGTGATGGCTAAACTGTTATTTATTACAAAATATCTTGGGGTTCATCTGCTGGAAAACCCATATAATTAATGTAATGGTTTGAAAATGGATAGGTTTCGTTGATAAGCTGTTCAACAAGTTCGATTGTTTTTTTCAAGCTCTCTGTTTTTATTGGAACAGACCATATATACCTTTCATAGGTAACAAGCTTTTGTTGTTCCCAAGCGTTTAGTGTCGGTACACTCAATTCTTGCCCTTTTGCAGCTATGAGCTGTTTAGCTTTGCTACAAATATTTAAAAACGCATTTTTATCATCTTCAGTTACGACTGAATCATCAAATAAGATATTTACAACACCATATGACTTTTCACCATTTCTATTGGAATCACAATCACTATATATATCAAGCAACTTTTCGTTAAATTTTGCTAATCCTAAATTTTCAAAAGCCTGGCATATGTGTTCACTCACAATTTCGACGAACTTACTTCGTATCCAAAACCCTTTACCTTTATATTCTAAAAACGTTTCCCTCATATCTAATTAGAAATTAAATTAAAGCCAAATTATCAGAACTTGAAGCGGCATCATAGGGAATCAAACCTTATATTATTTGCGGGCTGCTACCTGTTAAAAGGTGGTGTGTGGTTAGTAAAAAAGTAACGGGTAAAGGTTCTATATAGCAGCTGTAATCCTATAATATTCGATCACCGTTTTAGCTTCTTTCTTTGATTCTCCTTTTTTATCGGCCGTATGGCTGATATTGGTCACACTGATATAGCTGATAGGATCGCCGGGAGACTCGTAGATACGCAAAGTTGCATAATCAGTTGATAGATCATCAGCGGGCAGAAAGTCTTTCAGGCATTTTAAATTACCGGTAGTTAACTCCTTTATCATATCATCAGGATCAGTTACCGTTTTCAGCTTTCCCTCCACCTCCCGGTCTTCCATCCACTCATTATTCTGTTCAGAAAACGGCGTTGTCGCTCTTCCTGAAAGGGAAAACAGTATAGGCGCTCCAATAATAATTAATGCTTCAATTACCCAAACCACCCATAAAAGCGTACCAGAAACCGTATTATGTTTCAGGGTAAAAGTACCAACATCATTTAAGCTCAGCATGGCCCGAAAAAGAATTTCGGGATGTGTTAAAATAGTCCAGAAACCCGTGAGGTTAAAAGAAGAGCGTACCCACATTCCACCGCCCATACTGCCTTCGGCTTCAGATAGGAGGGATACAAACAATGCCCATTGGCAATACCAGCCTAAAAGGCCGCATAGCACGGCCAGCACACGCTCGTATGTTGTATTTCTGATCTTTGCCGCTCCAATGGCTATAAATACCCCGCCGCCAATTCCAAATCCCAGTCCTGCCGCTATAAAAAAGTTCAAATAAATAAATGGAATAAACCATTGCAGGGCGATATAAATAATACTGAGGACAACCGTAATGACGACTGCCATGATGAGGGAAATAAAGATGCCTTTTACCGGTACTTTTCCTGATGGTTGATAGTATAAATGTTCCATAGCTTGCTGTTCAGCTATAAAGCTAAGTTTATTTTGAACTTTCGGCCAATGGTTTGTTGTTTTGTGCCAAGAAAGACTGCATGTTTAATCCTGAAATAGCTTTACACGTGTTACATCTGTTACCTGTGTTACACCTGTTACAGCAAAAATAAACCGCATTTAAACGCTAAAAACGCAGGTGCAGGTGTTACACCCCTTGCCAAAGCGTTACACGTGTTACAGGTTGTTACCCCTGTTTCATGTAACACCTGTCGTGGTGTTTAGCAAAAATGCTCGGTAATGAATAAAAATAAAGTTTTTTGAAGTTTTGATGAGCAAAATGGTAGTTAAGTGATACTTCACCCCTGAACACTTCGGTCCTTTCTCCATAAGTCCAAAAGTCCTTAATCCGCCTTTACTGGTTCCCCAAAATTACCGGCGTTTTGCTGCCACCCATAATGATCACCTTAGTATTGGGCGACAGGGCAATGGCTTTTTGCGCCTGGATACTTTCGTATTGCAATTGCTTGTCGGATAAGCCCGTAGACAGCGTTTTTTGGTAATCGGCTATACCCTGGGCTTCTACGCGCTTGCGTTCAGCTTCCTGGCGTTCCTTTTGCAGCACGAATTGCATCTTCTGTGCCTCTTGCTCGGCATTGATCTTGGATTCGATACTGGCCTTTACCGAAGCTGGCAAGGCCACATTGCGGATCAATATCTGTTGCAGTTCTAAACCGTTCCTTGCAAAATTCTGGCTAATGGTACGGAAGATGCGGTCCTGAAACTCCTGGCGCTTAACCGAATACAGGTCTACTGCCTGATAATTTACGGCGTTATCGCGCAGTACGGTACGGGTAACCGGGCGCACCAGTTTATCTACATAATCAACCCCAATGTTCTGGTAAATGAAGGGTGCTTTGCTGGCTTTTACCCTAAATAAGGTCGACAAATCGATAGTTACCTCTAAACCGTCGGAACATAGTACCTTAATGGCATCATCGCCCACCACTTCGCCCTCGCTGTGCACGCCGCTCATAGTATAATTCTGTGTTTGGATGTTAAAGGTAGTAACGTCAACCAGCGGGTTAATAACATGCAGTCCGCTCTCCAGCACCTGGTTTTGTACTTTGCCAAACAGGGTTTGTACGCCGGCTTTTCCGGGTGGTATGGTTTTGAAGGCAGAGAGCAATACGCCCAGCACTATAGCCACAATGCCTGCTGTAGTGGCCAAGCTACTAAAACGGCTGCCACCGGTATCAGCGCGCTTTAACACCACCCCTGCTACCAGGAGCACTATACCCAGAAAAATCAGTATCATCAGTTTATTTTATTTTGGGATCTTGCATGCCCCTCACCTCTTTAAGCAGGCGTATTTTCATCACTATAAATATAGCAGCCAAAACAACAGCACCTGTTAAAAAGTCGTACCGGTGGTTGGTAAACCCCCAGTATACGGTGTATAAGCATATAAATATAGCTATATTATATACCACACTCAAAAACATTTTTCCGGCCATATTAATACACGCTAATGCTCGGATCTATTTGATCGGCCCAGGAAAGTATGCCGCCTTGCAGGTTGTATAAATTAGTGTAACCCTGTGCTTCTAACTGCATAACGGCCATGGCACTGCGTTTGCCGCTGCGGCACATTATTACTACCGGCTTATCTTTGCTAATATGATCGGCTTCAATTAAAATGCCGCTCAAAGGTATATTCTTGCCTTCCAGGTTCGACATTTCGTACTCAAAATCTTCGCGTACGTCTATCAGCTGAAAATCCTCGCCGGCATCTTTCATTCTTTTCAGTTCTTCTACAGTTATTTCTTGCATGGTTGTAAATTTATTGGGGCAAAGGTAGTTGTTTTAGGCATAAAAAATCAGTCGTAAAAGTGTAACAATCAGTGCCGCGAGGCGTTTCATTAACATAATACGCTATTTAATTTCGTACATTAGTTATTCATGAGAAAAGTAACCCGTTTTTTTTGGTTCTGTTCGGGAGCACACATCGACACCCTAAAAAAATACCCTATTGAACACAACAGGTATGTGGGCATTGGGGCCACTATATTTTTTACAGCTTTATTTGCCTGTTTATCGGGCGGTTATGCTATGTACTTTGTATTTAGCGGCAACCCATTGGCTCCAATTTTTGCCATACTATTTGGCATTATCTGGGGACTGGCCATTTTCAATATGGACCGTTACATTGTATCGAGCATTAACAAACAGGGCAGCAGCAATCAGCAATTGTTGCAGGCTTTGCCCCGTATTTTACTGGCTATTATGATAGGCGTGGTAATATCGCGCCCGCTGGAACTTAAGATCTTTGATAAAGAAATTCGCGGTAAATTAAAGGAGTCGTACTCTAAAGGACAAAATCGTAAAATTGATACCCTCCAGAAAACATACACCCAAAAGTACGCCATGGAAATGGCCAAAAATAAAGAACTTAAGCTGGAAAAAGATTCACTGGAGCGCGATATTAACCGTTCGCGTGTGCAATTGAACCAGGAAGTTTTTGGCGATAAGAACGACCAAACTTCGGGCATTACCGGCTATGGCACCTACGCCAAGCAAAAGGAAGCCGTACTGCAGGAAAAAGAGACCCGCCTTAAAATAGTGACCCAGGAAATTGACCGCTTAGACCAATACCTGGGCCAGCGTAAAGATTATGAAGGCTTGAACAGCACCCGCCTGTTCAGCGGTTCGCAATTAGACAGCCTGGCCAACATTGCCGGCTTTGCCGACCGTAACTGGGCGCTGGGTCAACTGTCGTTCAGGCAGGACGGTACGCGCGATCTGGATACTTATTTGGCACAGTCGTTTATAGGCTACCTGTTCATTTTGTTTGAGTGCTTGCCGGTTTTCGTTAAACTGATGTCGCCCAAAGGCCCTTATGACGTAGCCGTTGCCCGTATAGCCGAAGCCAATATTCACTTTGCCGAACGTGACAAAGACCGGGAAATGGTTGTAACAGATGAAGTATTTGACCACCAGGTGGATGCCGATGTTCAAAAACGAAAAAAGCTCATCAGCGGACAATCGGATTATGATCTGGAACGGCATAGTTATGATTAATAGCTGCCGGCTTCATGGTTAGATTGTTACACATTTCAAGGTTAATTCTGCCAATAGGAATCATCAAAGCCGTTATTTCTCCTATTTAAATGCTACTTTCAGCCAATTAATTATTGGTTATGAAAAAACTTTA
>Ga0247807_10002263_pt1 | contig 10681 bp, 10 predicted proteins | sample UWRJL074202C1_FD_179931 | JGI IMG/M metagenome (GOLD analysis project Ga0247807, IMG submission 179931) | Plant litter microbial communities from Arlington Agricultural Research Station in Wisconsin, United States - UWRJ-L074-202C-1 | ecosystem: Environmental > Terrestrial > Plant litter >...
CCTGGCCGCCGGTCGCCAGCGGCTCAGAGCCCTGTCGGCGCAGGTTCTCGAGGTAGTCGGGCATTCCGTAGAGCGATTGCCCGATCACCTCGGCCGTGCGGTTGCCGATACCCTTCATCGCTTGCAGCCGGCCGTCGTGCACACGGTCGGCGAGCTCCTGGCGGTCGAGGTCACCGATCGCGACGGCAGCGCGGCGGAAGGCCTGCACCTTGAACGATGGAGCGAGCTCACGCTCGAGCCAGAAAGCGATCTCATTCAACGCGTCGACGGCATCCATGCAGCCATCATCAGCCCGAACCGGCCGATCCCGCGAGGCCGGCGCGCCAGCCGGATTGAGACCGACGGCCCCACAGCGGCCGCGGCGAGTTCGGCCCATACTGGTCGCGTGATGACGTCGTTGGTGTTCGGAGTCGTGGCTTCCAGCGCACTCGTGCTGGGCGCATTCATCGGGGCACGGTTTCAGTTACCCAAGCGGATTCTGGCCATCCTGCTCTCCTTCGCGGCGGGGGCGCTGATCACCGCCCTCGCGTTCGAACTCTTCGAAGACGCGTATCGACGCGGCGGTATCTGGCGTGCCGCACTCGGGTTGTTCGCCGGAGCTGTGGTGTTCACCGCCCTCAGTGCGCTGCTCGACCGCTGGGCACAGCCGAGATCCCAGAGCGTGCCGGCCGGCGAGCACCCGGGCAGTGTCAAACTCGACACAAACGCGGCAGCGATGGAGAAGGCGCCAACAGCGGCCTCGACCAGGGGCGCGGCCGGGGTGGCGTTGCTGGCCGCTGTCACGCTGGATGGGGTGCCGGAGAACGTCGCATTGGGTGTTTCCCTGACCGAGGGCACCGGCGGGCTCGCGCTGCTCGCCGCCATCTTCGTCTCCAACCTGCCGGAGTCCCTGGTGGGCGCGGCGTCAATGCGCAGCCAGGGATCATCAACCGGCAAGATCCTCGGGCTGTGGGGGGCCTGCGCGGCCCTGCTGGTCGTCGCGGTGATGGTGGGGGCCGGCCCGTTGTCTGGCAGCGACCCCGAGACGATCTCACTGCCGTTGGCCTTCGCCGCCGGGGCCGTGATCGCGTCGCTTGCCGACACGCTGATGCCCGAGGCCTACGAACACGGCGGACCTGCAGTGGCGTTGAGCACCGCGGCCGGATTTGTCTTGTCGTTCGTGCTTTCGCTGGCCTGAATCGAGAGCCGGCAGACGAGCTCAGCGCCCATCGCCCGCGGTCAGGCGACGTCGTAGTGCGCCACGGTGAGCTCTCGGTCGATCAGGAACCTGTCGTCCTCGGGATAGAAGACGGCCATCTCGATGTCATCCCCGGCAAAGGCGACGATGTCGCGGTACGACCGCCACGCCGAAATGGTGCGCACCTCGCACCGACCGTCGGGCAGGTCGCGGAAGATGAGGGCAGCACCCAGGTTGCCACGGGTCGACCTGTAGTCGGCCAGGCCGGTGCGTTCGAGGTACGCGGCGTATGCGGCGCGCGATTCCGGGCGGATCCACCCGGTCCAACTGCGCAGCACGCTCCCTGCGGGTACGTCCAACATGATTGCCCTTCCCTGCCGGGTGCGCCGGCTGGTGTCATCGTGGCATCGACCCGGTCAGGTGCCAACGGCGCGGTCACCCCCCAAAGTGCCGCCGTGCGGTGGCAGAATGGCGCGATGACACTGCATCTCACCGGCGACGCCGCGGCCGACACCTTGCTCAGCGAAGACCCATTCGCCCTGTTGCTGGGCATGCTGCTCGATCAGCAGATCGCAATGGAGGCCGCCTTCGCCGGTCCGGCCAAGATCCGCGACCGGGTCGGCACCCTCGATGCCAGGACCCTCGCCGACTACGAGCCGGATGCCTTCGTCGAGGTTTTCCGGCAGACGCCGGCCGTGCACAGGTTTCCAGGGTCGATGGCCGGCAGGGTGCAGACCCTCGCCGGGGTCGTGGCCGACGACTGGCACGGTGACGCGGCGGAGATCTGGACCGCTGGCGACCCCGATGGCGCCGAGGTGCTGCGCCGCTTGAAGGCTCTGCCCGGGTTCGGGGAGCAGAAGGCGAAGATCTTCCTGGCCCTGCTCGGCAAACGGCTGGGCCTGGCGGCGGCCGGGTGGCGGGATGCATCGGCCCCGTACGGTGAGGACGGTTCGTTGAAGTCGGTGGCCGACATCGTCGACCCGGAGTCGCTGGCCCGCGTGCGGGAGAGCAAACGAGCGGCGAAGGCCGCAGCGAAGGAAGCGACGGCGAAGTAGCCCCGCCCGGCTCAGGCGAGTTCTGCGCGTCGGATATGAGCGGCGCTGGCGTGTGTCACGGCCCAGTCCAGCGCGTAGTCGGCCACGGCCTCCCAGCCTGGTTCTCCGCAAGTCCAGTGCGAACGACCGGGGAACTCGTGGAACTCGGTGAGCGCCTGCGACTTGTCGTAGTGATCGGCGTTGGACCGGTTGACCGACGGGGGCATGATGTGGTCGGCGCCGCCCGCGAGGAAAAGTAGCGGTGCCCGGTCGTTGAACGAGTAGTCCACCCAGGTTTCCTGTTTGCCCGGCTTGAAGTTGGCGATGAGCCCGTATGCCCATACCCAGTTGCCCGGTGCGGGAATGTGGTACCGCTCGTACACGGCATCGGAGTCATCCCGGCTGAGGGTGTTGGCAAAGACGTAGTGGAACTGCTCCGCGGTGTAGCCGACTGCCCGGTGGTAATTGGCGGGGTTGTTGAGAATGGGGAAGAACGACCGGATCTGGGACGGCGGGGTCACTCGCACTCCCTCGGTGGGGGCTGAGTTGATGGCGACTGACGCCACGCCGAGCCCCTGCGCAGTGAGGAGCTGGGTGAGTGTGCCGCCGAAGGAGTGACCCATGATGATCGGCGGGGTATCGAGAGCGCGGATGGTGCTGGCGAGGTGCTCGACGGTCTCCGGCACCGTGAGATTGGCGATGATGTCTGGGTTCTCCCGCAAGGCTTCCACTTCGATGTCGAAGCCAGGGTAGGTGGGAGTGATCACCCGGTAACCCTTGGCCTCATAGTACGGAACCCACTGTTCCCAGCTGCGTGGGGTCATCCAGAGTCCGTGGATGAGAACGATGGTGTTCGGCGTTGCCGTGTCGCTGGTCATGATGATCCCTTCGGGTGCCGTTGATGGTGCCGCAAGGACCGCATGGGGGCGCGGTTGGCGCGAATCTAGCCCGGTGGAACGGCCCGGACAAGGCGGAGAATGGAGGGATCCGACAAAAAGGAACGAACAGGGGAGCGCCCAGGTGGGTCCACATTTCAGCGAGCAGGCGTTCGACTTTCTCGAAGAACTCGAGCACCGCAACAATCGGGCGTGGTTCGAAGAGAACAAGCCCATCTATGAGACCGAACTGAAGGCGCGGATGCTCGAGGTGATCGAGGCGGTCAACTCCCGTCTGGTCCAGTTCGCTCCCGACTACCTGCGTCCCGCTCCCAAGGCCATGCTGCGGATCTACCGGGACGTGCGCTTCTCCAACGACAAGACCCCCTACAAGACCCACCTCGCCGCGAGCTGGCCGCGGCAGGGGTTGGAGAAGGCCGGTGGCGCCGGGTTCTTCCTGCAGGTGGGCGTGCACGGGGTGATGGTGGCCGGCGGAGCCTATTCGCCGGGCTCACCGCAGCTGCGGGCGATTCGGGAGTATCTGCTCGACCACCACGAGCAGGCGAGGGAGCTGCTGGCAGAGAAGTCAGTAGTTCGACTCGCCGAACCCTTCGACGGGCGCCCATTGGTGCGGGCGCCCAGGGGCTTCCCCATTGAACATCCGGCGGCCGACCTGCTGCGGGTGCGCAGTTGGGCGCTGTTCGCACAGTTGCCTGGCGACGTGGCCCTGAAAGACGGCTTCGTCGACTCTGTGGTGGAACGGTTCGCGGCGCTGACCCCGTTCGTGGACTTTTTGAATGTGCCGCTCGCGACGGCCACCCCACTGGAAATCGAGGCATCCGCGGGACTGCGTCGGGCCTGATCGGTTGTCGGCGGCTCGCCGTGTGCACGAGAATGGGGACGAAGAGCGGTCGCGACCCAAACGGTCCAACGGACCCTCAAAGGAGCCGCACAGTGAACGACCCTCGAGCCAAGATGGAGGGCAATCGCCTTCTCGCACTCGGCGCCCCGCAAGCAGACTGGACGAAGGCGCCCGGTCGGGCGCCCGGATTCTGGGTGGCGCTGCTCGGACTCGTCGTCGCGTTCGTCTTCCCTGTTCCCGCGCTTCTGGTGGCCGTCATCGGAGCTGCCTTCACGCTGCAGGCTCGCCGGGTCATCCCGGCCGGCGCCAGGGGGAGCGGCCTGACCCTGGCCGCACTCGTGCTGGTCGGCGTGACGCTGGTGGTCGTGGTGCTGCAGATCGTTTTGTCACTCGTCTCCTGAGAGACCCCGGACTGGGGGAGTTCGCCGCCGCACGCCGGCTGTTAGCTTGCGAACGTGATTCTCCGACGTTCAGTCCACCCACTCATGACCCTCCTAGCTCTCAGCGTTGTCGGTCTCAGCACTTTCGCTCTCAGCGGGTGCACGCCCGGCAGCTCGGTCGCGGCGCCCGGGGCCTCACCTTCGGTGACGGACACGCCCGCCCCCAGCCCTGCACTCGTGACCGACCCTGCTCAGGCCTTCGACGGCGACTGCTCCGGGGTCCTCACGAACGACGACGTGAGCGCCGCACTGGACGTGGGTATGGTCATAGCCGCACGAACCTCGCCGGCCACCCCGATGGACGCCGCGGTGGCCGCGGTCGGCGGCATGCCGTGTGACTGGGCGCAGGACGATTCGGCGGCCGCGGCGACCCTGAGCGCTGTGCTCCTTCCGGAAGCTTTTAGCTCCGAATTCGAGAGCACTGAACCGGCGTGTTATGCGTCCAGCGACGAGTCCAGCACCGACCCGCAAGCGATCCGCGCGGCCTGCAGCTTCAACCTCACGGCTTCAGGGTTCTGGCTCAGCGGGGTGGTCTACCCACCGGCAGGCAGCACGGAAGCGGCAGCGCGGTCCGCGATCACCAGACTCGCCGAACGGTTCTCGGCGAATACCGCCGCCGCAGCGGCCTTCACTCCTTCCGCCGCGCTCGACGCGGCGTGGCCAGACGACGTCGACTGCGCAGCACTCGGCGCGTCGGCCCCGGTTGCCGCTGCTTTGCCCGGCTGGAACGCCGCGAAAGGTAATCGCCCCGGCGAGCGGCCGGAGGGGTACCTGCGCGCGGAGGCTGCGGCCGGAGCGACGACCTGCTTGTGGAGTCCTCCGGCTGACGGGGCCGGCGAACTCGCGGCGTTCGAAACCCAGTGGCTACCGGGCGGCGCATGGGCGCAAGACGGCCTTGCTCCTGGAACCGAGCTGACGATCGACGGCGTGCAGCGGGCTGTGCTCGTCGGAACCGGTGCGGATGCGCTGGCGCAGGTGTTCGACGGCCCGAACTGGCTGGAGATCAGCTACTACGGCACGTCCGACCCTGCGCCTGAATCGTACGCCCCGGTCGCTGCCGCGCTGATCCAGGCCCTGAACGCTGCGGCCCTGGGCTGACGCGCTGAAGCACCCCTTTTCAGCCTGGCCGGGAGGGAGTTTTATGGGGGCATGACGGCAGGAACGGAACCTCCGACCCGCTGGGCCACCATCCCGAAAGACCCGGCTTCAACCGCTGTGCAGCCCAACCTCCTGGACTACGAGAGCACGTACGCCGACTTCGACTGGGAGAACGCGAGGCAGGCCATTTCCGGTTTGCCCGGCGGGCGCGGCGTCAATATCTCCCACGAAGCCGTCGACAGGCACGCTCACGGCGCGCACGCCACGACCGACGCGTTGCGGTTCGTGCGGGTCGACGAGAGTACCTTGCCGGTCAGCTACGGCGCCCTGGCCGATCAGATCAGCCGGTTCGCCAGTGTGCTGCACCGGCTCGGGCTGGAGCGTCAAGACAGGGTGTTCTCCCTGCTCGGGCGGGTGCCTGAGCAGTACGTGGCGGCGTTCGGCACCCTGAAGAACGGCAGCGTTTTCTGCCCCCTCTACGACGCCTTCGGCCCCGACCCCGTGCGCCAGCGGCTGGCGATCGGCTCCGGCCGGGTGCTCGTCACCACCAGGGCCTTGTTCCGCGAGCACGTCGCCCCGGTGCGGTTGCGGCTGCCCGAACTCGTGCACGTGCTGCTCGTCGACGCCGACGGCGACCCCGACCCAGGAACCCTCGACTTCGCGGCACTGATGAAGGAGGCCCCGCCGTTCGGCGACACCGTTGCCACGCAGCGGGAGGACATGGCCCTGCTGCACTTCACCAGCGGCACGACGGGTGCGCCCAAGGGGGCAATCCACGTGCACGACGCCGTGACCGCGTACTACGTGAGCGCGTTGTTCGCCCTCGACCTGCACCAGGACGACGTCTACTGGTGCACCGCCGACCCCGGTTGGGTCACCGGGATGTCCTATGGAGTGTTCGCACCCCTCGTGCACGGGATCACCGCGATCGTCGACGAGGGCGACTTCGATGCCGACCGCTGCTTCCGCATCCTCGCCGACCAGCGGGTCACGGTCTGGTACACCACGCCGACCGAGCTGCGGTTGCTGATGCTCGCCGGGGCGGATGCGGCAACGGGCCGTGACCTCTCGGCGCTGCGCTTCGTGGCCAGTGTGGGCGAGCCTCTCGAACCCGAACTGGTGGTCTGGGGCCAGGAGGTGTTCGGGCAGCCGGTGCACGACAACTGGTGGCAGACCGAGACCGGCGCCATCATGATCGCCAATGTCGCGGCCGAACCGATCCAGCCCGGCTCGATGGGCCGGCCGTTGCCCGGAGTCGAGGCCGCGTTGGTGGCGCGCGGTGAGAACGGTGCGCCGCGGGTGGAGGGCGGCGAGGCCGTGCTGATCGACGCGCCAGAGGTGGTCGGGGAGCTGGCTCTGCGCCCCGGCTGGCCGTCGATGTTCCGCGGCTACGTGCACAACGAGAAACTGTACGAGTCCTGTTTCGTCGGCGGCTGGTACCTCACCGGGGACCTGGCCAGGCGGGACGCCGAGGGCTACTACTGGTTCGTCGGCCGCGGCGACGACGTGATCATCTCCGCCGGTCAGCTGGTGAGCCCGTTCGAGGTGGAGAGTTCGCTGATGGAGCACGAGGCGGTGGCCGACGCCGGGGTGATCGGCGCCCCCGACTCGGTGGCCGGCGAGGTGGTGAAGGCCTTCGTGCAGGTGAACGAGGGCGTCACCGCCACCCACGAGCTGCGCCGGCAGATTCTGGAGTTCGCGGTCGACCGGCTGGGCCCCAACGTGGCGCCGGTCGAGCTCGAGTTCATAGATGCCGTGCCGAAGTCCCAGAACGGCAAGACCGTGCGCCGCCTGCTGAAGGCCCGGGAGATCGGCCTGCCGGACGGCGACACCTCGACGGTGGCCATGGAGTGACACGGCGGGCCGTACGCCCTACCCGGCTAAAACAGCGGATGGGCGCCGATGCCGCGCAGGTATGCCGCCACGCCGGAGAGGTCGGTGCCGCCCGATCGAAAGCCGACGTAGCCATCCCACCGCACCAGGTACTGGGCGACGTCCGGGCGGCGGCGGGAGGACGAGCCGGCGCGCGGAGCCGCTGACCAGCGGGACCGCGGTGCGGCCGGGGTCAGCTCCACGCTGAGCAGATGCGCCCAGCGCGCCTGGAAGTCGCGCACCAGGGTGTCCGGCCAGTCCGCGGAGGGGCCGCAGAGCAGCATCCGGAACACCCGCGGCCCCGGGGCTGCGCCTGCACCGGTCGCCGGGGGCGGCACCTCGGAGATCGGGGTGACGCCCATGCCGGGTTGGGGGAATCTCTCGCCCGGACGTGGACCGCTGGCCAGGCGGGGGAGACCGTTCGTGGACAGCGGGCCGCTTCGATAGTGGACGCCCAACTCGGAGACCCGCCGGAAGCCGGCGCGACGCACCGTGCGGCTCTGCATCAACGTGGCACCCACCCGAATGGCCGGCCCCGCCCGCAGAAATCGGAGCACCGGGTGCTGGCCGGTGGCCACCACGAAGGCCCGGTCGGTGAGTGTCAGAACCGAGCGGGCCACCGGCCGCCGTTCCTGCTCGTAGCTCTGTAGCAGCGCAGGCGCGGCGTCGCCCCGGCAGACGAGGGCGAGTTTCCAGCCGAGGTTCACGGCATCCTGAATGCCTGTGTTCATGCCCTGCGCGCCTGCCGGGCTGTGGATGTGGGCCGCATCGCCGGCCAGGAACACCCGGTCGCTTGAGAAACTCTCGGCGAGCCGGCTGCTGATGGTGAATTCGGTGAGCCAGACCGGGTGGTGAAGCACGATGGGGGCGCGGGTGTACCTGGTGACGGCCGCCTGCGCGAGCTCCAGGGTGACGGGACCGGTGCGCCTGCCCGGTGGCAGCATGACGAGCAGTCGCCAGCCGGCCGGTGCCCCGAGAGGGAAGAGGAACAGCGGTCCGGCTCCGGCCAGGTAGACGTGCACCCGGCCTGGTTCCAGGCCGTCGGCCTGCAGGTCGGCCAGGAGGAAGCGCTGCGGGAAGGCGCGACCGGCGAAACCGATGCCCGCGTTGTGCCTGGTGCTGCTGTGTGCCCCGTCGCAGCCCACCACATACCGGGTGCGCACGGTCCGCGCGGGTACTCCGGGAGACTCGAGGGTGCTGGTGACCCCGTCCGGGTCTTGGCTGAGGCCGGTCAGCGTGAGTCCCCGGCGGATCCCGACCCCCGCGCGGGACAGGCGGTCGACAAACACCCGTTCGGTGCCGGCTTGTGAGAGGAACAGCAGGAACGGGAACCGGGTGTCGCGGAGGGCCTCGTCGAACAGTGGAACCGAGTAGGAGGGTGCCGCTGAGATGTGGCCGCGGCGCCGTCGGCCGCGCCGATGCAGGAGCAACGTGCCGGTGGGGTTGCCGGCGCTCACCAGATCGTCTGCCAGAGCGTTGCGGGAGAGGACTTCGAGGGTGCGCGCCTGAATGGCCAGGGCGCGGGACTCGTGCACCGGGGCTGCCGCGCTGTCGACCACCATCGCCGTGACGCCGAGGGTGTGCAGTTCCCGGGCGAGAGCGAGCCCGGTTGGCCCGGCTCCCACGATCAGGACGTCGGCGTCGAAGGAGGTGCCGGTGCCGACTGTGCGTCCTGACCTCCTGCCACCGGGCATGTCAGTGCGGGGCGTCCTGGTCCGTGGGCGTGACGGGATCCGTCTCGTCCGGGTGCGGCTCCACAGGGGGTGTCGAGTGGGATGGTCCGAATGCGGTCTCCTTCACGAGCCGGCCGGCGCGGTCCCAGGTGCGCCAGATGCCCACCTGATGACCAAGGTCGAATTCGCCGGAGCGCAACAGCGAACCGTCAAGACGAAACCACTCCCAGTGGCCGTGCAGCTCGCCGTCGAGTTCGAACCCGCTGGCCTTCACCGACCCGTCGGAGAACCTGTCGTGGCGGGGGACCGGGGTGCCGACGGAGGGGGAGGGGGCGGGTGAAGACGCTGGAGCGGACATGTCCCCATGCTGCCCCGGAAAGTGTTAGCTCACCAGCGGGTAAATCGCACCCGGCGACGGGCGTAGTGTTGAACCCCAAACGGGGGGATGCCGGTGGGGACAGCGTGAGGTCGCCATCCGGGCCCTGGGGGCGCAGTACCGGCTGACAAACCGTTCTCGGCCTGATGGGGTGCCGGTGAACGCGCGGCCGCGCATCCGGTATGCCAGACGGATGCACTCGCCCCAGCATCGACATCACGCGGGGGACAGTAATGACCGAATCGAACGGTACGCACGGCTTCGCAGTGGTGGCAGACGCCCTCCGCAAGACCTACGGGCGCGGGGAATCGGCCGTCGTCGCCCTCGACCAGGTCTCCGTGGGTTTTCCACGCGGACAGTTCGCGGCGGTGATGGGGCCATCGGGGTCGGGCAAGTCCACCCTGATGCACTGCCTGGCCGGACTCGACACCGCGAGCAGCGGCACTATATGGATCGATGGCACCCCGATCACCGGGCTCCGTGATCGCGGACTCACCAGGCTCCGCCGGGAGAAGATCGGGTTCGTCTTTCAGTCTTACAACCTCGTGCCGACCCTCACGGCGAGGCAGAACATCGTGCTTCCGCTGGCGTTGGCACGGCGCCGGGTGGACCGCGCCTGGTTCGACGAGGTGGTGCAGACTCTCGGGCTCACGGGCCGGTTGAAACACCGCCCGCACGAACTCTCGGGCGGGCAGCAGCAGCGGGTGGCGGTGGCACGGGCACTGCTGAGCCGGCCGGCCGTGATCTTCGCCGACGAACCCACCGGCAACCTCGATTCAGTGGCCGGCGCGGAGGTGCTCGCTCTGCTGCGTGCCAGCGTCAGCCAATGGGGCCAGACCGTGATCATGGTCACCCACGATGCCGTCGCCGCGGCCGCCTCCGACCGGGTTGTGCTCCTCGGCGACGGGCGCCTCACCGGTGAGTTGCACGAACCGACGGTCGGCTCCGTGTTGTCGGCCCTGCACGGCTTTCGGCCGACCCCGTGATCAGGGTCCTCTTCTCTGGCCTGCGCGCCACCCTGACCCGGTTGCTGGCGACAGGCCTCGCCGTGGCGCTCTCGGTAGGGTTCGTCGTGGCAACGCTCACCCTCTCGGCCACGTTCACCCGCACGACCGAGGACTCCCTGGCGGCGAGCATGGCCAAGGCCGATGTTCTGGTCACCCAGACTGTGGCCGATCTGGCCAGCTCCGACCCGCGCACCTCCACCGACGAGTTGCTCGGCCTGCTGCCGGCGGTGCGGGCGGCCCCGACGGTGGCCGGCGCCGACGTGGAAC
>Ga0247807_10002264_pt1 | contig 10680 bp, 8 predicted proteins | sample UWRJL074202C1_FD_179931 | JGI IMG/M metagenome (GOLD analysis project Ga0247807, IMG submission 179931) | Plant litter microbial communities from Arlington Agricultural Research Station in Wisconsin, United States - UWRJ-L074-202C-1 | ecosystem: Environmental > Terrestrial > Plant litter >...
GGGATGTTTCCAGCACCTGCACGACCTAAAGCTACAGCAGACGCCAGCCGCACCTTGTCAGATGCCGAGCTAAATTGATTCAAGAATATCGATGGCTTCAGAAGCGACTGTCCTCCCTGACGAAGACCTGTTTCGCCTAGTACTGCCAAAGAGAGGCTCTGTTTCGCAGCTTCGGATTGTGGACTATTGAGCTCGGTAACAAAATCATTAACCTTCACGTCGAGTGAGGTTTCACCGTACACTAACAATGTACCTATGACTTTACCAACAACAGCCGGGTCACCATTTACACTAACTTCTATCAATAGACCTTTCATCAACGGTTGACCAGCGCCTACTTCGCCAATCTTTTGCACCAAGACAAGCAGAGCTTCAAGAACTGCCCCTTGCAGCGTATCCCCCTTCATCAAATCGCACAAGGCTTGATTGAGAGGTTGAGTGACGACAAGCGTCTGGTCATCTACCACCAGGGAAGCTAGAACCAGGAGGGCAGGACCTAGCAGATGCAAGTCCTTGGTGGTTAAAAGAGGAAGAAGGGCGCTGACAAGGCCTTCAATTGTCAACTTATCAAAAGAGCCTCTCGATGCTGGAGCAATGACTAAATTTTTCAAAGCACCAAGACTCGCACCTCTTAAGGCACGATTCGCCTTGCGCAATTGCGCTGACAACTCCAATGACACCTCGCGGATCCATTTAGCTTGTAGCTGGTCCTTTCCGGTCGATAGAGAAGCAATTGCATCTATGGCATGAACGGACGCAACCCGGGTAGTCTCATTCTTCAATCGGTCATTTAGTAGATCCAATGCAGCAGTACGATCCTCCATGGAAAGAAGTGATGATCCTGCAGGGCTCGCTGTGCGCGCCAGTAAGATTCCAAGAGCGTGGATCGCACGTTGGCGAACTTCAACATCTGCATCTGTTGATGAAACCCGGTCAACTATTACTTGATAGAGCTTTTGAAGGTCTGGCTGATGGGTTTTCTCCATCGACCTCGATCGAGGTGGTGTTAATACCTTAACAATCTGCTCAACGGTGCTAATGGCCTCCGACGGAACCTTATTGAACTTATCTTTAGCTGCTGACAAGACTCCAGGTACAATTTTTGGCAGGTATGGCTGTAAAACACTTGAAGAGTGTGTCTTACAAATGTCACCGATTAATCGAAGTGCTGCAATTCTCAAGGAATTTACCGTGGCGGAAGCAGCTCCGCCAGCACTGATAGAACCGGATGATACCGAGCCTGCAGTAGCCTTGCTCGAGTCAATTATTGGATCAATAATTTGACCGAAGTACTCTCCCAGGCCACCATTCTGAACCGAAACGAGATCATCCAGTAGATTCACGAGAGCTTGCTTTGTTGGGATAGTACTGGTCTTCAACAACTTACTAGCCACCTTAATGAGCGAGGGACTTAACCTTGCAAGATCAGCCCTAGGTCCTAACGCAGGAACTGGCTCAGCAGTTGGGGATGTAACACCCGCAGAAGTCGAAAGCAGGGCTTTGGTATCATATGTCCCGGCACTACTGCTCTCGCGCCTACGTTTCCTACTCGTGGGCACGGTACTGATATAATCTACTCCCTCATCGACTGATAGGTGTGTAAGAATACCTTCGCCAGTTTTGCGGACCAAGGAGACAATAGTGGCAATGACTTCAAGGCGGACATTCTCCTCTCGCTCGTTAAATCTCTGTACAAGGATAGGTGCTACTTGGGTATAGAGAGTGCCATCATCAAGAAGATCGCCGCTTCCACGAGTCGAGATGAGAGTATAAAGGGTCTTTGCTGCACACCGCCGAACTTTCCAGCTTGCATCATCATCATCATCTTCGTCAAAGGCATCATCAGCCTCAAACTCGTCGCCAAAATCATCCATATCATCCTCATCCGGCTGCGTTCCTCCCATTTCCTCATCGTCATCATCATTGTAGTTTGGATCGTATTTTAGGAAACGTAAAGCCGATGATATTGTTTCTTCCGTGAAAATACGCATTTCACTAGTGCAAGAAGCAAGGAATCCTTCCAAGGCAACCAATGCCGCTTCGCGTACATCGTCAACCTCTGAATCAGGCTCTCCGTCTTCCGCTGAGTTCTCCAGCTGCTCTTCGAGTTCCCTCTGACTCAATGCTGCAAATACGAAAGGTGCGATAGTTTTCAAGTATGGTCCGAATCTCGAAGGGATAGAACGAGCTAAAGATCCTAGTATGGTGATATATAGCCGTCTTTGCACAGGGGTAAGATGGGGATTACGGAGATTCTCAATAAGCTGGGAGACAAAGCCACTCAGCTCTGCATCCGTTAAGTGAAGGGCCAGTATAGATACTGCAACCACAGAGCGCTTTTTCACAACCGAGCTTGATTTCTCAGAGTCAAGTATGCCAACAAGTACAGCTTGAAGAGCTTCTACCTCAATTGGTTGAAGCATTGGCCCAAAACATCTAACCACTTCGATGAGAACGTCAACAGCTTCGGGGCCTACCTCTGCCTTGATATCCAGCATCCCTGGAGGCGGCGCTGGAAGCTTAACTCCCTTAGCCTTCCCTAACACAACCCTGCCAACAAGTCGAGGTATGAGAACCCTGCTTATAGCTGAATAAGCATCTGATACCTCTTTACTTGGAGTTACGCCGGTGACTGGTCTTGGGAGGGTAGCCACAACTTTCTGAAGAGCCATCGCTGGAATTGAGTTATCCACAGAGTTCTGGAGGTTCAATGTAGTAAGTTTTTCGATTAATGGCGCGAGTATGGTAGACGGAATCTTGCTAACAAGTGGCGACAGGCTAGATATAGAGTGTTAGCCAAGAAAAACAAGAGGTCTTGCAGGTAACATTCTTAACATACCATTTAATTGCCAGATTCTGAACCTCTCCGTTTTGGTCATCCAGTGACTTGAGAATACCATCCACGGCTCGTGCAGCAGTATTGTAGTCATTGTAGAGAAAGTCTGGCTTTCCAATGGTAAGGACAGTTAGCATGTCATTTAAGGACATGAATCTGAAATCGGGGTCGGCATCGTGGAGCTTGGGAAGCAGGGCTGCCACTGCGGCAGAGGTCGGATTTTGAGGTATTTGCGTAGACGACATGTTGATACGGTATGAGTTTGTGATGAAGCGTAGCAATCTTTCGTATTACCAGCCTACTCTGAAGTCTAGAGCGAAGGGCTTTGTGGAAACACAAAGCTTTGTGGTCTTCAGATTTCAGTTCAAGGCTAGTGGGGTTGTTAGGAGAGCTTCAGGCAGGATAGACAGAATATTTTGAATAGATTATTGATGAGGCAAGGTTACTTACAGCTTTGGATAGTAAATTGAAAAGCAGGGCTTGAGTATACGAGGCGGCACATTAGGTACGCATTCAAGATGGTAGGTATTGAGGAATGTTTAGAAAATGTGCCAATGGTGAGTGTGCCAGAGCAGTGAGAGTATATAGATACCTCAGCGCCAAGAAACGGTTGGTGGGGTATGATATTGTGCCTGAGGCCAGACGTAGATGTGTGCCTGAAGTTGCTGCTGTAGCCATTGTATTTACCGAGCTCCATGTAGGCTTCCAGGGGTGCAGCTCTGGTAAAAGTCTGGCGTGCCCATCGGAAGCACCGTCATACGATTACCCAGCCATCTCCCACCCAACTTCCCATCTATCCAAATTGTCGAATCAATTGAATTGGTACTGAACCAATCCACCTCATTACTATCCGTGCTAAAAACACTCATCTGCAGAGTTATTTCTGGACTTCATTGCTCAGCTTTACCTAACACAATGGCATTCTCAAGAGCTGCAGCGTTGCGATCCTGCTTCCGGGTTACAGCCAGGTCAAATGTTGCTGCTAGACCACAAGTAATCCGCCAGGCGATTCGACGAGGCTATGCCAGCGGAGGTCATGCACCAGCAAAGGCAGGCGGTGATGCTGTGTGGTAAGCTAGAATTGATCTTTCTTTCCGCAAACTCAATTGATTGACATCTCTATCAGGGCTGCCGGAGCCGTCGCGGTGACCGTCCCATCTTGTTGGTGGCTTCTTTCAGGTTCGGATGATGTCTCGCATGGTCATGATGACCATGGAGATAGCCATGGAAAATCGCATCATAAAGAGGACGCTGAGGAGTCTAAGGAAGAACCCAAGGATGAGCCGGAGGAAGAATCTGAAGAGAAATCCGAAGAGAAATCCGAGGAGAAATCTGAGGAGAAATCTGAAGAGAAGTCCGAGGAGCCATCCGAGAAGAGCGAGGAGAAGGATGAAGCCAGCGAGAAATCTGATGATTCAGGAAGCGATAGTGAGGGCAAGGATGTAAGCACATTCCACTCCGGGAAGGTGTTGCGACTCTGTAATTATCATATTGCTAACTTTCGACCTAATATAGACACCAGATACTTCTGATGATGAAGGCAGCCAACCAAAGCAGGGTACAACCAAGACCAATGAAAAGAAAACTGGAGCCCAGAAAGCCGAGGTGGAGGAGAAAAAGGAGGAGGCAGAGGTATGATGAACAGATTCTCTATGATCTAACGTGGAACGCTTACCTCCCTATAGAAAACTCCTACCAAGAAAGCAGGCAATGACAACACAAAGAGTAAATCTTCTCAAGACAAGGCCAAGGCGGAAAACAAAGAAAAATCAAGCTCAAAGGTACAACCATGATATCCTGAATTTCTAATCCCTTATACTACTTAAAATCAACCGGAATCACTAGTTCCCCAGTATATTCTAGTACTAACACCTTGGTTAGTCTGAAGAGAAGTAGAGTAAGCCATCATATTGAACGCCGGATTAATCTTGGTCATATGATAGCAACCACCTTGCTTCAGAGATTTCTCATTGTACATAATGCATTTAATGGTCAGATATTGGAAACAAAAAGTTTAACCGCTCTGTTAGCTACGACTCCATAATACCAACGTAATGTGTTAAGCGTTTTGAGATATCCAAACATCAGAGAACAAAAGGTTCACATCTCAGAGATGGTAAATGAACATGTGATGCGTTAGAGCTTTATTTTTTTCCTAATCTAATCTTCACTGATATAATGTCTTGCCATGCATTCTCTCTGGAAGGGCTAGCCAGAATCACTATATTTCAAGTCCTGATTTTGCTTGCTGAAGTCTTGCTGAATCATTTCCAAAGTCTCTAATTAGCAGTTTTCCAGTCGCTCTTGGATTTATATTGTTTATAATATGAAAAGGAAAGTGCAACCAGGTGCTGTTTCTTGACCTCTTAAATCCTCATGTCTCACCACTTTTGGTCTTGTTCCTTACCATTCAATCATTTGCGTCACACAGTATCTTGGCTTTGCATTTCTATCTCATTGTAAGCCTAGCAATTTTTGTATTTGGAACACTCAAGCCATGTCCTAACTTGCACAGAACTCGGGGTATTGCTCACTCAAGGTCGAGAGTCAGTAGCTTATTTAATACCTCCAACATCTTTTATGATTCCTGGCCTATTTAATCCGTGGCCAAGTGCATAGAATTCAATTCCCAATCAGGGCCATGGGCCAGGAAACCAGCTCCACATACGGCTCCCCGTCTCCTACTTCAGGAGTTTATCCTGTCTACTTCACGCGTGGGCCTCTGCCACAGTTGTCCTCTCCTTCAAGTACTAGATCAAGTACCACATTAAGTAACGCATCAATGACACCGAGAGATGGTAACACAGTAGCGACAGCTAATGAGAATTTGACCATTGCCGGCCCCGAGTATCGACAAGACTCAGGAAGCGAAGATTCCAATGCTCGGTCAATTCCCCCTCCCTCAAAATTCAAGATTTATTACGCGACAGCTGAGACAGAAAAGAGAGACTTTGATGGCTGGGAGAATAAACTGTGCTTTCCATTGCCAATCACAGATGTTGGAACTTGCTGTACTGCCGAATGGATTCCTTGTTATTTGTTTGGGAAGTCGTATTGGAGGTTGGAGCAACTAAGAGAACGCAAAGATCCGTCTAATAAAAGCTATAAGACTGGCCAAGGGTGCAATATCTGGTGTTGGGGTTGGGCTGGCTTGCAGGTTTTCCAATGTGGCTGTACTGTTCTCTCTCAATGCAGCTTCGATCCTAGATATCCTCACTGACACAAGATAGGGGTTGGAACTGGTTTTCAACGCAACCGTGTCCGCGCCACGTATGGCATCAAAGGCACCTGTTTTGATGACTTTCTCACTGCGTACTTTTGTAACTGTTGCGTTCTCATGCAGACAGATCGTGAGATCCAGGCTCGGGAAGGCCGCATTCGTTTCATCACGAACAAAAACTACGATCCAAGGGAAAAGCTAAAGCAAGAGGCTTCAGCTAGTCAACAGCCCATTCCTATGCAACAAATGCGATATAAACCTAACGAAGACACTGATGATCGCATTGCTGCACCAAACGTGATTTCACCAATCAAGAAGGCAAATGCTGATACCAAGAAGTCCACGCCATTTCCACAGCAAGGAGTGCTACCTTCCCACAGAAACAGCAAAGTTGGATCAGCTTATAGAAGTGCCAAAAGTGAAACACCTCATCGTAAAACAAGTGATTTCACTTGGTCTGACTTTATTCTCTTCTCCAAGAACAAGTCACCAGTCACCCAATCTATTCACTCACCCAAAGATACAAGTCAATCTCGATCTGGTATGTGGTCTCCTAAAAAGGTGCCAGGTTGTTCGGAAAACGAGGGAGAATCCAGAAACACAAAACAACATGATCAGTCTATCCAGCGTGAACCCCAACCTTCGGGCACGAAGTCTGAAAAGCAGCAACCAATTGACCGTGAACAAGAGCTATCACGGCGAAGCTCTGATACCATGGTAAATAATTGGAGACATAACTCTTTCAAAAAATCAGCTAGTCGTTCAAACGGAAAGTCAAAAGTAAGTATATTTTTGTTCCTATATTCGGAATGAAATCTTTGTTTCCACATGAGGTGACATACAGAGTTCGGTATCTGCATCTACACATCCATAGCCTTAGACACGATGAGGCGATAAGATATTCAAATCTCTCTAACTGAGATTGACGAGGGAGCTAGTCATTTAGTCGCTAACTCTCGGTACTTGCAGGCAAGAAAAGCTACAAAGATGTCTTACGTCCATGATTTCACTGATAGTGCAATTAATAAGGCGGTTCTCGATTATTATGATAGGCAGCAACATAACGTCGATGAAAATCAGAAGCCAAAGGTTCAAAAAGCTATTAGTTCGGGGGATGCTTCAAAAAGTATGAATATTCAAGAGATGTTGGCTCCAAACCAACTAACTTCGGTAGCAACATCTCCGTCGGCGACTCCTGCCAGTAGACTCTCCAATAATGCCACATTAATAGGCAGTGCAGCTCGAGAAATCAGCTCTAAAGAAATGATTGCAGGTAATGATGCCAGCAGCGAGCAGTATGTATTACCAAGCTCGAAAAGTAAGCGTGAAATTACTGGCAACCCCATTAAAGACACCTCCAAAAACTATAATAGCCATGCGTTGGATGACTGTCCTAAAGCCAGTGAGGGACCCGGAGAAGCAAGTTATCACCAAGGCCCTTTAGAGCACAGTGTCGATCAATGTCCTCGGCACCTAGATGGAACTTCAAGTGATGCCAGGGAACGTTGTCGTGGTATCAGTGCCAACTATGGCGAAGTTACAACTAGATCTTCCTCAAGTCGGGAGGAGAACAAGGCGCAACTTTTAAATACAGGAAAAGGTGATGGTACATCTTCTAGTCGTGTGCCTGAAAGCTACAAGCAACTAGATGACAGCAGCACAGATGGCTCTGCTTTGACTGCAGCCGTTGTAGATGATACTGAAACTTTACATAAGACATTAACAGGAAGACGGCCAGAAAACACCGGCGAATTTAGCGCTCTCAATGATAGTTTGATTCGAAGCCATAAGGATAATCAATTGGATCTTGACAAGCAGCATGATCTCAGACAAACTCTCTTTGCAGCACTCCCTAAGGCGTTTGGAAAGGACGGTGGCACCCCATATTCTCAGTCTCTACACGGCTCTCAGAAATCTCAGGCTCAGTCATCACTTGAGCGTAACATAGACGAAAGTCGATTGCAACAACCTCAGAGTTTTCAGGAGAGTCTACCTAAATCAAAGCTTGAGCATGCCTTAGGCGAGACTCGAAGCAATAGTGTTGTGACTCAGGATGAGGAGGTACATCGTAAATTGCCAACAAATGAGACAAAGGCAGCAAATGAGAAGAATGGCAGCCCGGGCCTAAAGACATGAGGTCATACTTGAGGATTTTCTACAAGAACTGTTGCATACGGCTCGCTACATGCTTGCGGAAAGACTTACAGTGGTGCTGTAGTCTTTGGTGAATGTTCAAAGACATTCGGGATGTCTGGGTTGCGGCTATGACGAGGAGATTGACTATAATAGATGTTAGGTTTGGTGTGATGTTCCAGATTAGTCGGTAGTGCTTTGACACACTGTTGGCCCATGTCGAATCCGGGTTACCATTCCTTTTTTGCTTCCCATCACGTTACTGCTCTGTGATTAGATTTGATATCGTCATAGCCAAGATTAGATAGAGAGACGTTGAATAAACACTCAATTCATGGATGCCTTGCTAAATTTATGCTGGCGAGAAACAACCAGCTTGCAAGCATCTTCGTGATTGATACTCACCTCCTCAACTTTGGCAAAAGAGACTCTTAAGAAGTGTGATATGATTCAAGGCGTTTTCTTATTCTTTCTTTCTCGAAACTGAAAACCATTAAATCTTCCATAATACACCTGAAACGTCCCTGCTAATTTCGACAAATACCAGATGTCCCCTACCCCTCCGGTGCCTATGCAAATGCAAAACATATGAGAGAGTGTGTATAAAAAATGTAGCTGGGATGAAAAGATGAAGATGTGTGTTGTTTTCATTCATGTCATGAGATTTTTCTCCTTTGGCTCTCCGTGGCCACTACTTTTCCATACTTGGACAAGGTAGTTTGTTCCTAATAGCGTTTAAATTCATCGACTTCATTACTCGTACTACCCTTGCGACAGCCAGACGCATTGGATGGTAAGAGGTGATCAACCAACGGATTGGTAGAGGAGGAGTGGTTCGCCGACGTTTTCGATTTCCGGAATAGTGCACTTTAAGTCAAAAGCTTTGGAGAGGACGATTTTGAAAATCTGTAGCAGAGGATTAGTAGAGCCAAGGATGCCGATTTCTAGGATGATAATCTAACCTTTTGGACGTTGATGCTGTGGCTTGTACTACTGAAAATCAAACTTGCCCGCATGGCCTTTGCAAAGCGCCGAGCCTATGTGCATGTCAACACAATATCACGATTTGAAACCACTTGAGTTGATGCTTACTTGTACTGTAATCTCCTCTTGATCTTCTCTTGGGAAATTGACAAAATGATCATATTTTGTACCAACCAAGAAGGGAATCGCCGTCTTGTTGAAACCTCGGCCTTGCCGATACCATTCTTTGATACTGTTGAGCGTGCTCTTCCGTGTCAAGTCAAACATGAATAAGATGGCCACGGCATCATTGCAGACCAAAGGCAGCATATTCACAAATTCCCTTTGTCCTCCCAGATCCCAAATAGAGAAGGTAATTTCAGTGTTTCTTATCGAAATTGTCTTCTCCATGAAATTGACACCAAGCGTCTGGATATAATCTTCGTCCCAGCTTCCCTCCACATATTTGACCATCAAAGATGTCTTGCCAATTTGTGCATCCCCAACCATGCCAACTTTAATGACGACGCTATTCTTATTTCTGCCTTGCTCTCCCGGTGCTGCGCCTCGAGCATTGGGATCCTGGTATGAGGCCTGCATGTTCCCGTAGCCACCGTTGCCAGATAAACTAGAGTTGGGACGAGAAATTGACGGTGCAAATTGAGGAGGGGTAGGATAGCGATTGTTGGGGTCAACGTCTGGAGTAGGAGATGCGGAATAGGCTTGATGTGAAGAAGGAAACTCAGCAGATTGCGTTTGTCCATGTCGTCGGTCTGCAAAGCCTTGAGAGTGGGTGGGAGTATGTGAATCTTCTGTTCCGCCCATTGCTTCGTCCTGATTTTCTCCCCGGTTATCGTATTCTGCTTGGGCATCCATAGTGTCTACGGCGTCGTGGAATTGGGCAGGCGAGCCTGCTGATAACGTAGAGGAATCCAGATTGCAATCTCCTTGTGAGAGACACAAGGTTCCGTTGATGATAGAGGAGTAAATAACTAGCCCCGGGCTAACAAACTATAACACCAGAAATGTCGGACTCTTATGGAAAGGAGGAATCAAAAGTGCAATCAAGCGAGCGTGTGACCGAGCTATTTCCCAGAGTGCTGATCCTTTGCTAAAATAGGGGATTGGTTCTTGAGGTTATTCGCAAACTTGGTGGGCTACCCCAGGTCTTACTGGCGTTCTAGTTGTCGAGGAAGTTGGCGCTTCGTCTAAAAGAACGCGTTGGCGGCTGAATTGACGCGATATTTCCTCAAAATAAGGCGATTCTGTTGCCAAAACCCGTGAAATATAAAATAAGAACTCCTTCGCTGGCGCATGAATATCACTTTCGAAGAGATTCTTCAATCGTGTTAACTATATCCTTCCGACTCAATTGTGCCTGGTTACCATCCCTGCGGTATGCCAAGTAGGACTTATTATATACACACCCTTCTTAGAAACCAGTGTTGGGTTAAACACACACCTCGGAGATCTTGCGGCGGCATACGGCGTACAGACTCGTGGGGTGGGGTCCGCTTTCAGACTTCAG
>Ga0247807_10002265_pt1 | contig 10678 bp, 9 predicted proteins | sample UWRJL074202C1_FD_179931 | JGI IMG/M metagenome (GOLD analysis project Ga0247807, IMG submission 179931) | Plant litter microbial communities from Arlington Agricultural Research Station in Wisconsin, United States - UWRJ-L074-202C-1 | ecosystem: Environmental > Terrestrial > Plant litter >...
CGGGTCGTCGGTTCGAGTCCGACGGGGCCCACCCTTCGCAGTTCATTCTGTTCAGTAATTCATCTGTTCAACGGATCGGTTTCTCCGACCGAGACCGGTCCTCTCTTGGAGGACCCACGGTGAAGCTCTACTCTGACTTTCCTGCTCGCCGCATTCGGCAGCTCACCGGGGACATCGTCGCGCTGGCGCTGATCACCGTGTCTATTCTTGTCGGCGTCTGGGTGCACTCCCTGGTGATGGAACTCGCCACGTTCGGTGTGCAGGTGGAGAACGCGGGCGAAGGATTCTCCGAGACCCTGACCGATGTCGGCGACAAAGTCGCCGTGGTGCCGTTCCTCGGCAACGGCGTGCAGAGCCTCTTCGATGATGCGAGCGACGCGGGCACCAACCTCGCGGATGCCGGCCGCAGTGGCCAGGAGGCCATCCACAACCTAGCGATCGGCCTCGGCAGCGCGATCGCCGTGCTGCCCATCATCATCATCCTCGCGCTGTGGCTGATCCCCCGCATTCGCTTTGTCCGTCGTGCGCGGGTTGCAACCCAGCTCCTCTCCGACGCCGCGTCGCTCGACTTGTTGGCGCTGCGGGCGCTCACCACCCAGAAGTTTTCCGCCCTCAACGCCATCTCCCCGGCCGCTGCCGCCGACTGGCGCCGAGGAGACGCGGCGACGATTATGTCGCTCGCGGCGCTCGAGCTGAAGTCATCGGGCATTCGAGCACGCTCGTAAACACTCCCGCGTTACCCGAGTTCGCTATGCTTCCGGCATTTACCCGCATAGAGAACGTTTACAAGCACGGGAGAACGGCAGCGAGATGAGCAACACGGTTATGGCGCGCCTGCGATCGGCGGTTCCCCTGCTCGGGCCGAGTGAGCGACGCGTCGCCCAGGTCATCCTCGAGCGCACGTCCGATGTGGTGGAGTGGTCGACGTCTGAGCTGGCCGAAGCGGCAGGAACCTCCGCGGCGACCGTGAGCCGGGCCTGCCAGACGCTGGGTTTTCGGGGCTTTCAGCACCTGAGGCTCGAGGTCGCGCGCGCAGCGCCGGATTCAGAGGTGTCTGACGAGCATCCACTGTCCCAAATCTTCGCCGACGCCGCCGACGCCATCAAGGTGGGCCGCGCCAGCCTGGACACCGCGAGTATCGACACCGCGGTCGCGATTCTGGCATCGGCCCGGCGACTGGTACTGGTGGGATCCGGGTTCTCCGCTCCCCCGCTGCAAGACGCCGCCATGCGATTCGCGACGGTCGGCCGCCCGGCCGAAGCACCCATCGACGTGCTCGCCCAGCAATTCGCGGTGAACACTCTGCGGCCCGGCGACGTCTGCCTCACGGTGAGCTACTCGGGAGCGAACGCCAATACCCTGCATGCGTGCCGCGCAGCCAAAGAGCGCGGGGCGACCGTCATCGCCATCACAAGTTTTGCGCAATCACCCCTGACGCACATCGCCGACGTCAAGCTGGTGACCGGCCAGGTCACTCACTCGCACAATATCGACCCCTTCCTCAGCCGGCTCAGCCACCTGCTGGTGCTGCACACGCTGCACAGCGCACTCGAGTCGCGGGCCAGCCACGACGACACGGCGAGTATGCGCGAGGTTGTTGCCGAGGCGCTCGCCCGCGACGCCTGAGTACTCGCGGGCTGACTCCTGAGTGCTTTGGGCGCGTGCCGTATGCACTTCGCCCGCGAGTCGCATGCCGTCCAGCATTCGGCAACCATCCGTTTACTTTCGGACCGCACTGTGGTCTATGTAAGGGCGTTTCGTCACTTGCGTAAGAGTGAACGAGGAGCACGGTGCGGGAATCAACACGGTCAGCAGAGCATAACCTCAGAATTGACGGCACCTTCAACGGGCGCTGGGCAGCCAACTCCGGAGTGCTCCGCTCGGCCGCGCTCGACGATCTGACGCCCGCCGGTCAGGCCGCCCTCCGCGATCTCGGCGTTCGCCTGGTAATCGACCTTCGCGCGGGAGCTGAGCGCAGCACGGTTGAGCATGGCTTCCCGGTTGCGCATCACCCCGTGTTCGAAAACTCCGCCCCGGTGACCGGGAGCCTTGAAGACGTCTATGACACCCTGCTCCTTACCCGCGGCGCAGCGCTGACCGGCGCAGTCGCAGCGATCGCCGATGCCGCCGGGCCGGTGCTTGTCCACTGCGCTGTTGGCAAAGACCGCACCGGGCTTGTTATTGCCCTCGCGCTGTTGGCCGCGGGGGTGTCACACAACGACGTTGTCGCCGACTATGCGCTGTCGGGAGAAGTGGTGCGTGAGCGTCGGCACGAGGCGGTTACCGCTGACCTCGGGATGCTCGATCTCGACGACTCCGTACACGCGCAGTCGGTTCGCCTCCACCTCGACAGCCCGGCGGAGGCACTGAACCACGCGCTGCTCACGCTGGAGAAGCTCGGCGGAGCTCAGAGTTACCTGCGGGAGAACGGCCTGTCCGACGGTCAGCTCGCCGCCCTCCGCCTACGTGTGAACGGAGCATCCAATGAGTCTTGAGAACGGCACATTCACGATTTTGCACGTCAGCGACGTGCACGCCACCAGCGGCGACCTGCTGTACGGAAGCGTCAACGGCATCGAGCGCCTCGACCAGGTCGGCGAGTACGCCCTCTCGGCGGGTATCACTCCCGAGGCAGTCATCGTCACCGGCGATCTGGTGCAGCGTGGCAACGGCGACGCGTATCCCGCGGTCGCCGACGCTCTGCGCCGACTCGAAGACACCCTGAACGCGCCCGTGCTCAGTGTGCTCGGCAACCACGACGACCGGGAACTCGCCCAGTGCCTGCCCGGACACAGTGCCGGACACTACCGAGTGGTGCACGTTGGTCCCGTGCGTGTTGTGCTGCTCGACTCCAGCACCGGTCGACTCGACCGCGAGCAGCTCGACTGGCTCGCCGAGACCGTCGCCGAGCCGTTCGGAATGGGCACCACCATCGCGGTGCACCACGCACCGGTTCCGTCGCCCCTGCCCACGCTGAAAAAGGTGGGGCTCGCCAATCCGTCCGACCTCGCTGACGCCATCGCGGGAAGCGACGTGCGCCTGGTACTCGCCGGCCACTATCACCACCCGATGAACGCCGACTTCCGGGGCGTCACCGTCTCGGTCGGGCCGTCCCTCGCCTACCACCAGGTGATGAATGCCGGACCGTCCACGGTCAGCGGGCACGACCTCGCGATGTTCTCGCTGGTGCAGGTCACCGCGGATCGCATCACTACGGCCCCGGTCAGTCTCGGTGTGCACGCCCCACTCTTCACCACGTCCCTGTTGTCCCCAGCTTCATCCAACTGACGCTCCATAACCCTAAGGAAGAAATGTCCCGTCTCTCCCCTCTCGTCGCCGTCGCTGTGGCCACCGCCCTCGGCCTGTCGCTGGCCGCGTGCTCGACTCCCGAAGCCGCGCCGGCGTCCACCACGGATTCCACGTCAGAGACCACCGTGCTCGACGCGGCAACGATCACGCTGTACACATCGGAGCCGCAGGCCAAGATCGACGAGGTCGTTGCCGCCTTCAATGAGGTGCAGCCCAACGTCACCGTTGAGGTCTTCCGCGCCGCAACCGGCGACCTGACCGCGCGCATCGAGTCCGAGCGCACCACCGGTGAGGTGCAGGCCGATGTGCTGCTCGCGGCGGATGCCCCGACGTTTGAGGGTTACGCGGCCGATGACCTACTGCTCGCGTACACCCCGACCGATGTCGATGCGCTCAACCCCGACATTGTGGACCCCGAGGGCTTCTACACGGGTACCCGCATCATCCCGACCGTGATCGCGTACAACACGACCATGATCGACAGCCCGCCGACCTCGTGGGCCGACCTCACCGACAGTGAGTACGCCGACAAGATCACCATGCCGAACCCCGACGTCTCGGGTGCGGCCGCCTTCAACGCGGCGGTCTGGGCGCTCACCCCCGAGCTCGGCGACGACTGGCTTGTTGACCTCGCCGCGAACAACCCCGTCATCCTCGAGAGCAACGGCCCCGTCTCGCAGGCTGTCGCCACCGGCACCCAGCCCGTCGGAATTGTTGTCGACTACCTCGTGCGCGAACTCGCGGCCGCGGGCTCGCCGATCGATGTCGCCTACCCCAGCGAGGGTGTGCCGTACGTGTCGCAGCCGGTGGGAATCTTCGCGAGCACCGACGAGGCCGAGGCCTCTGAGGCATTCGTTGACTTCCTGCTCGGCACCGAGGGCCAGGAACTCGCCGTGGCGCAGTCCTACCTCCCGGTACGCAATGACGTCGGAACCCCCGAGGGCGCTCCCTCCATGGACGACATTGTGATCCTCTCTCCCGACCTCGACGAGGTCGCCGCCACCAAGGCGGACGCCGTAGCGCGCTTCAATGAGCTCGTCCAGTAATTCGCTTCAGGCGGGCCCGGTCGTACGCGACCGGGCCCTCGCCCGTGGGCGCCGTCCGCGCCGCGACGGAGCCGATGCACTGCGCGCCGCCCTGTGGCTCGCCGTGCTCGGTGTTGTGGCTCTGCCACTCGGCGCCCTCGTCTGGCTTGCCGTCTCCGGCAACCATCTCCCCCTTCTTCTCGAGGGTGATGTGCTCGAGGCGGGCGTCAACAGCCTGGTCTCCGCGGGCTCCTCCGCTCTCGCCGCCGTTGTTGTGGGCACTGTTCTCGCAGTTCTGCTCGAGCGCACCACACTCCGTGGGCGCCGGGTCCTCCGGCTGCTCGCGCTCACTCCCCTGCTGGTGCCACCCTTTGTGGGCGCCATCGCGTGGATCGGCATTGCCGGCCCGGCCGGCACCCTCAACTCCACCTGGACCTCGTGGTTCGGCGGCCCGCTCTGGAGCATTTACGGCGGCGACGGTGTGATCTTTCTGCTGACGGTGCACTCGTACCCGATTGCCTACATCGTGGTTTCCGCGGCGCTCCGCCGCGTTCCGACCGACCTCGAGCAGGCCGCACGCATCGGCGGCGCCAGTGCCCTGCGCGCCATCACCACCATCACCATCCCCCTCGTGCGACCCGCGATGCTCTCGGCCTTCACCCTGATCGCCGTTGGCAACCTCGCCGATTTCGGCATCCCCTCCATCATCGGATTGCCCGAGCGGTACGTGACCCTGTCGACGCTGGTCTACCGCTACATCCAGTCCGGAACGGTGGAGCGCCCGCTCGAGGTGGTCGCGACCATCGGAATGGTGCTGTTGGTGCTCGCCGCCCTCGCCGTTGTTGTTGACGCTGTGCTCGCGCGCAGTCGCTGGGAGCTCGACTCCTCCACTGCCGTACCCGCTCCGGTCAGCCTCGGGGTCGCGCGCACCCCGCTGACCGTCGTCACCTGGGCCTTTGTTCTCGCGGTCACCGTATTGCCCTTGATTGCGCTGACGACCCAGGCACTGCTTCCCGCGCCCGGTGTTCCGCTGACCTGGGCGAACCTGACCTTCGACAACATCGTGCGGGCGACAACGGCCCGCGGAACCCTGACCGGCGTCACCACCTCTCTCACCCTGTCGGTACTCGCGGGAGTGATCTGCGGCGCCATCGGCCTCGCTATCGGTGTGGTGGTGACCCGTACCCGGGCGTCGTCGAACGGCGCACTCCGCACGGTCGCGATGCTGCCGCAGGCCATCCCCGGGCTCGTGATCGCGGTCGGCTGGCTGATCATTGCCCCGAGCATCGGTCTGTTCAACACTCCGTGGCTCATCCTCTGCGCCTATGTGATGTCGTTCACAGCCATCGTGGTGCAGGCGGTGAGCGCGCCGCTGCTCGCGACCCCGCTCACTGTCGAGGAAGCGGCACGTGTTGCCGGAGCATCCCGGATCCGATCGCTTGTGGATATTTCGATGCGGATGTCGCTGCCCGCGGCCATTGCCGGAGGGGTGCTCGTTGCCCTGACGGCGGTGCGTGAGCTCACCATCTCCGTGCTGCTTCTCGCCCCGGGCGCACAGACGCTCGGCGTCAACATTTTCAGCCTCCAGCAGGCCGGCGCCTACAACGCCGCCTCCGCGCTGTCCCTGCTCGTCACCATCGTCGGGCTCGCCGGCATCGGGCTTGCCGCCCGCCGGTCCGACTGAAAGGCTCCCCATGTCATCCGTCACCCTCCACAACGTCGCGCTCACGTATCCCGACGGCACCGTCGGCCTCGACAGCATCGACCTCGAGATCGCCGACGGCGAGTTCATTGCCCTCGTGGGTCCGTCAGGCTCGGGCAAAACCACCCTGCTGCGGACCATCGCCGGCTTTCTCGCCCCCACCACCGGCACGGTGCACCTAGGGGACGCGCTGGTCGCGGGCGGCGGCACCCTCGTTGAACCCGAAAAACGCGGACTCGGGATGGTCTTCCAGCAGCACGCCATCTGGCCGCACTGGAACGTGGCGAAAAACGTCGGCTACCCACTCAAACGCGCCGGAGTGAAAAAAGCAGAGCGCGCGGCGCGGGTCGAAGAGGTACTCGAGACCGTGGGGCTGGCGGGATACGGGCCGCGCAACCCCGCCACGCTGTCAGGCGGGCAGCGCCAGCGGGTCGCACTGGCCCGCGCCATTGTCGGCCGCCCGCGCGTGCTGCTTCTCGATGAGGCACTGTCGGCGCTCGACGAACCGCTGCGCGACTCACTGCGATTGCAGCTGCAGAACCTCACGCGCTCCATCGGGCTCACCGTGATTCACGTCACCCACGACCGTAGCGAAGCTCTCGCCCTGGCCGACCGGGTTGTGGTGCTCGACGGCGGGCGGATCCTTCAGATCGCCACCCCTCCGGAACTGGTGCGCCGCCCTTCCTCCCCCGCCGTCGCGCGCTTCCTTTCCGACGCCACCCTGTTTGAGGGCACGGTGGAGGGCACCGCGTTCGTCGCGACGGGGCATCCGGCATCCATCCCGCTGACCCTGCTCGACTCGCCCGCGGAGATGGGCGAGGGGACCATCGCGGTGCTGCCCGAAGACGTCGAACTAGTCGCCGACCCCGATGGAGAGGCCGAGGTGGTGTCGTCGCTCTTCGGTCGCGCGGGCAACGATGTTGTCGCGGATTGGAAGGGCATCCCTGTGCGCAGCCGCACCACGGGCCGCCGATTGCTGGTGGGCGAACGTGTGACCGTCACCGTGCGACGGGCGCTGTTTTACCCGGGATCGCGTGTGCTCAGCCTGAGCGACTGAACCTCCGCGCTCTGGTGCACAAAAACGGCACCGAAGTCGGGAGCAATTCTGGGAGCGCAGTTCACAGGGAAGTCGCAGCAGCGACCGACAGAAATCACTGCACTTGGTGCGTCGTTGCACTTAGTGTAGTTACGTGCTGCACACCATCCTCCCCGACCGTCGCGCCGAGCTCAAGGCTCGGCACCGTGTGGCGATCCTCGATGCAGCCGACGCGCTCATCCGCGAGCGGGGCAAACCCCGGTTTAGCGTTGATGAGCTCGCCGAACGCGCCAATGTTGCGCGCCGCACCATTTTTAATCACTTCTCGTCCCTCGATGACGTCATCCTGACGACGTGCACTCGCGTGCTGAGCACCGTCGTTGATGAGTTCCGGGAGAACGCCGCCGCGTTGCCCGTGGGCGACGGTAGCCGTTCCTCGCTGTTCAACGAGATCACGGCGAGCCTCCGCGCAATTGATCTCCCCTCGGTCGTCAGCTACCTCTGGGGTGTTCTCGCCGAAGAGGGCGACGCCGGGCGCTCGGCCAACGCCGTGCAGCAAGTGTTCACTCGCACGTCTGAACAGCTCGCAATCGAGATGGCCGCGCGCAGCACTGAACTCGACGAGTTCGACGTCGCCATCCTCGTCAGCTCGCTGATGAATGGCATCGCCGTCGTCAGTCGCTATTGGATGGTCGAAACCGGCGCAACGCTGGACGCCGCCTCTCGCGCACGATGGGACGAACTGCTCGAACGACTCATCGCCAACGTGAGTGCGGGCTACTCGCTCGCCAGCTAACGGCCCCCTCTCTTTCCTTCCCCCGCACCACCCGCAACGAACCTTCTTCACCTCTCGGCTCCCGATGACGCGACGCGAGAACCACTGCCCCGCAACCGCCCACCATGAAAGAACCTGAGGAACATGGCATCCCTTCTCTACCGACTCGGTCGGTTCTCTGCACGTCGCGCCTGGCTGGTGATCACCGCGTGGATTCTGATACTCGGCCTCGCCGGTGGCGCATTCGCCCTCTTCGGCGGCACCCTCACCTCCGCGGTGAGCATCCCCGGAACGGCAACCCAGCAGGTGAGCGACGAGCTCTCCGAGAAGTTCCCCGAGGCCAGTGGCGGACGCGGCACCGTGGTGTTCACCACAACCGACGACACCGAGTTCACTGACGCGCAGAAGGCCGACATCGCCGCCCTGCTCGAGGAGACCGAGGGTCTCGACAACGTCACGTCGACCACCAACCCGTTCGACACCCAGGCGCAGATCGACGACTCGGCGCAGCAGATCATCGACGGACGCGACCAGATCGTCGCCGGCCAGACCGAGATCGACGCGGGCCAGACCCAGATCGATGCGGCGAAGGCACAGGCCGCAGCCGGCCAGGAGCAGCTCGACGCGGCCAAGGCCCAGGCCGAGGCTGCCGGACAGCTCGCCGCAGCCCAGCCGATGCTCGACGCCCAGCAGGCGCAGATTGACGCGGGCAACGCGGAGATCGCCGCCCAGCAGAGCACACTCGACGACGGCCAGGCCGAACTCGACACCCAGAGCACCTCGCTCGAAGAGGGCTCCGACCTGCTCGACCTCGCGGCCGAAATTCGCCAGGTCTCGTCCGATGGAACGACTGCGGTCACAAGCATCCAATTCGACCGCAGCCTCAACCTGCTGCCCGCCGAGTCGAAAGAGGCCGTTGTTGAAACAATGACCGACGCCGACATCGACGGCGTCCAGGCCGAGGTGTCGAACGATATCGCCCAGGCCATCCCCGAGATTCTCGGCCCGGGAGAGATCGGTGGCGTCATCATCGCCGCCATCGTCCTGTTTGTTATGCTCGGCACCCTCATCGGTGCAGGCCTGCCCCTGATCAACGCGCTTGTCGGCGTTGGTGTGGGTGTGCTCGCCTCGCTCGCGCTCTCCGGAACCGTCACCATGCTCTCCGTCACCCCGGTTCTGGGTGTGATGCTGGGGCTCGCGGTGGGTATCGACTACTCCCTGTTTATCCTCAACCGACACCGCACGCAGCTGCGTAACGGGATGCCCCTGCAGGAGTCCATTGGACTCGCCAACGGCACCTCCGGTAACGCCGTTGTCTTCGCGGGAGCCACCGTGCTGATCGCCCTCCTCGCGCTCAACCTCACCGGTATCCCGTTCCTCGGACTGATGGGAACCGTCGGCGCCGTCTGTGTGTTTGTGGCGATCCTCATCGCCATCACCATGACTCCGGCACTGCTCAGCCTCGTTGGCGAGAAGATCCTGTCGAAGAAGGCACGCACCCGGATCAGCGCCACCGACCACCAGGCACGTGTTCCCAGCAAGCCCATGAACACCGTGCGCGCCGTGGTCACCGTTGTGGCCGGAATCGCCGTTCTGCTCATCATCGCGATTCCCGCGCTGTCGATGCGGCTCGGACTGCCGGCCGGATCGTCGGAGCCTATCGACTCGAGCTCGTACAAGGCCTACAAGTTGGTCGACGACAAGTTCGGTGCCGGAGTCAACGGCCCGCTGATTGTGGTCGCTGACCTCGCGGACCCCGTGACCGACGACACCCTGATCTCCGAGCAGGTCCGTATCGGATCCCTGCTCAAGGCCGAGAACGACGTTGTCGCCATCGCCCCCATCGGAGCGTCTGAAGACAACCTGATCCTCGCCTTCCAGGTCGTCCCCGAAGAGGGACCGACCAGTGAGTCGACCGAGCAGCTCGTGCGTGACCTTCGTGGTCTCGACATCGACGGTGTCACCTCCCTCGGGGTGGCAGGCAACGCATCCGGCAACATCGACGTCAGTGAGAAACTCGCCGACGCCCTGCCGCTGTACCTGCTGGTGGTTGTGGGTCTCTCCCTGATCATCCTGGTCTTTGTGTTCCGCTCGATCCTTGTGCCGATCACCGCGACGCTCGGATTTGTGCTCTCACTGTTCGCCTCGTTCGGTGGCATCACGGCCGTCTTCCAGTGGGGCTGGCTCGGTCCGGTCTTTGGGGTACACGACCCGGGGCCCATCCTGAGCTTCCTGCCGATCCTCGTGGTGGGAATCCTCTTCGGGCTCGCGATGGACTACCAGCTGTTCCTCGTGAGCGGTATGCGGGAGGCGTACGCCCACGGCGTCCCCGCTCGCCTTGCCGTGCAGCGTGGTGTTCACGCCGGGCGCACGGTGGTCATCGCAGCAGCCCTGATTATGATCTCCGTCTTCGGCGGGTTCATCTTCTCGAACTCCGTAATGATCCAGTCGATCGGCCTGGGCCTCGCCCTCGGTGTGCTGCTTGACGCGTTTGTAGTTCGCCTGCTGATCATCCCCGCCGTGATGCATCTCCTGGGTGATGCGGCGTGGTGGATGCCCAAATGGCTCGACCGCATCCTCCCCAACGTGGACGTCGAAGGTGCCTCGCTCGAGCGCACCCACCCGATCGCCCACACCGCTGAGTCCACAACGGAGCCCGAGGTAGCTGCCGCCCCCAAGGCGTAACAGCACCCGGCACCACCAACAACGGGCGCGTGACGAGCAGAAATGCTCCTCACGCGCCCGTTGTGCTTGTTGGGTTCGGTGTTACAACGAGGCCGCTAGAAGCGCCCGCCTCCCCGCCGCGAGCGGGTACCACCGCCGCCGAAGCT
>Ga0247807_10002268_pt1 | contig 10674 bp, 8 predicted proteins | sample UWRJL074202C1_FD_179931 | JGI IMG/M metagenome (GOLD analysis project Ga0247807, IMG submission 179931) | Plant litter microbial communities from Arlington Agricultural Research Station in Wisconsin, United States - UWRJ-L074-202C-1 | ecosystem: Environmental > Terrestrial > Plant litter >...
CGTCTAGATCTATTGATTCTCAACGCACCCAATATGATCTGCGAATGGCTTCATTTTTCCAACACGTCTGGATGAGAGCTGAATCAACTCAGCTGTGGTGAACCTTCAAGTAGATCCACCCCCAGTAGGGGTAACAGCCAATCCCCGTTCGACGATACACAGCCTATCAGATACCACCAGGGGATCTCCACACCCCAAACACCCCTTGCCCAAAGAGGCTAAGCCAGGATGCCGGACCAATTGCCAGGGGGAACGTCCATCCGCTAGCATGCTGCACGGATCCACCCGCTGGTGGATCTTGCTTCATTTTGTTGTGTTGTTTTAGTTGGTTGAAGGCTGCAAAACCCCGAGTGAAGGATGGACTGGATAATGGGATGGGATGAACCCATTAACCGAATCACCCCCCCCATGGACAAACACAGAACACCACAGCTGAAGATACATCACCTCACATCCAATACTCTATCGTTCGCATCGCATCCAGAGCGCAGTATCAAATTATCAATCTAACTCGACCTCGGGAAATGGCCGTGGTACTGCATCATCTTCTCAACAACACCACCATCACTATCACTATCACCAGCATTACCAATCCTCTTCTACGATTTGCTCGCATACGAGCCTGTACACTCGACATGTAAAGTGACAAGTAGGCTCCCTACCGCGACGTTGCTCTGCCCTTCTCCTCCTCGGCGGTTCATGAAGTCCCGGATCCGTCCCCGTCCTATCTTGCCCCTGGGTTTTGGGGAGAGCTTCGACCCAAGTACGAGTGAGTCTCAGTGCAAGTGCCAGTACTAGTACCAGTGCCAGTCCCAATCATTCTTGCCGTGCGTCTATCTATCTACCGGATGTAGTAGAGACGTACGCTACCTCTTCAGTGTGGGACAAGTCGTGTTCGCTTGTCCACAAGCTTTTATACTCTAAACCACCCGCAATCCAACCACAGAAAAAACTAGCGAAAACCCCCTCCTTCGTGACCAACGTCCCACTGTTCATCCTACCACCACATATTCATGGAAAGGGACCAAACTGCTCGTGGCGCCGCCCGCGCTGCGAATTCTCAGCCTCAGCGACAGCTGGAAGATATGGCTGGCTCGGATTCTTCAAGTGGGCTGGAAAAGGCGCTGCCATCGCAAGCTCAGAAGCCACGCATGAAATGGGTCTACAATAGCGACCATACCGATCCGGTTAACTTTGGGTTTATGTTTCTGGTTCCGGACGATGGATCTGACGATGTTTCGCAAAAACCTAGTCTATCATCAACGGAGAGCGCTCTGGTAAATACTTCCACGCCTTCAAAAACATACCCTGCGGCATCTCAGCAACCATCGACGACATCGTCGACTGCATCGTCCATTTTTAGTCCGGATTTTGTGACCAAAGGATCGTATTTAGCCCAGCTTAACAAGGGCAGGAGCATCAGCCCGGAAGCGCTGCAACAGATTAATCCAAATGCTACCTTCTTCACCTCTCCCAACTACCTCCCCGGAAATGACTACCAGACTTATTACAACCCTTCAAACTCTCCTGTTTCGCATCCTCCATCAACCTCATCATATTCGGCGGTAAGTCCGCAACAACTTACACACCGACCGAGTCCCCGCCTTGCCTCAGCAAACATTTCTCCCCAAACACTAACTCCTAATGAGAACTTGTCATGGTGAGTTCACATCTATTTTTCATTGTTTCGTGATGGATGGCTAAGGTACTAGGCAATCGAAATTAATACAACATGCTGGCCATTGGAATACCAACGTAATTCCCGAGCAAGCGTATACACCCTCGACGTTTGGTGCATCTCCAGAACTCATAAATGCCTCATCACTGTTACAGAAAAGGAAATATGCTCGTTCTCCCTCTCCTGCAGATGATAGTATCTTGAGTAGTAACACATCTCGGAGAGTCATCTCCAAACGACGGCGTGGTCCTCAGTTGGATCTCATGCCAGTTTCCGGTTATGATCGAGTACCCATGATCTGTTCCCGATGTCATATATATCAAGTAGCCGTACGTACAGTTCACATCTTCTTCCTTTCGGGTCTGATTAGGTGCAGAACTATACTGCCGAGCAAATGGAAACCCTGCTTAACAGAACACACCAGAGCAAAGATCCCGGGGTGTGTAACCTTTGCTTGCAAGAGTTTAGCTTATACCAATGGCCGAGCGCTGGTCAAAGTCGATTGGAGAACCTGGAGAGCCTGGTGTTGTTTCTCTTGCCCGGTATTTCCCAACTCTCACCTTTAAGATAATGAACCTAACCAGGTGTAGCACATATGGAAGATGCTCTCCTCAGCGGTCCAGCCTTCATTCCAAGAAATCGCAGCTGGCGTGGTTTCATGCTTGAAAGGCCTCATGCACAATATGATTTCGATGCGTTAAGTGTCCACCAAGACAGCTGGGCAATCACCGTCAAACAAGCACGCTCGACATTATTATGGGGAGACGATGCCAACCACCTAATAGACATAGTGCGCAATTATCAAAAGTCTCTCTCTAAACCTGTCAGTTCCCTTCTCTATACACTTACCCATTGCTTGCGACTCGTCGCGCACAAGCATTTACACTAATGCAAACAGAACGTCTCCCTCCAAGCAGCATCTACGTGTTTCAACGCCGTCTGCGACCTTTACAACTGTTTCGTCTCCTCCCCGACCCGTCCACCAACCTCTTCCGTCGAAGAGACGATCGCCCACGTCCGCACCGTACGCATCACCCTCCGCAACGCCTTTCAACACCTTCAACACCTAGCTCTATCTCCTACGCCTACCCGAGATCGAAAGGACTGGTTCCCTACCTTTTTGTCCGCGGTGATCATCACCATGGCTGCCATCACCTTCATCGACATTCTAGGCTCGTGTCCAAGTCCTTACAAGGAGCGGATATGGGGCGAAGATTGGGGGGAACGTATCAAGGAAATGCGCCACGGTGGATACGGCATGCTCATCGGCGTCTTGCGCGCCAACACCAACGGTGTAAACCCCCTCAAGCTCAACTGCTGGACGGAAGAGGAGTCCAACCCCTTCATCATCGAAACTCCCAAGTCCTACGAGAAAGGCAAGCGGAGCACCAAAGACCCAACCAGCCCTGCGGGCAAAGAGCGGGATGTGCTTCTCGGGAAGCAGAGCCCGGCGGCGCTGTGCGGCATGTTGGAGCTGAAGCGCTGGCAGGAGCGGTATCAGGAGGATCTGATGATCGGAGAGGACATGTTCCAAAAGGAGCTATATGCACAGGCCATGATGCGGCCTGTCGCCTCGTTGTGGAAGGTCTTCGAGATGAAGGATACCTCCGGCCTATGATCCTAGGTGCGGGGGTTTGTATATATTGTATATTTGGATAGATAGAAGCGATAATGATATTAATGATACTATGAAAAGAAGGATGCTTATCACTGAAAGTGCATTACTGATTGTCGTGCGACATATCGTGCGATGAAAGATCTGTTTCTTGTTCTTTCTCAAAGTAGAGAAGGCGAGTAGATGTGTATGCTCATAAAGTATGTCGGAAATCACAGAAATAGATGGTAAGGAAACTAGAATGGTAATATAGCTAAGATCAAAGAAGTATTATAAAGAGCAGAAGTCAGTGTGTGTAGGTCAAACTAGGGAATCTTTTGTATTTATTGACAATTTGACACTCAATGGATAGAAAGTTAGCCTTGTCGCTGTCAGGAACTCAGATGACAACAGACAGGAGAGTGAGAATAAGTGAGTCGGTAAATATCACATTTTATGGTGAATAAAATCAACTGATAAACTTCTCACGGAAAATTTCAATTTGATTACAAAGTCAACAAAGAATGTATTGATGAAACTTGTGAAAGATGATTTGAATAGTTACTAAATAATAATATCCAACAACACTAACTGTAATATGGACCGCTTTTCCTCAAGCAACTAAAAGCCGAGGAAGTGCTGTCAAAATCTATCGCCAAGCAAGCCCCACACCATCCATACTAAAACAACCCTGCAACTGCACACTTCATTTAGCGCACCACACACCAAGAACCCCCCCCCCAAAAAAATGGCAAAAAAAGAAGTTGTTGCACACTCAATTGCCGATGGAATTTAACCACCACAAGTTGTACTCGGTATCCTCAGATGCCGGGACACGGAATCGAACCATGATTGAAGGCGGCTATTGTATATATTCCATTCCTTGAGAGAACGGTAATACCACAAGCCCACGTGCTACCATTACACCATCCCGGCGTGTTGCGATTTCATTTTTAATGAATTTGTGTCAGGAGTTTCGGGCGGGGGATTATATTCCGGGTCAAGGTGGGCGCCGCTCGTCACCACCTATGCTAGTTAGGACCACTTAAGCGAAACTCGGGTCATTGTGAGCATACATGTAAGAGTTGTTACTGAGTAGAAGATATGAACATGCGACAAAACGACTTTGAGAGCTGGTAGTAGACTCAAGCCTGTAATCAATTTCAGCATAAGGATAAAGGTGGCCCGAGAATGCGAGAATGAATCTCAAATCCTGCCATTTTCATTTGGAATCTCTCTAATGTTCTCCAAATCCTCCACAGCCCAAATTCTAGGTAAGGAGATGGGTGTCTCATCATTGCCACTTTGATTTGTAGATCACGGTCATAAAGTCGAGTATTGATTCCGGTCCTTCAACAAAAGCTTCATACGCCTGCGCATCTTCAAGGCAAAGTTCCAATCGTCTCCATGAGACAGATTGTGTTTTTTGGGCATTTTTCACGAGTTCCTTCCATATCTATTATCTCAATGTAACATAAGACATCGGCGACTTCATCATTAAGAGCCAAACTGTTCAGGACCTCTTCAGAGATCTCGTCACTAAAAACCCCGCTATCTCTGGAAAGAAATTGGCTTCTAGATGCGATAACACTGATCTATATTCCCAATGTTTATCATGCTCTCTTTTTTCATGGCTTCTAACCCTATTTTGGTTATTAACATCGACAGGTGCGCCTAAATGGTAACATTCCTAAGGATTAGAGATAATTTTAACGTAATTTTTCTATTGGTTTGAGATAAGCGTTGAGGTCATAGTAATAGTTCGTATGTACAAGGAAGAAATTGCACATAAACCTAGAGCTGGGATGGGTAGTAAATAATTATGAACTGCGTTATGTTCATACTTGTCCGTCGAACGTTTTCTTTGCCTGCTTGATGCGAACATTCCTACCATTTGGCCAAATAAACATGTCTCCTAGGTGCAGTGATTGATTGTCTCTACTGAATCACTTATAAAAAAAGAACTACTAGGAATAATGTGGATTTAAGATTGAGTAGGCTTTCTGTTGGTATATTTATGTTAGTTATAAACCTAGTCACATGACCACGGTGAATTCCTATTTAGGGATATTAATATTCCTTTTGTACAGTTTGCAGTTCATTACCGATTACTCCATGATATAACTCGCAATTATGTGATGAGCGCAGTGGCGCTACGTATTGAGAATCAATCGATATCTTCATACTTGGCGAACCAAAATGGACTGGCGCGGCTTGGTTGTAGTCCCAATGAGTGGCTACAAATCATCAATCGTCAATAGCTCAAAGATCAAGTTGGCAAAGCACGCATAATCCGCTGTATATGGCTAGCTGATACTACTTGTGGCATGGTAAGGCAAACATGTCGCCAATAAAGCAGGCCAATCATGTAAATTTGACATCATACGCATGGCCACGTGTTCCTATCACCTTCAATTCTTTATGGAAATTTGAATCCAAGCTAGGCAGACAGTCTATTTTGAGCCTAGTCCGGGCAAAGGATGCAGAATGCGGATCCGAAGACATCTACACAAAACAGTTCCAACGATGACCAAATACGCCTCATGATACTAAAGTATTTACGTTAATCCTTGAATCTTAGAAAAGTTGATGTATAGAAGATAAACAAGGCTTATTCTACTTTCTGAACTTTCGAATGCTTGAAATCATTGTTGCGCTATAAAGGCTTTTGACGGAAGGTAAATTCATAACTTTGAAACATGGAAGCCATGTTGAACCAATGGGATTTGTTAACAAAATGTTCAATTCAGGTATCTAGGTCGAAGGAAACCATGCTCTATTGTCTCACTGATAACTTTTGCACCCCATTCCACGCCTCGTAGCTATGTCTTATCATGACTATGTCTACCAGCCGCTCGATTCTGATGGTATTAGGTTGATTTTGATTCAGCCTGGAAAGTCACAAGTAAACAACCGCTCAGTAGTTCCTCCTGAGATGAGCATGACTTACAACATCATTTGTTGATTGTTTTCACTACTAAACATATTGCCAGGATCCAATATTTTGCGGAATTCTGCAGACAACCAGAAAATATGCACCCGAATACGAAGCTCTGTCGTATGTTTGGTCCCAGGTCCCAGGAGTACAATCAATTTCTTGCTATACACATCGCGTATCGACCGCCTTCCCGGAAACTTCTGACTCTGACCAATCACTTTCTCGTTTTACTGTCACAAATAACCTTTTTTCTGCTTTGCGCGCTCTAAGACTCACGCAGGAAGTGCGAATAGTATGGATCGATCAGATTTGTATCAACCAGGATGATCTAGAAGAGCGATCACAGCAAGTTCAGCTTATGCGAGATATCTATCAGACAGCTTCCCGAGTACTAATTTGGCTTGGGGATTATGAAAATGATAGCTCCGATGCATTGAGTTTCTTACCTCGGCTTTCCAAAGTTCTAGCCGCTCACTTAGAGGAGAAGATCAGCACTGATTCTTTAACATCTATCTCCTTGCCTATCATTTCGGATAAGATATGGGTGGCAGTTGGACATTTGTTCCAAAGACCGTGGTTTCGGAGAGTCTGGACTGCACAAGAAGCGATCATGTCCAGGAACTCCGTTCTTCTTTGTGGCGAAAGTCAATTACCATGGAACATTTTGTTAAGCGCTATTGACGTTCTATGGCATCATCATGCCTTACTCGTAGAGATTCTCAATCGCGTGCCACGAGATCAAGTTCTTGGTATCAATTGGGCCCCTTCCCAAGTTACCGCCATTAAGCAGACCAGGGCCGGCTATTATCAGGATACGGAGAAGAACAGCTTTCTCGAGATTTTATCAGCCTTCGCGAATTGTGAAGCCACAAACCCTCGAGACAAGATCTTCGCCCTTTTGGGTGTGCTCCCAGACGCCGAGAGGCTTTGCTTTGAAGCACCAGATTATACGAAGACGGTTGAACAAGTCTATATTGACACTGCTCAATCTTTCATCCAACAAAATAGTCTAGAAATTATTTTATACAGTGGTGCATGTAAACAGATACTTCGGCTTCCTTCTTGGGTGCCTGATTGGTCTGCACCTATCTCGACCTCTAGTTTCGGAAGAGCTTGTAAATATTCAGCACGTAAGTCCCAGGTGAGTTGTTACCGAGATCCAGTACATATCTAGCTTTGATACAAGCTATTCTTCTTTTTCTTCTTCTTCTAATAGCTAGTACCTAGGGAATACCTTTGTACCAAACAGCAGGCACATCTCAACATTCAGCCTCGATCCTTCCAAGATCCAACACTCTAGCTGTCAAGGGAGTGATGCTCACTGGAATTTCACAAATTGGCCCTAGTTTCGCTGCTTCCCAAGGCCGTCCTGGACTAGGGTCTTCTTTTATTTCCACGATGGCAAACTCCAAAAAGGACTTAAGCAGCCTGAAAACTTGTTTCAATCTTGCTCGTAGCTGTCATCCACATCGCTATAAAACCTTTGAAGACGCGCTAGTTGCTTGTCAGCTTTGTCTTGTGGGCGGTAAGACACATAAGTTAGAAAGGGCCAAGCCTGACGAAACTCGCGTTGGGTTCAGGTGTTTTGATTATATGATGCAGGCCGCTGGAAGTTTAACAAGCATAAGCAAGGGGATCTCTAATAATGAGGACAGCCTCTCATCATCGCAAGGTGAAATTCTTCCAGAGAGTATAAGCGAGCGAATTGCTTTAGCAGAGAAGCTGTTGTTGGAGATTCGTCTTGCGACTAGTGGACGAACCTTTTTTCTCACCTCCCAAGGCCAAATGGGTCTAGCGACATTTGGTTGCCAAACTGGTGACAAAATCTGTGTTTTTCATGGAATGTCAGTTCCATTTGTACTACGCGAAGTGACCGGGGGATATGCTTTGCAAGGGGAGTGTTATGTGCAAGATGCTATGGACGGATATTCTTTCCACGCCGAAGGAGGTAAAAGCCAGCTATTTCACTTAATCTGAACTTGAAAATTATCTTCAATGCTGATTCGATTTCTGTCTATGGCTGAAAACCAAACTCAAAAGTTCGTGATTTTAAATGTTACTCCTGGCGAGATAAGCCTGTCTACACCGCAAGGTTGTGTTATAGACCGGGATGGAGTGCTATCTATATAAAACTAGGTAAATCCGACACCACGCACTTTAATTGTGCAAGTTCGGACTCCATGAACTTATTCTTAAGGTCTGTCAACGTAAGTAGTGGAGAATTGTGTTATAAATATTTGCTCAATGTCCTACAATTGCTACCACGAAACGGACTGCACTTGGTAATATTGAAGCTTATCAGGGTTAAAACCGCTCGAGGCATGGATCAATATGTAGATAGAGGCAGTTTTCTATCTATATATATAAGAACAGGGATTTATTTAATCACTGTCTTCCAAAACTCAAATTATCTACTTTTGATCTGTATAATTTAAATAAACACCCTCAAAAATTCCCCTAGCATCATAATCGCCATCGCCTGTCCGTATGGCATACTTGTTAGAGGAATATCCTTATAATGCTGCAAATCCCTCCCCATCGCCGTGCCAAAGCTGACTTCTTGCAACTCTCCCTTGGCATCGATCTTACCTAGAACTGCTTTTACAGCTTTTACTGCTGCGTCGCGGTATTCGTCTCCTTCTACCAGTCGTAACCGCAAGCCTTTCAACATCCCATACGCAAACCCAGCGGAGGCTGAAGCTTCCAGATATGAACCTTCTGAGACCGGATGGTCGAGGAGCGTACGCCAGAGTCCACTTTCGTCCTGATACTTGAGCAATGCAGCGGTCTGGGCATTCAGCGCCGTGCTCAAATGCACCACAAATGCATCATTCATCGGCAGCTGCAGCAGCTCTATCATCTCTGGAATCGCAATTGTGATCCACGAATTCCCTCGAGCCCAAAGCGCCTCGGCGAAATTGTGACCTCCGTCGGCGAATGTCCAGCCGTGGAACCAGAGTCCGGTCTTGCGATCTGATAAATATTGGATGTGAAGCAGGAATTGACGTTTAGCTTCCTCTACATATTCAGGCTTGTTCAACAGTAAGCCAATCTTTGCTAGGGGCAAGACGGTCATCATCAGTGTATCATCCCAAAGCTCTTGTGCGTTTATTGAGTTGTAGGTTTGATGACTGGGTTTATTTTAGTAAAAGGTCTCATACATATCTTGGCTGCTGTCCAAACATGAACAATGCCTTTGAAAATGATGCGATTGGAAGAATAATAGATCTTACCTCATTCCACCATATTTTGTACGTGGTAACTCGTACATGGCCCAATGTGCCCAACTCTCTAGCCAAGGGAGGTAAGATGGGTTTCGGGTTTTCTCATACACATAAGCCAAGGTCAAAAATGGAGCCATGGTGTTTATGTTCTTGGTCGTTCCACCCTCAGCGAATCTGGCTGCGAACCAATCCTCGATGATTTTCAGAGTTTCTGACGAGCCGGTGAGGGCATAATATCTAGTAATCAGTCAATTTTGAGCTTCCTTATATATTCGTGAGAATTATGAAAAGCTTTCATAATGGCTATTAAAAAGTCCGACTGACCCAAATCGCCGCAGAAATTTTCGGATACGTAAAAGGGAAAAGCTTACTTCCAAAGTCCATACAGTCCAATACCATGTGTCCATTCCCAGCCAGCCCAACCTTTTGTATCTATAATACGTCCATCTTCAAGGTGCAATAGAAATTCGCCAGTTTCATCTTTGTCGGTGATGAGATGATTTATCAGAAGATCAATTGAGGTTGTGATGTCCTTCGAGGCGATTGAATACGCAATTGGCGGCATTTTCAGATATTCAGATGTTTTATTTTGAGATTCTTGTGCTGCTCGAAACGATGCAGATAGATATGTCCGTTTGGAGCTTTGCACAATTCAGACTTTGATTGTGTGGAATTATGCCCTGCTTCTGGCGTGTCGACCTCGGTTCAATGAAAATGTAAGATCAGCTCTAGCCAGGAAAAGAATAACTAATGTTGGAACTCTCAGGTACGTGTACGTGTTGATGACCGTCTAAATGCTTCGTGATGAATTGACAAATCAGGTAGATTTGACCCCGAGCTATGCGACACGGAGATATTCATTGGTGGGAGATTTCGGTAGTTGTTGGTCCGGACATCCCACTATCAAATCTTGGCTTCTCGCCCTCGGTCATGTTCAACCGCATGAGTTTTGGAGGCTAGCATCCCCCTGAACCTTATATGTAAAATCTGTAGCTACTATTCAAATTTTTAAGCCCTATCACTATTAATCTATATATGGTATTAAAGCGTTCAAATTGTTAGCTCGACCCGCACCACTGGCTCGCCTGTTTACTAGCTAAGCGAACGGAAGATAGGGGAAAGTTCGTGCGGAGAAACGTGGAGACCCTGCCAAAACTCACACGAATTCTCGGTAGACTGTGTACCGGGGCATTCCTATGAGGAAAACAATCTCCTACCCCATGGTACAAACACCGGGGTG
>Ga0247807_10002270_pt1 | contig 10663 bp, 9 predicted proteins | sample UWRJL074202C1_FD_179931 | JGI IMG/M metagenome (GOLD analysis project Ga0247807, IMG submission 179931) | Plant litter microbial communities from Arlington Agricultural Research Station in Wisconsin, United States - UWRJ-L074-202C-1 | ecosystem: Environmental > Terrestrial > Plant litter >...
AAAACTATATGCACTTATACATGGTAAATGTCCGCATTGCCGCAGAGGGGATATCTTTACAGGCACGCTATATGGCTTCAATTTACAACGTACAAATGATATCTGCAGTCACTGCGGGCAGCGTTACGAAATAGAACCTGGATATTTTTATGCCTCCATGTATGTTAGTTATGCCATGAATGTGATGGAGATGATTGCCGTAGGAATTGCAACCTATGTATTTTCTGGTGGTAATCTTGAATTTGATTCTCTATGGCTATATGTCGGGGTGATTTTCAGCGGATGCTTTATACTTGCGCCGTTTAACTATCGTTATTCACGTGTGATTTTATTACATTGGCTCTCACCAAAAATTAGTTATAACGCCTATTACGATCAACCATGATTAAGCCAGAAACACTAGCTTTTTTAAGCGCAGTAGCAGCAAATAACAACAGAGAATGGTTTGCTCTGAATAAAGAACTCTATGAAACAGCAAAGGCCGATGTCATTCGTTTTGTTGAAGAACTTATTCCTGTTTTAGCAGTTGTAGATCCTCAGTTCCCATTAGAAACACAAGCTAAGAAATGCGTTATGCGTATTTACAGAGATGTGCGGTTCAGTAAAAATAAGGATCCTTATAAAAACAATTTCGGGATTTCCTTTTCTGTTAAAAATGCAAATGGAAACGGACCGGAGTTTTATCTGCACCTTCAGCCGGGGAACTCTTTTTTAGCAGGTGGTTACTGGATGCCTGAGGCACCACTGCTTAAAAAAATCAGAGAAGAAATAGATTATAATACCACAGAATTTCTGGAGATTATTGAGTCCCGGAGTTTTACAGAGCTGTTCAAATTAAGCAAAGAAGATACTTTAAAAAAAGCTCCTAAAGGATATGATCCGGAGCATCCTCAAATTGATTTATTGAAACTGAAGAGTTTTATCGCCGTTCTTCCGGTCAAAGACGAAGATCTGTTGAAACCAACATTAGTTAATCACTTAAAAAAGGCTTTTACGGCTGTATATCCGTTTATCCGCTTTTTGCGGGGAGCCATAGCACCATAATTATGAAGAGAGTAGTTTTGTTTTTAAGCATCGGCTTATTAGCCAGTGCATTTAGTTCTTGTGTAGTCCTGTCTCCCAAAAAGTATAAAGCTTTACTGGCAAAACAAGATTCCTTAAGCAATGGCTGGAGTGCAGCACAGGTTTCTATGGATGAGCTGCAGGGTGCAATAGCGAAATTACAACGTGATACAGCAAACCTGAGAGGTCAGTTGAATGAACTTCAGGGTAAATATAAGGCGATAGATGGTAATTATGCCAAATTGAAAGATAATAGCTCATCTGCGATCAGTAAGCTCTCAGAAGATCTTAAAAAGCGGGAACAGCGTCTTAAAGAAGTAGAAGAAGTATTGCGTAAGCGTGATGAAGCTTCTAATCAGTTAAAAGAGAAACTACAACAGGCTTTGCTTGGTTTTTCTAAAAACGGACTAACCGTAGAAATGAAAAACGGAAAGGTTTATGTTTCTCTGATGGATAAACTTTTGTTCCCTTCGGGAAGTATTATTATTGACGATAAGGGGAAGCAGGCTTTAACTCAGCTTGCTAAAGTGCTGAAAGAGCAGCCTGAAATCATTATTGCCGTAGAAGGCCATACTGACTCACAAAAAATAACTAACCTTGGTCAGATTAAAGATAACTGGGATTTAAGCGTATTACGTTCTACTTCTGTTGTTCGTTACCTTACTGAAACTGAAAAAGTTCCGGGAGTCAGGTTAACTGCTACAGGAAAAGGGGAATTTCAGCCATTAGAGTTAAATACTACACCCGAAGGAAGGAGTAAAAATCGCAGAATTGAGATTGTATTGTCTCCTAAACTGGATGAGTTATATGACCTGATCAAAAAATAAGCTGTATTTATATGAAAGCAGCTAAACAAAAAGATGGCTTCGGGATTACCGGAAGCCATCTTTTTGTTATAAAATAATTGATAATGCTGATTTAAAAAGGACTTACGAAATCTTTAAATGCAGGCAGGACAAGATCTTTATCAGAAAGTAAAAGCTCTTCTTTCGTCAATTGTTCGCTCCAGTTGATGTTTAAATCCGGATCATTCCAGATCACACCACATTCAGAGTCTTTATCATAATAACTAGTCACTTTATAAGTGAAAATAGTATCATCTTCAAGCGTTAAGAAACCATGAAGAAATCCTGGTGGAACCCATAATTGTTTATGATTATCACCGCTAAGTACAATACTGAAATGCTGACCATACGTAACAGAGTCTTTTCTAATATCCACTGCGACATCAAGAACCTTTCCCTGTATTACTCTTACCAGCTTGCCTTGTGAAAAAGGTGCTTTCTGCGCATGTAAACCACGCAAAGTCCCTTTTTGCGAAAAGGATTGGTTATCCTGTATAAAATCGGCCTGAATGCCAGCTCCGGCAAATGCCCGGGCACTAAAACTTTCGTAAAAATAACCACGGTTATCTTTCCATAATTTAGGCTCGATGACAAAAAGATCAGCTATTGGTGTTTGTACTATGTTCATATTTAGGCTATATATTCCATTACGGTAGTGAAAGAAACAAATTTATCTTTAAAACGGCTATTTAATTCTGCTGCAAATATATCAGCATATCTGAGCTGATAAGCATCATAATCTTCAATTGACTGAACGACGTACTGAGCACAATAAGTTACTCCTTCGTTTGGTGAATCAACTACTTTCAATAATCTGTTGGAAACGAATAATCCGGTAGCCATCACTTCAGGAACATGCTCTTCTTGCATCCATTGCAGCCACGCTGCAGCAGAAACCTCTTCAATAATCAGGGTTACATTGTATAATAACATGAAGCAAAGATATAAACTAAGATTCAATATTATCACCTCTGATTTTTCTGAAATGCTTACGTGCTTCGTTCACAAACATGCTTCCCGGGAAATCAGTAATCAATTGCTGATAGAGTGTTTTTGCTTGTTCAGGATCATTCAGCTGATCTTCATATAATCCGGCAAGAATAAACAGCGCTTCATCAGCCCAGTTTCCCTTTTGCTGCTGATTAATCAGCTCTTTGAGTAGTGGTACAGCCAGCAGGAAATCTTTGTTTTTGATATAAATGTCTGATTTAAACATTAAAATATCGTCTTTAAGACTATTTTTCGGATACAATAGAGAAATGCTGTCCACTTTGGCAATTGCTGCCGCAGAAAGATTGCGGAATTGTAATGCACCGGCAGCCGCATACATTTTTAGCGCCAGAGTATCTGCAGCACTCTGCAGATGATCAGAAATCAAGAGGCTGAGGTTGAGTGCATCATTAGCAATTAATTGTTCTGTTGACGCCTTTAACACATCCGCCTGAGATTTGGCGTAACTAAAATTTCCTTGCTCAAATGATAATCTGGCAGATCTGTATTTAGCCTCCGTTCCTATATTTTGATTCTCAAATTCTTTAGCAACCTGTCCATACATCAGAATTGCTTCCCATGGTTGCTTAGTAAGTCGGTAAACATCACCAAGTTCTAATTTCAACTCACCTGATTCTATACTGGAGATACCAGGTAATTTAATAGCAGCTTCTAATACAGACTCAGCTTTTTCAGGAGCCTGCAGATAATAAGTTTGCAGGCCAGCCCATTTTCTTAAGGCAAAGAGCGTTCTGGAATTACTTCCGTATTCATTAAGAATTTCCTGATATTGGTCAGCAAGCGTTATAATATCTTTTTTATCATTTTTACCAGCTAGCAGCAATTGATACCGGGCATCAATCACAGCTAATCTTGAAGAGAGATAATATTCACTCTCTTTACCTTTTAGCATTAAGTACGTATAAGCTTTGATAGCCGTATCATATGCTTTATTGGATGCAAACAGTTGTGCATGCTGAAATAAAATTGTTCCGTTATCCTTAATTCTTTTATCCTGTGCAATTAATTGACGCAATGCCATCTCATAATCTTTCTGCTGGATATATTGCCAGATCAGCAATTTTGAATAAGATTCATTTTGCGGATCTTTTTGTATCCTTTTGAGTAATGCACTTTGCAGTGTAAGATAATCTGAATTGGTCTCAAACACAGCGGGAAGAACTGTCTCAGCTTGTTGTAACAGCTGTGGCATTGTAGATAACGCATTTAAATACTCTTCAATCAGTTTGTTTTTATCTTTTTTAAAGCGGTAAATGCTCAATAGTTCAAAAGTAAAAGCCTGATCATTTTTGAGATTTTTCCTGCCCTGTAAAAATACACCAGCAGCAAGATCATATTCGCCCAGCTGATAAATATCATTTGCAAGAGATCTGATTTTGGCCTCATCATCAGGCAGCGCAAGTAAAAGATGGTCAAAAGCTTTCGCAGAATTCTCAGGATCCCCTTTTTCTTTATAAATCCTGCCCAGTAAAAGATCATATTTTAAAGATTCAGGATTTTGCCTGATTAACTTTTTAATTGCCTTGTCAGCTATTTCATATTGTTTTGATTTTAGCAGCGCATTAAAATACATATCGAGATAAGCCTCGTTTTTTGTTTTGAATACCAGCTTTTCGAGCAGAACCGCAGCTTTTTGATAATCACCATTTTGATAATATTGTATCGCCATTTCATGATCACTGTTATCCTGGGCAAACAAAGAAGTTGAGCAGATAACAAAGAAGATGATTGCAAATACTGTTTTTATCATATGGTGAACCATTCAGAATATAAAAATAAAGATAATAAATTCCGTATGCGAGTCTTTAATAATACTGCCGGTATTTTAAATGTTACCTGTGGTTTCTTTGACAGCGATAAAATATTACTATTTTGACTCGCTCTCCATTTGCGGTTAAAGTAACAATATTAGTGTATTGCCCGTTTAGACAAATGGCGTTGCGTATTTTTGCAGACTACCAGAATGCTATGACCGTAAAGAAAAGATATTTATTCATTATTCTCCTTGCTCTTTTCAGTGCTTGCCGGCAAAACAAGCAGGTCAGGGTCATTCCTGTAGCAGATTTTTTTAAATCACAGGAGAAAGGATTTTATGCAATTTCTCTGGACGGTAAAACAATGTCCTATCTTAAGCTGCAGGGTAAAAAACAGAATCTGTTTGTGGAAGATCTGGTTACAGGCAAAGCAGCACAGATTACCCAGTTAAATGAAAAAAATATCAATTACTACTTTTGGGTAAGTAATGATGAAATTGTTTATTATAAAGAGAAAGCAGGAGCAGAGCGTTTATCTGATATTTTTATTATCAATAAAAACGGCAAAAATGAGCGTCAGCTAAGTGATAACGGTAAAAGCCGTATGCATGTGCTGAAAGATCAGCTGATTGATGGCAAGTTTTTACTGGTTTCTTCTAATAAAAGAGATTCGACTGTATTTGATGTTTACAGGCTAAACGTAAGGGATGGCCATATGGATATGGCTGCCAAAAATCCGGGTAATATTACCAACTGGGTTACAGATTCTAAAGGACAGATTCGCCTGGCTACTACCAGTGATGGTGTAAACCAGACCTTACTTTACAGAGAGACTGAAAATCAGGCTTTCAGATCTATAGTGACCAATAATTTCAAGACTACTTTTACACCAATTGCTATCTCGGACGACAGGCCAAATATTGTTTATGCGATTTCTAACGTAAACAGGGATAAAAATGCATTAATAGAACTTAACTGTGTTACCGGAAAGGAAAGTAAAGTACTCTTTAGCAACGATACACTGAATGTTGTGGATGCCCAATATTCGGAATCTAAAAAGAAGATAGGTTTTGTGATTTGTGAAACCTGGAAAAAGGAGAAACACTATCTGGATTCGACGGTAAGGAAATTATACACAAAACTTGATAAGCTTTTACCCGGTACTGAATCAAAAATTATTGACAGGGATAAAGCAGAGAACACTTTTATTGTAAGGACTTTTACAGATAGAAATCCAGGCTCCTATTATCTTTATGTAGCAGATAAAGGCACTATAAGAAAACTAAGTGATTTTAATTCTTATGTGAAGGAAGGAGAAATGTGCGAAATGAAACCTGTTTCTTATACAGCACGTGACGGATTAAAAATTCAGGGCTATCTGACTTTACCGGTTAATAAACCTTCAGAGAATCTTCCGGTTGTTGTGCTGCCGCATGATGGTCCGGGACGTAGAAATTCATGGGGTTATAATGCCGAAGTACAGTTCCTGGCTAATAGAGGATATGCTGTCTTTCAGGTTAATTACCGCGGATCGTCTGGTTATGGAAAATCTTTTGCTGCTGCCGGATCGGGTCAGTGGGGAGGGAAAATTAAAGAAGATATTAATGATGGTGTCAGGTGGCTCATTGAAAATAAGATAGCAAACCCACGGAAAATAGCCATTTATGGTACAGGGTTTGGTGGATATATTGCATTAAACAGTTTATATTCAAGCCCTGGAATGTATGTATGTGGAGGATCGAATTCCGGAATACTTAATTTATTTAGTTATTTAAAATCTATTCCTCCATTCTTGAAAACCAATTTACAAATGTACTATGAAGTGATAGGTAATCCCGTAACCGAAGGTGACCGGATGCGTCAGGTATCTCCGGTTTTCCATGCAGATAAATTCAGAGTTCCGGTGTTTATAGCACAGAGCCCTAAAGACCCAAGAAGTAATTCGGGTGAAGCTGTTCAGTTTGTCAAGGAACTCAAGAAGCGGAATGTAAATGTTACCTATCTGGAAAAAGAATATAACGAGTTCTCTCCACAGGGAGAAGAGGTGCGTCAGGCACTATATGCTTCATTAGAACAGTTTTTGTCTGCTAATTTGTCTAAGAAATAGGCTGTATGAGTTCAGAAAAACAAAGTGGCTACCGTAAGAACTTTTCATTGATCGTTACCTTCATTGTGCTGATCTCTGTTTTGTTTATTCTGTCACTGTTCCTGGCTTATAATTTTAGTAAGAAATTTATAGAGAATGAGTTTGTATCAGAAAAGGTAAAAGTATTAGAAGAAAGTATCAAACCATACAATGAGTTTTTCCAGAATAAGGTTCCCGAAATTTCTTACTATAATGGTTTTCTTGATTCGGCGAGTGCATCAAAGTTTGTAGATACAGTGATCAATACTTATCCATTTGTTTCTAAAGTGGTGTTTTACGATTCAGAGATTGGTAATACACAGGTAGGAGATGGATTGAATACAGGCCATTTCGCTTTCGGACCGAAATCTATTTATCAGTTTGGCGATCTTGTTCCGCTTGATTCAGTGAAATTATTTTCGAGGGATGATACAAAAAAGTTTAGCCGGGGTGATGATTTTAATGCTTTGGGAATTAAACTGATATCCTATATTGAAAGCCTGGATACAACAAAGGTTCCAAGTCAGGAAGAACTGTTTACTAATTTCAGTATTATCCGTTCAAACAAAATCACGTATTTAAATATCCCAGGTCTGGAAGATCTGAAAGTATATAAAAGGATGCTCAGGCAGAAGCTTACCCCATCACCAGTTTATCAGCAGGACATGTTATCTTTTCATCTTGATCCTTATAAAATTAAGATTATCAATACGCGTCCTTTATTATATCAGAATATAAGGATAGAGCCGCTTACCTACGATCCTTTAAATACTTCTACAGAATATGTGGCTACAGAGATTACTTTACCAGGCCCGTTCTCAGATTATAAACTTTATTTTATTTCAGCAAAGTCATTTGTCGCTCAGGAGATCCTGAGTTATTTTCTGCCCATTGCAATGGTAATGTTATTATTTTATGGAATACTGGTACTCGTCACCGTATTGATTTACAGAAACCTGAATATCAATCATAAGATGTTTAAACTGCAGTATGATTTTATGAATAACCTGACACATGAATTTAAGACGCCCGTAAGTGTTATTAAAATAGCGGGAAACAATATCAAAAGTGCAAGTTCACTGACTGAGCGTGAGCTTAAGTTATATGGAAAAATCCTTGATGAGGAGGCTGATAAATTAAATGGACTGATGAATAAACTGCTGGCTTTCACACAAATTGAAAACAGAGCTATACAGCTGAATCAGGATGAAATCAATATTGTTGATTTTATTGAAAGCACAATTGAGTCTCATACTTTGAAACATCCTGATTTTGCAGTCAGTTATGAGGTAACAGGATTTACAACATTCATTACAGATCCGGTACTGCTGGGCAGTCTTTTTGATAATTTAGCTGAAAATGCTTATAAATATTCTCCTCCTGAACATAAGCGGTTACATATTGTAGCGAGAATGATCAAAGGGAAAGTTGTATTCAGGTTTATAGATCAGGGAATTGGTATCCCTACACCAGAAATTAATAATATCTTTAAGAAGTTTTACCGTATACAAAACCAGTATAATCAAAATGGAAGCGTAGGTCTTGGTTTAGCTTTTTGTAAAGAGCTGGTGAATTTTATGAAAGGTGAAATCACAGTAAAAAGTAAAGTAAATAAAGGAACAGAATTTAAAATAGTACTGCCTTATAATAATTAATGATATGTCTAAAGGAATTAAAATACTTATAGTTGAGGATGATGAAAATTTAAGGTTTTTAGTCGTACACAGACTAAAGTCAGAGGGCTATGAAGTGCTGGAAACTGGTGACGGAGAGTTAGCGGCGAAAGTGATCATGGAAGAAAAGCCTGATATTGTATTGTTAGACTGGATGCTTCCAGGGAAGCAGGGATCAGAAGTTTGCCAGGAAGTTCGTCAGCAGGGATTTGAAAACCTGATCATTATGATGACCGCCAAAGCTCAGGATGTAGATAAGATCGATGCTTACACTTTTGGTGTTTCTGATTATGTAACGAAGCCTTTTAATATGGATGTACTCGTTGCTATGCTCGAAAGTAAGGTGAAATTTCTGCTGAACAATGATAAGTCAGAAATTCATCGTTTTGGAGATATGGAGCACCATCCGAATATCCATACGCTTTACAGAAGCGGAAGAAAAATCGAACTTACCATATTAGAGAATCGAATCTTACTTTATTTCCTCAGAAACCCTAATAAAGTGATTAACCGCGATGAGCTGATGCTGGTTGTATGGGGATATAATTCAGATGTAAATACGCGTACGCTTGATATGCATATTGTTCGCTTAAGAAAGAAAATCGAATTGAATCCTGATAATCCTCAATTGCTGCAAACCGTAAGAGGGGTAGGATACCGTTTTAATGCCGGATAATTAATCTGGTATTTGTGTTTAACATTTGTTAATTACATACTAAGCTTCTTTCATCATCAGGAACTTAGTATGTAATCTGTTTTAATCTTTGAGGCGGGCTGCCCAAAAAGGATAGGGCTCTCCATCCTTAATGAAATTCAGGAAATAAGTCTCATCCGGTAGGATTAAAGCTCCCTGAGTTTTTCTGATGACACTAAATATACTTTGGTCATGGTGATGGTCAGTAAAATCAGGATGCTGAATGGCCGGATCTTTTTCGTCGGTAAATAAGGAAGAATTTTCATATAAAGTATCATACCACAGATTGACGAGATTAGTTGTATGTTCACATTTTCTGAGCAGGACTACTGTTGCCATCAATTGATTTGAATTGATAATCGAATCCGGGGTTTTGAAATGGTCAAAAACTTCCTGTTTTGTATACTCAATTTCTTTATGTGGTAATTGAAAGGCAAGTGTACCTGTATCTGTTGCTTGTAACAAGAGTTTGTAATCATTGAAACGTTGTCTTCCTTTTTTATTAATGAGGCACCCTGCATCAGCATAAACGAGTATATCGTCATCGGGAAGAGTATCCAGTATTTTTTTGATGAAGTAGGGTTTCCATATCCAGTATCCTCCTCCTCTGCCTTGCTGGAGGATAGGTTGGAAGCGTTTGGCAAAAACTGGCTCTATTGAAGAAGGACTGAATACTTTTACTGCGTCAAAAAAGGTTGAATTCAGGGCAGTTTGCTTGAGAAATTTCCTCTGCTCTCTGAATTTATCGTCTCCATAGGTTATAAAGTGGGTTTTCATTGCTGATAATTTATTAATAATGTAATAAATTAATTTTAGAGAATTCAGAGAAGTTGTTAGAGAGTTCTCAACAATAAAAAAATAACCATACTATGTTCGGTCGGCATTGCCTTCGCTGAAAAGCTCGGAAAGCTATGCCCTCACATTAGTATGGTTATTTTTTTTCTATTTCCACCTTGAGAGGGTGGTTACCGGATGGCGAAATAGTTTAATTTAGGGTTGCTAATTAGGATTGCTTTATGGCTTGCTGATTAGGGTTGCTTTATGGCTTGTTAATTAGGATTGCTTTATGGTTTGCTGATTAGGATTACTTTATGATGTACTAATAGGATTAAGCTCTTTTTAGTGTGAAGATCGTAATTTCAGGCAGGATACCGACTCTGCCCGGATAACCAAGGAAGCCATAACCTACGTTGACATAAAGCTGTTGTTTTTGCTCCTGATAGAGGCCTGCCCATTCTTTATAGATATACTCTATAGGGCTCCACTGGTATTTCTCGGTGCGTACACCGAATTGCATACCATGAGTATGACCACTAAACATTGCGTCTATCTGAGGGTATTTAGGAAGAACTTCAGCACGCCAGTGTGAGGGGTCATGGGATAGTAAAAGCTTTACAGGAAGGTCATCGGTGTTTTTGGTAGCGAGATCCATGCGGCCATATTTAGGGAAACGCCCCATACCCCAGTTTTCGATACCGAGGATACCTATTTCTTCGCCG
>Ga0247807_10002273_pt1 | contig 10661 bp, 7 predicted proteins | sample UWRJL074202C1_FD_179931 | JGI IMG/M metagenome (GOLD analysis project Ga0247807, IMG submission 179931) | Plant litter microbial communities from Arlington Agricultural Research Station in Wisconsin, United States - UWRJ-L074-202C-1 | ecosystem: Environmental > Terrestrial > Plant litter >...
GTGCCGACAGTACCCGCACCACCGGTACCATTGTGCGCACCGGCGACCTGGTGAGTTTGTACTTTGATCTAAAAAACAAGCCTTCGGGCAACATCCGCTTAAACGGTTATATTACTTCGTTATCGCCCGTTACCATGCGTGGTACCGGTGTACTTCCTGATGGCGGTTCGGTTAACTGGACGGCTACTTATAGCGGTGCAGCACCGGCAGGCGGTCGTGGTGGCCGCGGCGGCGCAGGTGCACCTGGTGCCGAGCAAACGGCTAAGGCCCCTGTAGTTGGCCCGGTAGTTTATCCTTTTGCTGCTTTTGGTAACACCCAATTGCCTAAAGCCGAAACTACCCTGTTTAAAAATGCTACCGTTTGGACCAACGAAAAAGAGGGCATTTTGCAAAATGCCGATGTACTAATAGAAAATGGTAAAATTAAAGCTGTAGGTAAAAACCTGTCGGCAGGTGGCGCCAAGGTGATTGATGCTACCGGCAAGCATATTTCGGCCGGTATCGTAGATGAGCACTCGCACATTGCGGCCTCTAACGGCATTAACGAGGGTACGCAGTCAGTTACCTCCGAAGTTCGTATTGCCGATGTAATAGATGCCGAAGATATTAACATTTACCGCCAGTTGGCCGGTGGGGTTACTACTTCGCATATTCTGCATGGTTCGGCCAACGCCATTGGTGGCCAAACCCAGTTGATGAAACACCGCTGGGGTGTGTTGCCCGAGCAGTTAAAGTTTGAAGGCAGCGATGGCTTTATCAAATTTGCCCTGGGCGAAAACGTTACCCAAAAGAACCGCACCCAACAGTTTGGCGATGCCAATGTACGTTTCCCGCAAACCCGCATGGGTGTGGAGCAGGTGTATGTTGATGCCTTTACACGCGCTAAAGAATACAAGGCAGCCCGTGCCGCTAAAGGCAGCACTACCCGCCGCGATCTGGAGTTGGATGCCCTGGTAGAAATTTTAGATGGCAAACGTTTTATTACCTGTCACTCCTACGTACAATCGGAGATTAACATGCTGATGCACGTGGCCGATTCTATGGGTTTCAAGATCAACACCTTTACCCACATTTTAGAGGGTTATAAAGTGGCCGACGGTATGCAGAAACGTAAAATTGCCGGTTCTACCTTTAGCGACTGGTGGGCTTACAAATATGAGGTGGCCGAGGCTATCCCCTACAATGGCAAGCTGATGCACGAGGTTGGTGTATTAACCGGCTTTAACTCTGATGATGAGGAAATGGCCCGCCGCCTTAACCAGGAAGCTGCCAAAGCCGTAACTTATGGCAACATGAGCCAGGAAGATGCCTTGAAATTGGTGACCCTGAACCCGGCTAAAATGCTACATGTGGATAACCGCATCGGCAGCCTGAAAGCCGGCAAGGATGCCGATTTAGTAATGTGGTCGGCCAACCCGCTGTCTATTTATGCCGTTGCCGAAAAAACTTATGTAGACGGTATACCTTACTGGGATTATGCCAAAGATGCCGACAATCAAAAAGCTTTAAAAGCCGACGAAGGCCGCATTATCCAAAAGATGATAGAATCTAAAGGCCGTGGCAGTGCTACCCAGCGCCCGGCACCTCAACGTCCGCGTTCTTACCAGTGTGAGGATGTTGAAGAAGATGCCTTCATCGTAGCTGATGATTACAACCGCATGAAGCAAACCACTGTTCAGTCTCATCAATAATCCCCCAAATTGATTTCATTATGAAAAAGAAAATATTATTAAGTTTTGGAGGATTGATGCTTACGGCAGTCCTCGCGTTTGGCCAGGCCAATATTATGCCAGCCAAACCGCAAAGCGGACCTATCGTTATTACGGGTGCCACCATTCACGTAGGTAACGGCAAGGTGATCAATAACGGTTACATTGCTTTTGATAAAGGAAAAATTACCGCCATTGGCGAGGGTACTGCCCCTAATGCGGGTGGCGCTACCGTAGTAAACGCTTCCGGTAAACAAATTTATCCGGGTTTCATCTGCCCTATTACTTCTTTAGGTTTGGTGGAATTCGAGTCTATCCGTGCTACGGATGATGAAACCGAAACCGGCGAACTGAACCCACATGTGCGTTCATTGGTTGCTTACAATACCGATTCGAAGGTTATCCCTACCGTGCGTTCTAACGGCGTATTATTAGCGCAGCCTACGCCACAGGGTGGTACAATTCCGGGTCAATCATCGGTAATGATGCTGGATGGCTGGAACTGGGAAGATGCAGCTTATAAAAAAGACATCGGTATACACTTAACATGGCCGGTAGTGGCCCGCGGAGGCCGCCGCCGTGCACCTGCTGCACCGGGAGTATCGCAGGAATCACCTGCCGAGCGTGCACAAAAAGCCATTGACGAGTTAAGCAGCCTGTTTTCGCAAGCCAAAGGCTATGCCGAAACAAAATCTGCGGTAACCAACCTGCGCCTGGCCGCCATGGCCGGTTTGTTTAACGGCACTAAAAAGCTGTTCATTAACGCCGATGGTGCCAAGGAGATTATCCAGGCGGTAAACTTTGCCAAGCAGTTTGGCATACAGGCTGTAATTGTGGGTGGCAAAGAATCTTACCTGGTAACCGATGTACTGAAAGACAATAACGTACCTGTTATTATCAAAGAAACACAAACCCTGCCTGCTAAGGATGAGGATGATGTGTACCTGCCTTACAAATTGCCACACCTGTTGCAGGATGCCGGCGTAATGTACGGCTTAACCGGTATTGGTTTCTGGCGCCAGCGCAACCTGCCTTTCGAGGCCGGGCAAGCGGTGGGCTACGGCTTAACCAAGGAACAGGCCATCTCCATGATTACGATGAACAACGCCAAAATTTTAGGTATCGATAAAACTACCGGCACCCTGGAAACCGGCAAGGATGCTACCTTATTTATTTCTACCGGCGATGCCTTGGATATGCTGACCCTAAACGTGGAGAACGCTTACATTGTTGGCAAGGCCATTAGTTTAGATAACCTGCACAAACAGCTATACAAACGTTATAGCGAAAAGTACGGGGTAAAGTAATCCTCCCTGCTTTATAGCAAATTTTTGCGCTCTACAAAAACGCCATTAGCCTTACGGCAATGGCGTTTTTATATTTTAATTACCCTGCACAATTTTAACTATTTTTGCGGGTTAACTTTTTTGAATGAAAACATATTTCAGGATACTCAAATTTGCCAAACCCATTGAGAAATTTGCCATTCCTTACTTTTTTACAACGCTGTTTGCCATAATTTTTAATACGCTTAACCTAGCGTTGCTTATCCCGCTGCTACAAACACTTTTTTCGGAAGAGAACAAATGTAAAACTGCTGTTGCTGCCGTAAAAGATTTGCCTAAGCCGTCGATATTTGATTTCAGCAAATTTTTTGATTACTACGTCAATCTATTTATTAGTGAATATGGCCGTTGGGGCGCCCTGCAGTTTGTTTGCGGTACCATTGTGGTTTCGGTAATACTGGCTAACCTGTTCCGTTATTTGTCGCAACGCACTATGGAAAATATGCGGGCACATACCCTGCTTAACATCCGCAGGGCTGTATTTGGAAACGTGCTCGATTTGCATCTGGGCTATTTCAGCAATGAGCGCAAAGGCGATATCATGTCTAAAGTTTCGGCCGATGTGCAGATCGTGCAATATTCGGTAACGGGCACCTTGCAGGTCATATTTAAGGAGCCGCTGCAAATGATATTTTATGTGTTCGTGCTCTTTTCTATCTCTACCAAATTAACCGTTTATTCATTGCTGGTTATCCCGGTATCTGCCTTCTTCATTTCACGCATCGTAAAGAAGCTAAAACAACAGGCGGTTGACTCACAACGCACCTACGGCACCATGCTCAGTTACCTGGACGAAGCTTTGTCTGGCATCCGGATTATTAAAGCATTTAATGCAAGCAATTACACTAAAGACAGGTTTAATGAGCAGAATGTGAAATATACTGGTTTGGTTAAATCTATGGCCCGCAGGCAGCAGCTGGCGTCGCCGGTATCCGAAACTTTGGGTGTCACCATGATTGCCTGCATTGTGCTTTATGGAGGATATTTAATTTTAAACAACCAGTCTACCTTAAGCCCGGCGGCGTTTATTGGTTATATTGCCATGTTTTCGCAGGTTACCCGGCCGGCAAAGGCCATTTCCGATTCGTTCAGCAGTATACACTCGGGCATAGCGGCGGGCGAGCGTGTGCTGGAACTCATTGACGAGAAACCGTTAATTACCGATGCGCCGGATGCTGTTAAATTAACCGCCTTTGAGCAGGGCATCAGCTTCGAAAATGTATCTTTTGCTTATGGCGACAATGAAGTGCTATCCGGCGTAAACTTGGTGATTCCGAAAGGTAAAACAGTGGCATTAGTTGGCCCTTCCGGTGGTGGTAAATCTACGATGATGGATTTGATTCCACGCTTTATCGATCCTAAGGAAGGTAGAGTATTGATCGACGGCCAGGATCTGAAAGGCGTAACTATGGAATCTTTGCGCAACTTGATGGGCGTGGTAAACCAGGAATCTATTTTGTTTAACGATACCATTTACAACAACATTGCTTTTGCCAAACCCTGGGCTACGGCACAGGAGGTAGAAGCTGCTGCACGCATTGCCAATGCCCATCACTTTATTATGGATACCGAAGAGGGCTACCAAACCAACGTAGGCGACCGGGGCACCAAGCTCTCCGGCGGACAAAAACAGCGGATCTCTATAGCCCGTGCGGTGTTAAGCAACCCGCCAATCATGCTGCTGGATGAAGCTACATCAGCCTTAGATACCGAATCGGAAAAACTGGTTCAGGATGCGCTGAACAACCTCATGGTAAACCGTACATCGCTAATTATAGCCCACCGCTTAAGCACTATTCAAAATGCCGATATTATTGTGGTGTTAGAGAACGGCCGCGTGGTGGAGCAAGGCAAACACCTGGAACTGGTACAGCAAAACGGCTTATATCGTAAGCTGATAGATATGCAAACCTTCCAGGAAGGGTAAGCTATTCCTGCATAACCTAAGCCGGAATATGGCCGCGCTTGTGACCGTTTTTGTGGTATAAGAAATAACGGGCAGGTTCATAGTGATTGGCCGCGGTATAAGGCGCTTCAAAGACATCGTTCAACAGATCGTTACGTACAAAAAAGGCGTTGGTACCGGCAAAAGAGCAGCTTACCAGGCTGTAGCCTTTTTGCTTGCCTAAACGCTCCAAAGCAGCAAGCGATGCACCAAAGAAACTGGTGCCATCCCAAACGCGGGTGGCGTTGTAAGGTACCACAAAATCGGTTTCGGGCTGGTAAGTGGCATTATACTCAATAACCACTACCCGCGGCTTAAATTTGGTAATGGCCTGCCATATATAAAAATCGTTGTAGTCAATATCTATCGACAGCATATCGGGTTCGGCAGGGGCACCGGCGCCTTCAAAAAGCGATTCAATGTTTTCGGCCGTAATGAACGAATTTTTGATATTGAGCTGCTGATTGCCTATCATGTCGGCAAAGCGGGTTGCAATCTCCTGGCAGTACTGCGGGTTGCCTTCTATCCACAAGCCCTGCCATTGTTTATACAGCAGGTTTAAAGAGTTGCACTCCAACCCGTTTTCTACACCAAACTCAATAAAGTATTTATTAGTAGTGCCTATACGGTTAAAAATTTCTTGAACTATCCCATCCTCGCCATACTGCGAAAATGACTGGTACTCGTGTTTATTTAAACGTTTAGAATCTTTGTATTTAGGATGATTATATAAATGATCTTCTAAAAATTGGGCTACTTGCAAGGCCTTATCGTCGTTATTTTGCTGGTTAATAGCACTTAACTGGTCTTTAATCAGGTTAAGTTTTTTTATAAATCCAAAAGCCATGGGCGCGTATTAAAGTAGTAAGTGAGTAAACACTTGTAAGCTATTTAAAAAATTCGGTTTCTTGTGCAACCACCCGGTCGGCCAGTTCATCATCATCTGTATGAAAAACGGCAACATCATAATAAGGGAATGCACCCTCCTGCTTGCGCATATAATTGTATAACTGCTGTATCAATGCCGTGTCTTGGGTGGTAATGCTGATAAGGAACTTGCCAAAATTATCATAATACATCATTTTATGATAACCCAGCTCCTGCAGTTGTTTAAACATGGCGGTGCCGTCCTCTCCTTGTTCTTCCAGGTAGGTAGCATCGTACTCAAAAAACAATACGGGTTTATCTCTGCTAATGAGGTCCAAACTTCCCCTTAATATTTTAAAGTCAAAGCCGTCGGTATCTGTTTTGAGCAGCTTAACGTTGCTGATCTGGTGTTTGTTAACCAGGTCGCTTAATTTTTGAATAACAATTTGCCGGTCGCTTTGCTGGCTTAGTTTGGCGGTACCGAGGCTCACCTCAGTGGCAATGGTTTGAGTTTCATTGGTCTCGCCTAAAAAAGCTTCGTAGGCACTTACGTTGCTAAATTGCTCCAAATTAGTTTGCAGCAGTTTAAAGTAAGTAGGCTCGCCCTCAATGCTGTGGATATGCTGGTTAACGCCTGCGCTTCTTACCAGGGCAGCCGTATCGCCAATGTTGGCACCTACATCAATAATGTGGTAGGTGGGGTATTTGTGTTCGATGTATTTAGCCAGCCGGGCCAGGTTACGCGAGTAGTACTTATACACGTTTAAAAACTGTTCAATAGGGTGCTCGCCATTTGCCCAAAGTATGTACTGCTCCACACGTACCTGTTTGAGGGCATTAGGGTCTTTCCTTTTTTTGAACAGGTTTTTCAATTTCATACTGCGTGCTTGGCTAAGATGCAAATATAAATCTTAACAACAATAACGCACTACGAAGGATACAAAAGTCACTTGCGGTTACATATTCGAATTATTGCGTTTAAAACAGCAAATTTGCAGCATGGCTCATAGTTATCATACCCAATCGGCGGTATTATTTATTATATACAACCGGTACGATACAGCATTACAGGTATTGGCTGAAATTAGAAATGCCAGGCCTGCCCGTTTGTATATTACGGCTGATGGCCCCCGCCTAAACCGCCCGGACGAGGATGCGGAGTGCGCAAAAACAAAAGAAGTGATTGTAGCGGGTATTGACTGGGAGTGCGAAGTAAAAACACTTTTCAGGGAACAGAATGTAGGCCCCAAAGAAGCAATATCTTCGGCCATTAGCTGGTTTTTTGAGACCGAGACAGAGGGCATCATTTTGGAGCATGATTGCCTGCCCGACAATAGCTTTTTTAAATTTTGTGATACACTGTTAGCAAAATATCGTTTAGATACCCGTATTTGGCTTATTTCGGGAAGTAATTTGACCCGCAAAAAGTTTGGCAATGCCTCGTATTATTTCTCCAGGCTAACAAACGGCTGGGGTTTTGCCACTTGGAAAAGATCATGGAATTACTACAATAAAGATCTTACCCAATATGAAGAAACTGAAGTGCGGCCACAGCTTGAAAAAATATTTGATGATCCTTTAATTGTAGACAGTTGGGAGCAAATTTTTAAAGACATGAAAGCAGACAAAATTAATACTTGGGATTACCAGGCCACCTTTGCGCACCTGTTTAATAACTGCCTTAATATTATGCCTAACAATAATTTGGTAAGTAATATAGGTTTTGGAGATAAGGCTGAAAATACAACGAATGAAAATAGCTTATTTGCCAGTATACCGTTAGCGCCTTTAAGCGAAATCATACATCCAAAATATATACTTGCCGAAAAAGAAGCCGACGATATTGTATTGAATGAGGAGTTTAATATTTATGAACGCCGCCGGAAACTTAATTCGCCTAAATACAAGGTAAAACGCTGGATCAAATCACTCAAACAAAAATAGAGGAAAATTTATCGTGCGTTAGTTGCCTACAAGGCGTCTTGCCTTGGTTTTGTTAAGCAGCATTACCAATCCCCAGGTTATGAAATATGCCAGTAAAAAAGCAATAAACTTAATTCCGAAAAAAGGCAGTGCAGGCTGGTCCTGTAATTCTAAATGAAACGGGCGAAATATTTCGGGAATCAAAAAAACGACCAAAATAAAATGGATCAGGTAAATGCCAAAGGTGGTTTCGCGGGGTTTAAGAAACGCTAAAAAGTTAAATTTCCCTATTTTCAAAAATAAAGTAAAGATAGTAAGCGAGTACAATACATTGCTAAAGCGCAATGTATTAGAAGGATCTACACTATGGTTACGCTTTAAAGCAACTATCTCATATAAGGAAAGCCCATAGGCTAAAAGCACAAACAGTATAACCGGCCAGTAGGGTATGCGTTGGAGCCAGGCTGATATGGCTTGCCAGTTTTTACGGAGCTGTGCACCCAGCCATAAAAAGAAAATGAACCCCAATATGGCAATGGTATGGCTCGGGTCTATCCATTCGTAATGGATATTGATGCAGTAAAACAGGGTAAAAGCAAATAGCACTACGCCAAAAATTATGGAGTACAGGTATCTTTTAAAAATAAGGAGCAGTGCAATACTTACCATAAAGTTAATGATGAACCAGTAATTAGTATATAGGTAAGTAGTTTTAATAAAGGGCAAAACGTTGGCCATGGTTATGCTTTCTTCATGGTACATGTGACCTTTAACACCTAAGTTAATAATGTAACACAATATGTACACCACCGACCATAGCAGCCAGGGACCAAATGTGCTTGAAAACCTGCGTTTTAAATATTGCCCCGGTGTGTAATCGGTAAACTTTTCACCAATTAAAAAACCCGCGAGTAAAAAGAATGCGATAGTGCCAAACTTTGTAAATTGTATAATACTGAGGTATGGCCAGTACCTGTCGTCTTGCGGCTCAAAAGCATAAGCGCCTAAGCTATGCTCGGCCACAATAATCATTATAGCCAGGCAACGGATATGATCAACAAAGTCGTAGCTGGGTTTCTTGGGTGCGTCGTTGATCAGGTTTTTCTCCATAACTTCTATATTGCTGCAAGTATAGGGCAGATAATTAACTTTCCTTTATCATTAACGCTTCTTTAGTATTACTGTTATGGCTATGATGTAAATATCCGGCTATAAAAAAGCCGCCCGTACCCCTCTCAACCCTCCCCAGAAAGGAGGGCTTTGTCATTTTTAAATCCATTCACTAAAAAAGGCTACTTCCTATAGGAAATAGCCTCTATAATAAGGTGAACCATTTTTCAAGAGCCCCCCTGCCGGGGAGTGTTCGGAGAGGCTTCTTAAAACTTAAAGCCCAGTCCCACTTGCCAAACCTGGTTACGGAAAGCCGGAGTACCCGAGCTGCCGTTAGGGTTGTTTTCCTGAAAGTCTATAGTGTAACGGGCACGTAGGTCCACATTGCGGTTTAAGTCTAACGCAACACCCAGCACACCGCCTACAAAGGTTTTATCACCGTTGTAATTATACTTATCTTGCTGTAACACGGTAAAACCATCGTAATACGTGTTGCGGGTGTTCATCAGGAACGATACCTGCGGACCTACCAATACGTTGAACGACGGCGCCAGTTTAATTTTAGCTAAAATGGGTACGTCAATAAAATTAGCCCGTTGTGCAAAATCGCCATATACGGTTTGGGCCCGGTAGCCTTTTTGCGAGTATAAAATTTCGGGTTGGAACGACAGCGGATAAACAATTGGTATATCCACAAACAAACCAAAGTTAGCACCTAACTTGGTATCGGTACTGAAATCGGAGTTGCGCGAACTTACCGTGTTGGCAATGTTAAGCCCTCCGGTTAACCCTACACGAGGCCGGTAAAAATCATCGCTTACCCGTTGTTTACGGTATCCTCTTCTTTGTGCATCGGCCGAGCCGGCTATGAGCAGCACCATGGCCACAAAAAATAATTTTCTCATCATGTATAAGTTTTAATTTAAAAACTGAATGATTTATAGATGAGATTAAGTGGCTTTGGTTTATTGTTAGCCAAAATAAATTTTACGTATATACTTAAACATTACCGTGGTTTTGTAATTATGCTATTCAGGTTTCGTTACTTTTGGTGTGAAATATATTCTAATGATGAAAAGATACTTATTGCTTGCTGCGCTGTTAACCGGTACCACCGGAATGAGCTTTGCCCAGCAGGCTAATTATATAGATTTGCTAAGCGCTCAAAACCATTGGGTAGATTCAGTTTTTCATACCCTTAACCGCAAGCATAAGGTTTCGCAGCTATTTTTCATCAGGGCCCATACCAACAAAGGCAAAGCCTACGCCGATTCGGTAGCCAAAGTGATTAAAAAAGAGCAGCCGGGCGGACTGGTGTTTTTTCAGGGAGGCCCGGCACGCCAGGCCGATTTAACCAACCAGTATCAAGCCATTACCAAAATACCGTTACTCATTGCTATGGACGGCGAATGGGGCCTGGGCATGCGGTTGGATTCTACTATATCCTACCCCTACCAAATGACCCTGGGTGCCATTCAGGACGAAAAGTTACTGAACCAAATGGGGTGCGAAGTAGCTTACGATTTTAAGCGCATAGGTGCCCACATGAACTTTGCCCCGGTGGTTGATGTAAATAATAATCCTAATAACCCGGTCATTAATTACCGTTCTTTTGGCGACGATAAATACAAAGTTGCCCTGCGCGGCATAGCCTACATGCAGGGTATGCAGCAAGGGGGCTTGCTTACTACGGCCAAACACTTCCCCGGCCACGGGGATACCAATGTAGATTCGCACTATGATTTGCCTTTGCTTAATTTT
>Ga0247807_10002276_pt1 | contig 10655 bp, 9 predicted proteins | sample UWRJL074202C1_FD_179931 | JGI IMG/M metagenome (GOLD analysis project Ga0247807, IMG submission 179931) | Plant litter microbial communities from Arlington Agricultural Research Station in Wisconsin, United States - UWRJ-L074-202C-1 | ecosystem: Environmental > Terrestrial > Plant litter >...
CCCTCTCTCCAATCTTTTTTATTCGGACCGTCAACCAATGATTGGCTGGCAGTGTATGCATGAGTTGTGTTCAACAGTGCTTTCTCGATTCCAATAGTTTTGTTTAGTATATCAATAACCGGAGATGAAGCATTTGTTGTACAAGATGCATTTGAAGTGATTTGGATTGATGTATCATTTAACACCTCTTCGTTAATTCCCATCAAAACCGTTGCACCTTTTACATCTGACTCTTCATCTTTAGCTGGAGCTGAAAGCACCACTCGTTTTGCACCAGCCGTTATATGAGCATTGGCTTTTGCATAACTTGTAAAGAATCCTGTTGATTCCAAAACAACATCAACTTGCAAATCTTTCCATGGTAATAGTGCAGGATCTTTTTCTGATAGATATTTTACCTTTTGTCCGTTCACGATTAAGTTTGACCCTTCTTTGTCAACAGTGATGTCAAGTTTGCTTTGGCCATAAGCTGTATCGTATTTCATAAGATAGGCGATATTTTCAATATCAGCCAAATCATTGATAGCTACGATGTTAATATTTTTGTTTTCTACAGCAAGTTTTAAGAATGCGCGGCCGATTCTTCCTGCTCCGTTTATTGCGATGTTTTTCATATTTATTTATTTTACCATGATATATAAAAAAATGCCCCAGGCTCATAAAGCCTGAGGCATCGAAATTGTTTCAATCCTATACGAGACACCCGCTGTAGGGGCCTTTTCTCCAAATCTGCTCACAAAACCTGAATCGCCTCTTCTTCTGTGCCGGAGTTTCAGGTGGCAACGTTGCTGGTCCGCCTTCAAACACTTTCCAATCCTTTTGTGGTTTTATTAATTTGGCCATGGTGCTGTGTGGAGTAGTTATCGTCCACAAAGATATATTGTCACGCTTAAGACACTAATGCAATACTTTTAGTTAACACTTCCGCATTTTTGCCCTCATATTCTTTTATATTAAAATTTCCATATTCATCAGCATATTCCAAAAGCAAAACATCAGAATTCTTTAAAATTCTAGGGTTTATGTACATATGAAAAGTATTATCAAAATTAGTTACAATAACAGATTTATGTTCTCCGATTTGCGGAGCTGATAATGATTCACCCCCCCTTCTCTTTTAATAATGTAATGAGATGCATTCCAATAACTAAACCTTGTCTGAATTCTACCTCCATCTTATTTCAAAGCCTCCTTTAGGGCCTCCTGAGCAGCTGCTGGATTAATCGCCCCCTTTCCTTCTTTCATAACTTGTCCAACAAGATACATCAGCAATGATTCTTTTCCGGCTTTATATCCTTCAACTTGAGCTGGATTGTTTTCCAAAACTTGCTTGATGATATTATTTAAAAATTCTGGATCAGTCTTTAAAATCAAGCCTTTTTCCTCAGCTATGTCTTTAGCTTTTTTCTCTTTCAACTCATCATTTTTCCACAATAACGCAATCATGTCTTTGGCTCCTCGTGATGAAAGTTCTCCAGCATCAATCATACTAATGATATCGACAAATTGATTGATATTTAGGTAATCATTCAGCTCACCTTTTACCTCAGCTTCTTTCTTTATCAGTCCAGCAATATCTGATGTTATGTAGTTAACTGAAAGCTTTTGCAATTTCTCATCTGTAATCAGATTTAAAATAGTTTCAAAATAATATCCGTAGAAAGAATCAGACACGAACATCTCAACATCCTCACTCTTAAGTCCAAGGGCTAAATACTTTTCTCTCTTAGTCCAAGGCAAAGTCGGCAAACCCGCCTTCAGAGTTTCAAGGTTAAATTCTGGGATTTGTGAAATATATAATTTTGGCAGATCTGGATCTGGAAAATATCGATAGTCGTTTGCATTCTCTTTTACTCTTTGTAAAAATGTCTTTCCTGTAGCATCATCATACCCACGAGTTTCTTGAATCACTTTTCCGCCTGATTCAATAACCTCCCTTTGTCTTTTTATTTCGTACTCGATAGATTTTTCAGCAACGCGAAATGAGTTCAAGTTTTTAATCTCAACTTTTGTTCCCCAAGGCTCTCCCGGCTTATGTATTGAAATATTTACTTCAACACGCATTTGCCCCATTTCCATGTTTGCATCTGACACATCAAGCGTTCTCAAAAGCAATTGCAGCTCCCTTCCAAAATTTCCGGCCATAACAGAATCATAAATCACAGCGTCAGTCACAAGCTCCATCAAAGGAAGTCCAGCGCGGTTATAGTCAACCAAAGAATAATCCCCCTTATCATGAGATGACTTGGCAGTATCTTCTTCCAAGTGAATACGCGTTATCCCAACAAATGCATCATTGCCTTTTGCATCTTTTACCTTTACCTTTCCTTTTTGAACGAGAGGATAGGCATATTGAGAGATTTGATATCCCTTTGGAATATCAGGATAAAAATAGTTCTTTCGATCCCATTCTGTAAATTCAGCAATCTCTGCATCAACGGCAAGTCCTACCTTCAATACGTTTTGAATAGCCTGCTTGTTTAATACAGGCAATGTTCCAGGGTGCGCCATACAGATTGGACAAATATTCTCATTTGGAGTCTTTGCATATGGATTATTCACACAAGAACAAAACATCTTAGTCTTAGTCTTTAATTCAGCGTGGATTTCAAGGCCGATAACTGGGATATAATCTGATTGCTCGTTAGTTGTCATATCCCTTATTTTTAGCACATTTTAGGCAAATGAAAAAGCACCCAGGTCATGAGACCTGGGTGCTTATTTTTGGTTTTTATAGTCTGTTTGATTAACTTATCGGCCGATCCATGCCAAGCAGTCGGGCAAAATGCTGGAAATGGTTTTCCTCAATCCCTGTCGGGTTCGGATCCGTGACCCATTACCAACATGTGAACCTTGGTCAAGGCACACGCACTCATTATCCTGATCATAGTAGAGCAAATACTTGACTCGCCTTTCCTGACGGTGGTTAACAAAAAATCCGATCTGCTTATCTTTTGGCAACCTGATCATCTTCAGGACATAGTGATTTAATACTTGGTTTTTCACATGATGAACACAGCCGGACCGTGCACTGTTTTCGTGAAAATCAATATGCCCATCAAACGCGAGCGCAATGAGAACATGGTCTTCACAAATAGGACCCTGCCCTTCAATAAGCGCTTGGCTTGGTGGCCTATAACGCCCATCAACTACAGTGCCTGTGGTATTTTCGCTATGCATTACGCTAAAAACGGAAGGATAGCCATTTTTGTCAAATATGGTAAGAAACCCTTTTTCAAAATGCATGCCCTTGGTAATGCCATCACCAATTTTTTCAGGCAAAAGTGAAACGGTAAATAATCTCATGATGTTGTATGGTTTTTAACTCACCTCATCTTATCCCAACTTTGGGCTAAGTTTACCCAAAATACCATAAAAACCAAAAAAGGGCAAACGCCCTTATTCTGTAATAATATTATCTTCTCGTACCGCCTTAACCACCCAGTCTTTTAGCTCTTTTAAGTTGTCGTAATCGTAGATTGAAACGACTTTAATATCCTCTTCGTCTACTTTCAATTTCTTCATAAATTCTTTTGCCTTAGCTTTTGAGTCATCAACACCGAGAATATCACTTTTCGTTAAAAGAATAATCTCTTTTTTCTCAAGCAGTTCGGGATCAAATTCTTTCAGCTCATTTCTGATTACATTGTACACATTTACCATCTCATCAACATCTTGCTCGAGAGAAACACAGTGGCAAAGCATCTTTGTTCGTCTGATGTGTCTCAAGAACTTATGTCCCAAACCTTTTCCATCAGACGCACCCTCGATAAGTCCTGGTATGTCAGCCAATACAACATCAAAGATTGTTCCCAGGTTTGGTTCAAGCGTCGTGAAGGAATAGTTCCCAACCTTAACATCAGCTTTTGTCATCGCGTTTAGAAGTGACGATTTTCCAGCGTTCGGCAATCCAATCAATCCAACATCTGCAATCATTTGAACCTCAACATGATAAATTCCATCTTCACCTGGTTTTCCGGGAGTCCATTCTTCAGGCTTTTGGTTTGTTGAACCCTTAAAATGCTCGTTACCCAAACCGCCCGATCCACCTTTTAGTATTCGAACCGTTTGTCCAACTTCAGTAAGCTCTACCACAGGAATAACCACTGTGTCAGAATCGTGAATGTTTAAGTCTTCAATTCGAGTAATGATTGTTCCAACAGGTAGGTCAATATACAGATCTTCACCGCCCTTTCCGTCACATGAGTTCCCTGATCCATACGCACCGTCTTCTGCAAAGAAGTCAATTCGATGGGCATATTTTCTCAAGTAAAATGTATCCGCTACCGCACGGATAAACACGTCTCCTCCACGACCACCGTTTCCGCCTGAAGGACCACCAAATTCTTTTGCATACTCATGCAACCAGCGAACAACACCGTTTCCTCCGTGGCCGGCTTTAATATGTATTTTCATTTCATCGATAAAAGTCATGGATAGACTATACCACAGAAACTTGAGAAAATCTTTATCTTTTCTTGAGAACTATTTTGGTAAAATTTTAACTCTATATTGCTAAAATATTGAAATGATAGCTTTTATCATGTTATTATTTACACAAACCAATACACAAAAAATATATGAGAATACTTTTAATAGAAGATGATATTGATTTAGCAAAAACAATAGTCGACTCACTCGACGAGCACAATATTGTGGTTGACACATGTAATGATGGAGAATCGGGTTCGTATATTGCTCGAACGAATCATTACGATTTGATATTGCTGGACAATATTTTGCCAAAAAAGCTTGGTGTGAATATTTGCAAAGAGCTTCGCAATCTTGATGTTAAAACGCCCATATTATTTATGAGTATCCAAGGTGATGCCACCGATAAAATAAAATTTTTGGAAGCTGGCGGAGATGACTGCATCGCAAAGCCTTTTTCAATCAACGAATTGGTCGCACGAATCAAGGCCATATCTAGACGATCATATGATATACGACAAGATATCATCACGCTTGATGATGTTACAATTGATCGAGATAATTATTTGGTATGTAAAAAAGGTAAGCCACTTTATTTCACAAGAAAGGAATTTATGATACTCGAGCAAATCGCAGTAGTTCCCGGTCGTGTAATAACCCGAACTGAAATCATGGAACATGTATGGAAAAAAGATTTCAACCCGTTTTCAAACACGATTGAAACCCATATCAGAAATATTAGAAAGAAAATCGACGGCAAGCACAGAAAGAAAATTGAAACTATTCCTGGACGCGGTTACCGATTGAGGAAGCAATATATAAAAACTAGTTCCCCCACTTCTTAGCCAAAAGACCTTTATATGCCGCTTGCGTTTCGGCTTCTTGTTTTGACTTACCCTCACCTGACGCTATATGCATATCACCTAAAAATACTCCAACCGTAAAGATCTTATTGTGGTCAGGACCCGTTTCCTTTATCAAATCATATCGTGGCGTTACACCCATATGCTCTTGTGACATTTCTTGAAATAGAGATTTTGAATCGATGAATTTTTTATTTTCAATAACTGAGTCGATCAACACGTGCACATTCTTATCAATAAATTTTTGCGCCACTTCATATCCTTGATCGAGATAAATTGCACCGATCAAAGCCTCAATAACATTAGCCAAAATGTATTGTCGTGCCCGACCTTCATCCTTAGCTTCTCCACGTGAAAGCAACAGGAATTCATTTAATCCCATATCTTCTGCAACTTTTGAAAGAGTTACGGCATTTACCAGCGCTGATCGAAGAGCCGTCATTTCACCTTCGGGCTTCTTTGGATATTTTTTGTATAGAAAATCTGTAACTACCAATTCCAAAACGGCATCCCCTAGAAATTCCAATCGCTCATTATGCTCAAGTCCTGAATTTCTATTTTCATTTAAAAATGATCGGTGGGTAAATGCCTTTACAAGGATGTTTATATCCGCAAACTGAATTTCTAATTGCTTACTAAGTTTATTGAATTTTGTTAAATCTATTGTCGCCATGTTTTTATTTTATATCTTTTAGCACTTCAAACGCATTTTTGAACACTGGAACCATATCTTCGTACAGTTTCAAATCCAGCACATTGTTCAAGTCAAACCATGCCACGTCCCTGATTCCCCCGTCTTTCTTGTTCGTTAAAGGTCCAAAAGGTGTTTTTGCAATAGCATATGTCACCCTTTTCTTTACAACTTTTAATTCTGGATGAGACGCCACGTATTCATTATTATCAAATATTTTTACAAATTCTGAATCTATGCCAAGCTCTTCTTTTACTTTTCGGGCAGAACATTCCTCCACAGTCTCACCTTCTTCAAGCTTTCCTTTAGCAAGTGTCCAGAAACCGAATACATCGTTTACAAGAGCGATATACATTTTTCCTTCCTTATCATGTGTATATACAAATGTTCCAACAACTTGAACTACCGGCAAAACAGCTTTTTCTTCTTCTGTCATATCGGCCCATTTTGACTTATTCTTATTTAAGTCCTTTTTAGGAATATGTCTTTCAAGATCTTTTTCACTGTCTCCGTATATTTCCTTATATACTGAACCCAATACACCGTTTATGAATTTTCCAGATGTTTCGCTTGAGAAAAATTTAGCAACTTCAATAGCCTCGTTGATAGCCACCTTTGAAGGAACCTCTTTTTTATCAGCAAAAATAAGCTCGTATAGACCTAAACGCAATACGTTTCTATCTACCATAGCTATTTTTTCAATAGGCCACTCTGGAGCAGCTTTTGTTATTATCTCGTCAATCTCTTTTTGTTTCTTCAAAACTCCATCTAACAAATCTTTGGCATATACCTTATCAGCGTCATCTTTATAGAATTCCTCTATATTATGATTCAAAATGGTTTCAAAGTCGTTTTTATCGTTTCCTCTGAAATCTATTTCAAATAATGATTGAAGTACAACTACTCGTGATTGATGTCTGCTTGCCATATTATTATGTTATTTGTTAGTTATATAAAGTTCTTATTTTGATACCGTTTTAAGGTACTATTTTACAACTTCTTCTGTTTTGCCTTTTACAGCTTGAGATTTAACCGCTTTTTTATCGATCTTGGCAGTCATGTCTACGACCATTTTACCTTTAAAATATCCGCAGTTTTTACACATTGTATGAGTTGCGTTTGGTTGTCCGCAGTTTGAACATAGTGTTAAATTGATAGCAGAAAGAGCATGATGTGATCGACGATTTCGAGTATGCCCTCTTGTGTGACGCATGTGGTTTACCATAATGCTAATAAGTATACGTATTTTTCTATAAAATGCAAGATGAAATGCTTTCCTTAATACTATATGATATATACATGGAATTTACTCATTTACATACGCATAGTAATTACAGTCTCCTTCAGGCGGTTCCGAAGATACCCGATTTGATCAAAAAAGCTAAGGGATATGGCATGAAATCGATTGCTTTGACCGATAATGGCAATATGTACGGAACAATTGAGTTTTATCAAGAGTGTTTAAAGAAAGAAATTAAGCCGATTATAGGAGTAGATTTCTATGTGGCCTCTCGTACGAGAAATGACCGCGAAGGACGACTCGATGCCAAAACTACCCGCCTTTTGCTGCTTGCGAAGAACTATGCTGGATACATGAACCTTATCAAGCTCGTAACCCGTTCAAACCTTGAAGGATTCTACTACCGCCCGCGTATCGATACCGAACTTATCCAAGAGCACAATGCAGATCTTATCTGTATCATTCCTTTTGATAATAGTGAAATTTCAAACAACCTAAAAATTAACGACTTCGAAGTTGCCGACAAACTCTATGAGAATTTAAAATCTGCCTATAGCAAGGATGATGTGTATTATGAATTGTTAAAACAAGAGGATATTTCAGGATCAGCCGAGATGGAAGAAAAGATTATTACATTTTGCCAAAGACACGGAATAGAAATGGTCGCCTCAAACAATGTTTTATATATTGAGCCTGAAGACAAGAAAGCTCGTTTGACTATGCTTTCAATTCAAAGCAATAACCCTGATCGAAATATAACAGACGACGGTGACTTTTCATTTATTTCACCTGAGCGTGCACAGGAATTATTTGCCAGTGAAAATCCTGAACGTGACGCATTATATAAAAAAGCCTTGGCTAACACTCAGGTTATTTCTGATAAGACAAGCTTTGAGATTGAGCTTGGAAAATGGGTATTTCCAAAGATGGAATTGCCGGACGGAAAAGATGCAGACCAATGTCTTCGTGAGGTGGTATATGAGGGCTTTGCGAAAAGAAATGTAGAGCAAGACGCAGAAACTTTAAAAAGAGTTGAGTATGAGCTTGAGGTTATTAAAACCAAAGGGTACTCCCCTTACTTTTTGATTGTAGCCGACCTTTTGAGATATGCCAAAGAACATGAAATTCTTTCAAACATTCGTGGATCGGTATGTGGATCGATGGTGACCTATCTTTCAGGTATTACGCATATTAACCCTATCGAGTACCAGATTCCCTTTGAGCGCTTCCTAAACCCTGAACGTCCTTCCGCACCTGATATCGACATGGACTACGCCGATGACCGGCGTGGTGAAATGGTGGACTACGCTCGTTTTAAATACGGAAAAGAGAAAGTGGCACAAATCGGAACTTTTGGAACCATGGCCGCCAAAGGTTCAGTAAAGGATGTTACCCGTGCCTTGGGATATCCATACGAACTTGGTGATCGTATTTCAAAAATGATTCCGCTTGGATCACAAGGTTTTCCGATGACCATCAAGCATGCCCTTGAGATAACAGATGACCTTCGAGAATTGTATGAGAAGAATATTGACGTTAAAACTATCATCGACATGGCCCAAAAACTTGAAGGCTGTGCCCGACACATCTCCGTGCATGCCGCCGGTGTGGTTATTTCCCCTACCGAACTTACGGACTTTACCCCGCTCCAATACGATGCTAAGGGAGAAAACAAAATCATTAGTCAATATGACATGTACTCGGTTGAAGAGGCCGGTCTTTTGAAGTTCGACTTCTTGGGACTAAAAAACTTAAAGATTATTGCTGAATGTAAGATGCTTATTCGACGTTTGCACAATCAGGAAATTGATATCGACAACATGGCAGTAGATGACGTGAAGACTTTTGAAATGTTAGCCCGCGGAGAAACAGTTGATCTCTTCCAGTTGAACGGTGAAGGTATGACAAAATATTTGGTTGACCTTAAGCCAACAACAATCCACGATATTAACGCGATGGTGGCTTTGTATCGTCCTGGACCTATTCAGTTTATCCCACTATATATTGAACGAAAGCACAATCCATCTTTGATTACGTACATGGACCCGATGCTTGAAGATATTCTAAATAAGACATATGGTGTTTTGGTGTACCAAGATGACCTTCTGATGATGGCGCATAAAATTGCTGGGTACTCATGGGGAGAGGTGGACAAGTTCCGTAAGGCTGTAGGTAAGAAAATTCCAGAAGAAATGGCTAAGCAGAAAGAAAAGTTTATCGATGGATGTGTATCTCACGGTGGATGGTCGAAGCAAAAAGCGACTGATGTATGGAAATGGATTGAGCCGTTTGCGGCCTATGGTTTCAACAAATCTCACTCAGTATCGTATGGTCGTGTTGCCTACATTACTGCATACCTAAAGGCTAACTACCCCGCTGAATACATGGCTTCTGTTTTGACATCAGAGTCTGGTGAAGTTGACGCTATCGCTGTTTCGGTTAAGGAGTGTAACCGTATGGGTATCGAAGTATTGGCGCCGAACGTGAATAGTAGTTTTGGTAACTTTACGGTTTTGAAAGGTCATAACGACGGCAAGGACGCTATATCATTTGGACTATACAGTATCAAGAACTTCGGTGAAGGGATCGGTGACTCAATTATTCAAGAGCGAAAAGATAATGGCGAATATACCAGTATCGAAAACCTGCTTGAAAGAATTACAGACAAGAATTTAAACAAGAAATCTCTTGAAGCGCTTATCAAATCAGGTGCGATGGATGACTTTGGTGATCGTATCGACATGCTTGAAGATCTTGACAAGTATCTTGACTATAACAAGACAACGACAAAGCAAGATAAGTCTCAAGGAAATATGTTTGATATGCTTTTCGGCGTAGCTGAAACAGAGACGCTAAAAGCTAAAGTTGAACAAAGAAAAGATTCTCTCCCGCAAAGACTACGATGGGAAAAAGAACTTTTAGGTATTTACCTTTCGGGCCACCCTCTTGATAAGTATAAAGAGGCATGGGAAAAGAAACCGACAAATATTGCAAAGATACTAGACGTTGCAGTTGCTGAGCAAAAGTATTCAGATATTCTGGGTATTATTGAAAGCACAAAAGAAATCGCAACAAAGAAAGATGCGACAAAGAAGATGTTGTTCTTTAAGCTGAAAGACTTATCTGCCGAGATTGAGTGTGTGGTATTTCCTAAGCAGTTTGATGAATTGAAGATGAAGGTAAATGATGAGTCAGTAGTTTTGCTTACTGGGAAGGTTTCCATCCGTGAAGAGAAGAAATCTATTGTGGTTGAGAGTATTAAGGTTTCGAAGGCGTCAGTTTAGGCAAGAAAAAACCGCGCCTATATTTGGCGCGGTTTATCAGAACCATGAAGCGTACTTATTTGATTTGAGTGGTTTTAAAAATGACAATGAATCCTGTAGATTCAGGGTAAGCAAGCTGTTGGTCAATACTAATAAAAGGCACGTCC
>Ga0247807_10002277_pt1 | contig 10653 bp, 8 predicted proteins | sample UWRJL074202C1_FD_179931 | JGI IMG/M metagenome (GOLD analysis project Ga0247807, IMG submission 179931) | Plant litter microbial communities from Arlington Agricultural Research Station in Wisconsin, United States - UWRJ-L074-202C-1 | ecosystem: Environmental > Terrestrial > Plant litter >...
CGTGGCACGACTACGTGGTATCACGTATGTGCTGTTTGTATTCGTAGAGTAATCGGTGTTGTATTGTAAACTACATACAGGTGTTGATGATATCCCCAACTAGGGATCCACAGTGGTCATGTGACAATGGTCACATGACCAGCAGTAAATACATGTAGTGAGAATACACCAACAATAACTCTCGGCGTAACTAATTAAACCCAACCCTTCTACATAGTATTTGAGGATCACCACCGGTTAACATAACTCTTGATAATTAGCACTTGTAACGTAGCTGAAGGAGTGTGCGGCAGAGTTGAGTAATGGACGATAAAAGAGCCTTAATACAGCTGAAAGAAAGAAGGATATAATTGTATGCTGCTATGACAAAATGCTTTCCCGACTCCTCTTTTCCTACAGACAGCCAAGCCGGTTACTGTGGTAAGCTAGAGATTGCAGGTTGCATTCTCTAGGCAGTTCTTCATGAAACGGCTTTGCCTAGTGACTTTGGAATACTTTCGGGGCTCGTTGCGCGTAAGGATGAAACGGAGGAAGAAAAGTAAATAGATTAGCTTCTGTTATGTGTAACGAGAACAACGAACTTAGGCAAGCCTTCACGCGAGACAGAGGACCGGTTGACATTCAAACTTGAAGTTCATGAATCAAAAGCATAACCAATGTCGCTAGACTAATCTCGAAGTATATCAAAAGCGTGTTTTTTCTACGAGAAAGCTGAATTACTTTCAGCTCAAGTAGTATCGCGAAACTAGAACTGCACACTACCAGATCTTCTCAACCAGGTATTAAAACATGTTATCGTAAATCAAAAGAACCTGCAAATATTAGGAGAACGAGGTAGAATTCTTATGGCTTGATCGCTCGAGGTGCTACACCACTATTATACACCGCAAACCCCGCGCCATGCGATTCAGGCCTATCCAGGCTAGCCACCAATACCCGTAGCTTACAGTTGTACAACCCAATCCATCTATTTAGCTTCCCGTTTACTCGTCCTTGACACCTCCACGTCCAGCCTTCTCGGTCTTCTCGATAGTTTTCTTGTCCTGGGCTGGGGCGGCAGCGCCGCTCAAGCTACTCATCAAACCAGCAGCAGCCTTGAAAGGGCGCTTCAGGTCACCGATAGCTGGCTTTCCGAAAAGGTGAATTTGGACTTCGTTGCCCTCGAAGGCGCCCTTGAGTGGAATGATTGACTGGATGAGGAGTGGGTTGGTGTACTTGAAGTACAAATGCATGACAGCCATCATTCCAAGACCCATCATCTGCGCCTTGTAGAGAGACTTCATTTGCTCAACATCGTAGCTGTGTACTGTTGTTGTGACAAGCTTGCCTTGCTCAGTGGATCCCAACGCAGGTGGTTCGACGTATTTGAGGGTGGTGAGGTCTGCGGATTAGTGTTAGTTACTTGGTAAAGAAGCAGACGGGGTGAAAGCTGGAGCATTACCTTTCTTCTTGTTAATGAGAAAGTGTGTATACGCGTAAATTGAGATGATGATAGCGTTGGAAACGAGGTAACCCAAGCGGATAAGATTCATGGTATCTGGATCTTCCATAGGAATCTTCTTGCTGACCTGCATCATTCCAAGGATGATGACCAGGTTGGTGCTGTGTTGAGTTAGGGCTATTCTCATTCTATTGCGCTCGTACAATGGGGGATCGAAATACATACATTTGTGGACTGATTGCCATTGTGAAGGTTGTTGTAAGATATGACCTGGAGGTAGTGTATATGTGTATAACCGAAAAGATACGGAGAGGATTGAACTGGACGCTGGGAGGGGTATGAAGATATAAATTCTTGATGATTACAGTTGAGATTTGAAAGGAAAGCCATGGACGATTTGAGAATCGTACCCGAGCTCGGATGATGGGGCTTGGCGTAACGCTAGTACCCATTGTGGCGAACGGTTGAAAAGGACACATCGCTTAGCACGGAGCATAGGTAGGTGGAATGAATTTGTAACGCTAAAATATATGGGATATCTTAATAACATTCCAAATCTAGTAGATAGGTGAAGACGATGTTATATTCACATTATAGCCGACACTAAGTTGTTCTGCTATACGTGGACTTCTCCAGACGAATACCCTCCGCCGGCATTTAGCTTGCAACACCACAATGGCCGATACCCTGTTTACAAAGAGTCCTACAGTGACATCCTATGGAAATTAACATGGTGATCGCCTCAGTGCAGTTTTTTTTTCCATTCGCTCTTCTCTCTGGAAATGATTACATCAAAATAACCAGCACTCGGTGTGACGCTTGGAGAAATTATGAGACAAATATCGGCTCAATCCTGCTAGGTGAGTAGGTACGCCTTGCTGGACCAAATGAGTAAGTGAATCGCATTTCAAGAGTATAATACTAAATACTACTGCTTTCAATAACAGTCTAATTGGAACGATATCATTCGAACTACGATATAGCTGCGTAATTTCTTTTGTCAGGACGTGTTTCGTATTTTTTTCGCTACAGAAGGCCTCCCAAATGTTAATTGTGCCCTTGTTTGAGACGAGAGAGAATTAGCGCATCTAGAAAGTAACTAATATTCTACTTTGATGCTATTGTTCTTACTATGGATAAGACGACCTTGAATTGAAAGAAGGCAATTCCATTTTTGTGGTATTTGGAAACAGATCATTGTATGATGCACTTGCTCTCTGGAAATCATAAACACTGAATGTTTATTGATTACGCAAGACTCGTTCTTCTTTAGCCATAGATAGCCAACGACTTTCGAAAGTGTACTTATGTTTCCTAGTAAACAAGAAATACGAAGCAGAAGCAGATTCTCGCTTAGAAAGGGGCATAAATCTTGGCATTACGAATGACTATCAAATCTCTAAGATGAGCAACAGATACGTGAAATCTGTAAAATTAAATATCTACACACTGCCTAAGCTGTGGTCTGAGCGTTACTTAGAGGATAAGCTTTTCCAAGACATAATTTCACTTGTAATAAGAAACTCGACCTGGTATCACGTGGTGATAAGCTGATAGCCATAATTGTCGCGACTCTCGAGCGAGTATGCGAACTTGCTGCAACATCACGAAACAGGGAATTCAAGATCATCCTTTACGATGCCTTCCTCATCTGGTTCGGACGATGATGCGGTTTTCCAATCTCACTTCCACCGTTCGTCCTCTTCATCCTCTTCGCCGTCACCGCCTCCTTTACAACACAACTTCTTCGCGCCGCCATTCTATAATCGTCCACCTACACCACTTCCTCCCTCGCCTTCCCTCACGTCTCTCCTTCGTCCTTCTCGGCCTACAACCCCCGACTCCTCAGAAAACGAACTCGAGCCCGTACCGCGCGCCTCACCTAAGGTGCCGACTTATGAATACTATGGCTTCGTGTTATACTTATTCTCCTCCCTAACCTTTTTCTTCTACCTCCTCTGGTCATACCTCCCTTCGCCCTTCCTACATGCGCTAGGAATCAACTACTATCCAAATCGCTGGTGGAGCTTAGCCCTGCCGAGTTGGATCGTGATGCTGCTGGTGTACATCTATGTTGCGCTTGCTAGCTACAACACAGGTTATTTGACACTTGGATTGGAGAGCATTGAAACAATAATAGATGAAGCAGCAAATGTGGCAGTTATTGATAGCAAAGGTCGTATGAAGAGCGGAATTGAGCTGCAGCGGGCTGCAACTGCGGGTAGGAAGGTAAAGATCAATGCTGGAGGGGCTGTGGATGAATGGAAGGATGTTTGGAGTCAGGGCACAGATGCAGTGATGGACGTACCACTTGGAGGAGTTTGTGAAGTTCTATATGGAGAGAACAGACAGGAGTGGGAGGACGATGACTCAGATTGACAACACATCGCAACGGAACAATATATGCCAGACAAGAACATCAAGGAAGCGATGCAAGGGCAACGCCCAAAGTCGTCAGCGTCGAGTTGACGAGAGAATAACTGCACATGGACTGGCAGAATATGGATTGACAACCCGATATACTGAAGCGGAATATACCTATAGGACCCCATCCTCATGGTCTGCTAGGAAGGGTTTACCCAGAGACTCTGGCTGTCAAACGCGAGGATCTGGAATAAACGAGGTTTAAGCAACGCTTTAGAAGATAGTGTTCAGAGACTATGGACCCAGTCAAGTTCCTATTTGGCAAAGATAGAGCGATTGAGAAATATCAACAAACTAGCAAGTCTAGGCTTGCTAAGGTCAGTAGACTACGAGACAGAACAGTAGGAGTCGTGGTATAAAAAGGAACTGTCTTCAACATAACGGAGCCCGCCGAAATCAGACTCGCAATATTTGTACAATAGTAGAACTTTAGAGATACACTTTACCACCTGCAGTAGCAAGCGAGGTTCAATCTTAGGTATCCGAAATTAAATAATATTCAATCCGTTCCGCTTTATAAGATTATAGTCATATTGCAAATTAGTTCATCTCTAGCTAGGCTCATATGCCCGCCCATAAAACCTGACGGGGTTTAGAGTGTTTCTAAGTTGCAATCACAATATCTCGTGCGAGCTAGTTGCACTCACGATAGAATCCGTCAAACAGAGCAATAAAAGACCATATATCTCTCCAAATTATGTTATCATTTGTACACATCCCTCCCAAAATAAACAGTGGGGTTGTCTAAACTACATAGTGATTCCCCACCATTATGCCATGCAATGCGAAGAAGATACAGGGTACAGTAGATAGGTAATCCGCAAATCAAATACACGTCAGAAAGGGTATTGTTATCTCATCTTGTCGTTGTTCGTTCAATGTACTCCTTTCATTATCTCGCAAACACCTTTACAACTCCATCGCCACCGGCGCTAACCACCCATCTCCCATCGAGACTCCAAACAACGGAACAGACACCTTCGCCACGCATGAGACGATGGCTTGTGATCTCTTGTGTGCAGCTACGCTTCTCAAGTGACCAGAACCGTAAACTTGCGTCGTGGCCTGCAGAAACAAGCTCGCGGCCATCGGGCGATAGTGATAGCGATGATATAGCGGCTGGATGAGCAAGCATGTTGTATGTGCATTGACCTGTTGATGGATCATCAGTCGAATCCGTAATATCAGAGGAGCGACTTGGTGTTGTGAACTTACCACTATTAGCATCGTAGAATCGAATGTATCGATCTTCATGTCCGCTTATTATGATCCCTTCTACACTACCGCTCGTGCCTGTTGCACCGACGACAACTCCTTCATCTTCCGAAAGACCTCGGCCAGAATCAAAGCTTAGTGAACCGTCAAGTCCTGAAGTGGTTGCCACAATAGCATTGACACCAGTAGCTGGAGTGTTATCGTAAGTTTCAAGGCTCTGCATCGAGGCAACTTCTTCTCCGGTTCTGGTATCATAAACAAGAACCGCGGCATCGGAGTAGGATACCACGAAAGCCTCACCAGAAGCTGAGAGGGGGGTAATGCAAGTAGGCGAGGCTGTGCTGTTTGCCCTAGAGATTGAATGTACCAGTGTATGATTGAATGGTGAATTCGAGGCAACACTAGGCTGTGGAGAAGATGGGAACCCGGAGCCGGAAGACATCGAGTTGCCTCTTACGCGGCCACCTCTTCGACTTCCGCCTTGTGGTGACACTAATTGCGGTGGTGCAGTCACAGCCCATACTTTGACTGTACCATCTGCAGATCCAGAGGCTACAAGTATGCGATCTGGTCCACCATAGGGATTACTTTGGCCGAAGACAGCTCCCGTCGTGCCAGGCAAGACACAAACGGTCCAGACGGCATCGGTATGACCGTCAAGAGTTGCTTTAGGATCAACCCGGCCACGTTCCCATACTCTGACTGTGGCATCTTGACCTCCAGAGAATATCCAACCATCACCTTGAGCCCGTCCACCACTTGAGAAGCTCTGTGAAGGGGACCAAGACGCTAAACACATAACAGCTCCGGTATGGCCACGATGTGTAAAGTAACTTTGGATGTCTAGGTCAATGCCAGTTCCAAAATGCGAACCTGCCTGATTTTCGTATCTCCCAGGTATAATCCACCTCTTGATAATTCCATCATCACCTGCGGTACAAATCTCCGGTTCACCAGGGCTTCCTCCGCCACTGAATATGACAGACCGGACTGCATCCAAGTGTCCCCGCAGTCCAAATCGAACCTTAAAAGTGCCTTCTACCTTTTGCCCTTGCGTCAGAGCGAGATCTTGATCTCCACTCTTGCGTCGAGACATAGAGCCCTTTCTCCGATGTGACCCAGGTCCACGATTGGGAGACTTAGGCGGATCCTGAGCTATCGGGAACAAGTCCGTATCTGGTCTTTGAGTAACAGGTTTATCAGGCTCAGGGAACTGAGCCGTTTCACTGAAATCCCACCCATCTGCTTCTGTTTGAGTCTCTTTAATTGGGGTTTCCTCGATTTCAATAGGGCGTCCGTAGGAGTCATAGCTGTGATTGATCTTTGTAACCTGATCTTCGGCAGGCTGTTCTGGGAATTGGAAGTTTGAGGACCACTCTTGTGGAGTAGTTTGAGGTAGAGGTTGTTGATCTGCGAGCGAGCGGGAAATGGGTGGTTCGGCGTTCCTGATAGGTAAATTGGACGTTACTGGTACAGCAGGTGGATGGTGATTAGGTGTTGGTGAAGGTCGTGCCAAATTCGCCTCTCGCGCATTGTTCTTTTGTCTCGATTGCTGCTGATATATTTCCTCCAGACTAGGTTGACTTTGGGGCACACCAAAGCTTGGTGCCTGGACCTGAACGATTTCCTCTATTGGAGCTGAGTCCCTCGGCGGGAGTGGATTTGAGGGGGCCACCATCAGATACGTGAGTTCCCCTTGCGTCTTATCCATAAAGCTTTTCACGTTCCCGCGGTCAGGATCTTCCTCGGCGTCGCCTTCCGCTTTTGTCTCTCCATCACCAATATCCAGGAAAGAGTTATGCGGAGCATCTAGTACTTTGGAAAGTCAGCATTTGTCGTCATGACAGAATAGTAAAAGGCTTACACTGCTCCGTTGGCCTGCTTCCCGAGGAGCTTGCCTTCTCCTTGGAGGTATTTGCTGCGGTACTACCACCTGCCTTCAATGCCTTTACTTGGTTATCCCGTTCTTTCAAAGCCTTTTCAAGCATGCTGACATATTTCTTAAGGCTATTATTGGAAGAATCCAGCTTTCTCGTCATTCCTTCAAGCTTTGCAATCCTTCCCTTCATCTCCTGCCTCTCGATCTCCCAGCCATTGCGATCACGTTCGTGTCTATGCCATTCGGTCTGGAGGAATCGCATCACACCTTTTATTGTCAGCCTGAATGTCCCTGCACCATATCATTCATCGCATACCTTGTAGAGTGTACTCTGTTCCCTGTGGTTGATTTGGCTGTTGGTTTGGATCACCTCCCCCATTACCACCGTTTCCCCCTCCGCCCATTCCAGACAGAGACTGCCAGGCCATATCGACCTCACAGTCCCCTAATCAGCGACCAGCTACTCCCCTAAGATTAGAAGCTATCCGTGCATTTGTCGAATCGATCGCAAGTTTCAGTTGAAGGAGCCAGCAATGCAATTCCAGGGGCGCGCGCGGCTAATAGTTCAAATCACTGATGTGAATCGTGGCTGACTATAACGACGTCGGAGAAGCTACCTCAGCTTCAACAATTGGATTCCGGTGAAGGTATTGAGAAGAGTACAAGATTGGCGCGTTGGCTGAGATTTGTTCTTTGACGTGGACGTTCCTTTTCGAGCCCACGCGAAGCAGGGATGGATGCGGATGCGGGTGCCAAGCCGATATCTTGGCGACAGTTGTCATTTAGCCCCAACTGTAAACTCTCTTGGTGCTTAAAGTCATATTGTGTCAAATAGTTATCATCTTACGGTGAGAAAGTATCTTCTGTCACCTCCAATATTCTAAAGACTCCAGTGGTCTTATTCGCAGTTTATTACTTGGGAGGTCAATGCGATAGATAACCAAATTGTCTAATATCTGCATATAGTATTTTGTATATCGTGTTCGTTTTCAGCAACCAATTGCCTCGACTAAATAGAAGCACTAGAATCATATGATAATTACAATGCATAGTTATCTAACTTTCAGAATATCTTTATTTTACTGACGTTCCCAAAAGGCGTTCCAGAGCTTCTATTCAAGCTTCATTAGAAAGGTAGGTAGCTCTAAATCAAAATATGACAAGCATTTGTCTGAGATAGAGAGCAACATCATCGTGGAATTAATAGATTGGATCGCATCACAACATCAAAACTCCAGTTCTTCAACCTCCATTCCACACTCCACGCAGGTCTTAACAGTCATCCCATCCTCATTTTCTATTGTCTGTCCCCACTCATGCTCATGTTTCCCTGACCCCACGGTATCACCGAACTGACCTCCTCCCTTTCCACCAGATTTCGCTGCCCTCCTATACGCCTCAGTCCGCGTCTTCTTTTTCAATTCTTTCAGTTTGTTGTTGAATTTGACCTCTTTGCGCACTTTCTTCTCGGCCTCCCGCCGCTCGAACTCGGCATCCAGCGCCTCCGAGGACTTCCATTTAACATTAAACGCATATTCTTCGACCTGGTAACGCAGGAATAACATCATATCATGCCAGTGAACTTCACGCGGGTTGGGTTTATTAAGATGGGGCAGTAGCTCTTCATCTTTCAGCTCAGCTGCAGAATAAAACTCATTAGCCAATGCCCCAAAAATCAAGTGATCCACGCAGGTAGATAGAGCAACATACGGTCCGTGAGAAGATAATCATTCTTGGCCTCGGTCTTCGTTAACAAACTATATTTTTCAGGAAATTTATCCTTGCATTTCCCGCAAACCTGACATGTGAATACTTCATCCCATTGCCAATCTATCTCCAGACTCCCACACTCCCTACACTTCTTGCCCGTGGGTGCCAGACCAAGTCCTGGCTCAAAGGGGCCTTCTTTTCTATTTCGTAGCCCTTTCAGCAATTGGTGCCTCTCCCATTCCTTCAGTGTCATATGTTCCGGCTTGCCGCTGTTCTTCTCTGGCGCATGGAGCACTCGATTGAAAGGGTCATCCTCAACACTCATAAATCCACCCTTGGTATCAGTCATCTTGCTGAAATCATGATCAACATATTTCTTGAACTTCCGCGCCGCCTGGATTCCCTCCTCAGCTGGCGCATGTCTTGCATCACGCAAAGTTTCTTTGGCTTTGTTTCCCGTGGTTGATATAGAATCGTGTGTACGCTTTTGTCCCGAAATTCGAACTGGATCTGACGCAATAAAGCCAGAGGGTGTGCGGGCTGCTGTTGAGGATCCATTTGCTTGATCTCTAGCTAAAGATTGCTCGCGCAGCGCTTTAGCTTTGAGTCTGTTCTCTTCCTGGTACAAATTGTTAGAAGCGCATGGAGTGAGGGGGGCAAATACGCACTATGCGCCGTATCTGCTCTGGAGTAGGTGGTGCAGTGACCTGCTGCCGTGAAGACCTTCGTGGAGGAGTTGCAGGAGGTTCCATAATGCCGTAATGTTTTTGGAGTTGCTGATAAGTATATGATTGTCGATACTTTGGACAAGGCTGAAGCTGGTGGCAAAGCTGCAGCCTCGGTTGGTGGGTAAAGTCCGCTGTCGATCTAATTATTGAAGTCACGCAAAAACCGCATGCCATATAGCGAATCCAATGCCTGCAATTGATTTAGCAAGGTTTAATCTCTTAAGAATTTCAAGGATAGTTCTACCGTAGCCTTTAGTATCAATAAATGCAGATTATTATATATGTATTTGAAATACTTTTATAGAAGCGCAATATTTAAGGTATATTATATACCTGGTAGAAAAAGGAGGATAAAGATTTCTTATAAAATGTTACTTAGTTCCCTAATCTTTTTTACTCCATAATCTAATGTGCTAAAAGTAAAAATAAATTAAGATATCTATAAAAAATATCTATTTAGTAATTGTAGCTTAATATGAAGGTGCATAGCTAAGCTAATCTCGTCCAAGGATCAGTCTAGAGCAACTGCCACCGCTAATGCCGCTATGGGTAAGTACTTTTCATTGAGTTAATTTCGACGGCTGCTAACGAAAATAGATTACCAAATGGCAACTAATGTCCCTTATACAATTATGGGGGTTATGCGTCATCGAGAAGACTCTTTTCAGGAAATGCAATATGTTTGTTAGTCTTTAATCAATTTGTTTGGAATTACGCCAGATAATGCAAACTGGTAGTCTTGTATCAATCTATTGGGACGATGAAGATGACAACATTAAGGATATGCCTGTGTACTTATGTTAAGACCGGTGATGACAGATACTCTCAGCTAACTTGCATCTCAGGAAACTAAGAGCAAATACAATTTCGGGAGCAATAATAAAATGATCATGCTTTTTTGTCTGGCTGCGATTACGATCTACCTATACTATGAGAACCCTCGTGTCGTTTTCACTTGGCCAGCGCCTTAGAACCTTCCATGATGTTACTACAATCTCCCGATACCGACTTTCAGCCTTCGATAGTCCTCTTGACAATCTCCCAGTACCGATTTTCATCTATCCGTAGATGTGAGACATGCGCCGAACCTTTAAATTTCTCTAACGCCACGGAGAAGCCTTTAGTCGCTGCCTCGGCCGCATGTGTCTCGACATCTTCATAGTCGGTCAATGTGTCAGCGGGGCTATAAATGTACACCCGTCGCATCTCAGTGGTATTGCGCTCGTCCTTATTATGCGACTTGAACCCGTCGGCCA
>Ga0247807_10002278_pt1 | contig 10645 bp, 11 predicted proteins | sample UWRJL074202C1_FD_179931 | JGI IMG/M metagenome (GOLD analysis project Ga0247807, IMG submission 179931) | Plant litter microbial communities from Arlington Agricultural Research Station in Wisconsin, United States - UWRJ-L074-202C-1 | ecosystem: Environmental > Terrestrial > Plant litter >...
TGGTCACCGGGGCGGCGTCCGGCATCGGCAAGGCCATCGCCACCCGGCTGGCCGCCGAGGGCGCCTGCGTCGTCATCGCCGACCTCGACCTGGCGAAGGCCCAGGCCGCCGCCGCCGAGATCGGCAACACCGACGTGGCGATCGGGGTGCAGGCGAATGTGACTGATGAGACGCAGGTGCAGGCATCCGTCGACGCCGCCGTGCTCGCCTTCGGCGGCCTCGACCTGGTCGTGAACAACGCGGGGCTGTCGCTGTCCAAGTCGTTGCTGGAGACCACGGTGGCCGACTGGGACCTGCAGCACAACGTGATGGCCAAGGGCTCGTTCCTGGTGTCCCGGGCGGCCGCGAAGGTGCTCATCGAGCAGAAGCTCGGCGGCGACATCATCTACATCTCGAGCAAGAACTCGGTCTTCGCCGGCCCGAACAACATCGCCTACTCCGCCACCAAGGCCGATCAGGCCCACCAGGTGCGGCTGCTGGCCGCCGAGCTCGGCGAGTTCGGCGTGAAGGTCAACGGCATCAACCCCGACGGCGTCGTGCGCGGCTCCGGCATCTTCGCCGGCGGCTGGGGCGCCAAACGCGCCGCGGTCTACGGGGTGAAGGAGGACGACCTGGGCAAGTACTACGCCCAGCGCACCCTGCTCAAGCGGGAGGTGCTGCCGGAGAACGTGGCCAACGCCGTGTTCGTGCTCTGCACCAGCGACCTCAGCCACACCACCGGGCTGCACATCCCGGTCGACGCCGGCGTCGCCGCCGCCTTCCTCCGGTGAGCGCGGCAGTGCTCCCCGGGGCCAACTGTGCCCGTTCCGGACAATTGCGCCCGGTGCGCCGGGTGCAATTGTCCGCGGCGGCAACAGTTGACGGCGGCATCGGCATCGGCAGCGGCGGCGAGAGGGCGGGCGAGCGGTGAACACGGCGCGGAGCGGGGTCGGCGCCGGTGTCGTCGCCGCGGTGGACCTGGGCGCCTCGAGCGGCCGGGTCATGCTCGGCCGGGTCGGACCCAATCGGCTCGAGCTGCACTCGGTGGCCCGGTTCCCGAACAACCCGGTGCGCACCATCGACGGGCTGCACTGGAACATCCTGGAGCTGTACCGCAACGCCCTGGTCGGCCTCCGGTCCGCCGTGCGGGAGGCACCGGAGCTGCTCAGCGTGGGCATCGACTCGTGGGCCGTCGACTACGCGTTGCTCCGTGGCGACCGGATGCTGGGCAACCCGTTCCACTACCGGGACGACCGCACCGCGGCGGGGGTGCCGGCCACGCACGCCCTGGTGCCCGCGAGTGAGCTCTACGGCCAGAACGGACTGCAGGTGCTGCCCTTCAACACGCTGTACCAGCTGGCCGCCGACCGGGCCACCGGCGACCTCGCCGCGGCCGACGGCCTGCTGCTGATCCCCGACCTGCTCGGCTTCTGGCTCACCGGCCGCCGCGTGGCCGAGCGCAGCAACGCCTCCACCACGGGGCTGCTGCACGCGGCCGGCGGCACCGAGGCCGGCTGGAACGACGCGCTGATGGCCAGGCTCGGGCTGCCCCGCAGCCTGTTCCCCGACCTGGTCTCCGCCGGCGAGACGATCGGGCCGTTCCGGCCCGGCGTGGCCGCCGACATCGGCTCTGGGCGGCTCGAACTCGTGGCGGTGGGCTCCCACGACACCGCCTCCGCCGTCGTGGGCGTGCCCATGCTCACCGACGACTGCGCCTACATCTCCAGCGGCACCTGGTCCCTTGTCGGGGTGGAGCTGCCGGCACCGGTGCTCTCCGAGGCCAGTCGGGCGGCGAACTTCACCAACGAGGGCGGCGTCGACGGCCGGGTGCGCTACCTGCGCAACGTGATGGGACTGTGGCTGCTCAGCGAGTCGATCCGCACCTGGGAACGGGGCGGCGAGTCCATCGACCTGCCGACCCTGCTCGCCCAGGCCGCCGCCCTGCCCGGAGCGGTGACGCTCTTCGACGTCGACGACGCCCGGTTCCTGCCGCCGGGGGACATGCCCGAACGCATCCGCGCCTACTGCCTGGAGCACGACATCCGCCCGCCCGGCAGCCGCGCCGAACTGGTGCGCAGCATCGTGGAGAGCCTCGCGGCCGCCTACGCCGGCACCCTGGCCACGATCACCGCGCTGACCGGCCACACCGTGCGCACCGTGCACCTGGTGGGCGGCGGCTCGCAGAACGAGCTGCTCTGCCAGCTCACGGCCGACTACACGGGCCTGACCGTGCAGGCCGGTCCGGTGGAAGCGACCGCGATCGGGAACGTGCTGGTGCAGGCCCGCGCGCAGGGAGTCGCGACCGGCAGCCTGGAGGGACTGCGGGCCCTGGTGCACCAGGCCCACCCGCCGCGCAGCTACAGTCCGACGGCACTCTCCCGGGCCACGCACGCTAACATTTCACCCTAGGCAGAGCGACGGGAACGGCGGCACGGTGGACCTTCACGACATCATCTCGCTGCTCAGCGAGATTTTCACCATCGTCGGCCTCCTGATCGGCGTGCCGCTGTACATCATCGGCCTGTCGGTGCGCGGCTTCGGGCACCGCTGGGTGCAGGCGGACGGTGTCGTGGCGGCCACCAAGACCGGCCCGGTGATCCGCTGGTTCGACAGCACCGGCGAGGTGCACGAGGCCCGCGCCGACAGCCACGAGACCGTGCACCTCGAGCCCGGCGACGATGTCACCCTGTGGTTCAACGCCAGGTCCCCCGAACGGTGCCGCACCCACTCGCCGGACCACGACGGCAAGGCCCTGCGCCTGACCGGCCTGATCCTGATCGGCCTCGGCGTCGGCTCCGCGATCCTGGGCATAATCCTGCTCTTCGTCTGACGCGAGGGGGTTGCGGCCCGCCGGCGAGCGACGGATGCTGGCGGGCACACCCTGTTCCGCTCAGGGCACACACGGGCCCAGACAGAGAGGCATGCCATGGACAAGATCATCATCCTCACCGGAGACGCCGCCGAGACGCTCGAGGTGTATTACCCCTACCAGCGGCTGCGCGAGGCCGGCTACGAGGTGCACATCGCCGCCCCGGAGAAGAAGACCCTGCAGCTCGTCGTGCACGACTTCGTGGACGGCTTCGACACGTACACCGAGAAACTCGGCCACACCCTGGCCGCCGACATCGCGTTCCGGGACGTGAATCCGGCCGACTACCTGGCCGTGGTGGTGCCCGGCGGCCGCGCGCCGGAGTACATCCGCAACGACGAAGACGCCCAACGCATCGTGCGGTATTTCTTCGAGACCAACGCGCCGGTCGCCGCGCTCTGCCACGGCCCCCTGCTGCTCGCCGCCGCCGGCGTGCTGCACGGCCGCACCTCGTCGGCGTATCCGGCGCTCAAGCTCGACGTGGAACTGGGCGGCGGCACCTTTGAGAACGGCGCGGCCGTCGTGGACGGCAACCTCGTCTCCGGGCGGGCCTGGCCCGACCACCCCGAGTGGATGCGTGAGTTCATGAAGCTCCTCGACGACGCCAGGGTGCAGGCCCGGCCGGTGGAGGCCGTCGCCACCGCGTAACCTGTACTGCAGGTACGCGACCGGCGCGTGCGGCAGAGAGGATGCCCGTGGACACCACATTGCTCCGGCGTTTTGTCGCCGTCGCCGAGGAACTGGACATCGCCCGCGCCGCGAAGAACCTCAACGTGTCGCGCACGACGCTGATGAAGTCGGTGGCCGCGCTGGAAGCCGAGCTCGGTGTGCCCCTCTTCGAGCCTGCCGCCGACAACCCCTACCTCACCGAGGCCGGCATCGCCCTGCTCGCCGAGTCCAAGGGGCTGCTGGCCCACATGCCCCCGGCGGGCGGCCCGTCCCAGGGCTCGGGCAACAGCAGCGGATCCGGCGGCGGCAAGGCCAAGGCATCCAAGGGTCGCGGCCGCGCTCCGGCCGTCAAGGGCCAGTCCGCGCCGGGCAAGCGCCGCCAGTCCCGCTAACCGACGATTCGCCGTCAACCCTGAGGTCGGGGTGGTATTCGGCGCGCCCGCTGACTAGGCTGTGTGGTCAGACCACACAACGTGACAGAGCACGCCTGCCCGAGCACGCCCGACACACCGCCCTGAGCCACACAGCCCGCCAATGGAGGAGGACACCGTGACCGTCGACGAACGCCGTGCCTGGGAGATCGTGCTCGCGCACATCGAGAACGACCTGCTGCTGGGCCGGCTGAAGCCCGGCGACCGGCTCCCCGGCGAGCGCACCCTGGCCACCGACCTCGGTGTGGGGCGCTCCAGCGTGCGCGAGGCCATCCGGGTGCTCGAGGTGCTCGGCCTGGTGCGCACCAACGTCGGCTCCGGTCCCACCGCCGGCGCGATCATCGTTGCCCTGCCCGGCGGCGGCATGAGCGCCCTGATGCGGCTGCAGGTCGCTGCGCAGGGCTTCCCGGTGGCCGACATCGTCAAGACCCGCCTCGTGCTCGAAACCGCCGTGGCGGCCGAACTCGCCGAGGCCGTGCTCTCGGCCGCGCTGCTGCGCCCCGACCGGGCGCACCCGGACCGGCAGGACCCCGATCTCGGCCGATGTGTGCAGCTGCTCGACGCGATGGATGCCCCCGGCCTGACCGAAGACGAATTCCTCGCCCTCGACGCCGCCTTCCACCTGTCGCTGGCGGAAGCCTGCGGCAACCAGGTGGTGATCGCCACAATGGCGGGCCTCCGCACCGCCATCGAGGGGTACGTGCGCGCCGGCGTCGCCCGGCTGGCCTCCTGGCCGGACACCTCGGCCCGGCTGCGCGCCGAGCACCGGGGCATCCTGGCCGCCATCGAGGCTGCCGACCCTGCCGGCGCGCACGGCCTGGTGCACGCGCACATCTCCGGCTACTACGCCGAGACCCGGCTCACCCCCGCCTCCCGCTGACCCCACCACGACCCCGCCGCACCGATCTCACCGCACCGACCTCCCCCACTGACCTGCCGCCCGACCCGCCGCCCGACCCCCGCCGAGAACAGGACCCACCCATGGTTGACCGTCGCATTCCCAAGATCAAAGACCTGGCCCCGCTGATGCAGTTCAAGGTGCCGGAGCTGAACGCCAAGAAGCGCCGCCTCGAGTCCGCGCTCACCATCCACGACCTGCGGGCCATCGCGAAGAAGCGCACCCCCAAGGCCGCGTTCGACTACACCGAGGGCGCAGCCGAGGCCGAGATCTCGCTGACCCGCGCCCGCCAGGCGTTCGAGGACATCGAGTTCCAGCCGTCGATCCTGCGTGACGTGTCCACGGTGTCCACCGGCTGGGATGTGCTCGGGGCTCCCGTGGCCCAGCCGTTCGGCATCGCCCCCACCGGGTTCACCCGGATGATGCAGACCGAGGGCGAGATCGCCGGCGCGCACGCCGCCGCGAAGGCCGGCATCCCGTTCTCGCTGTCGACCATGGGCACCACGGCCATCGAAGACGTCAAGGCTGCCAACCCCCACGGCCGCAACTGGTTCCAGCTCTACATGTGGAAGGACCGCGACCGCTCGATGGCCCTCGTGGAGCGGGCCGCGGCGGCCGGCTTCGACACGCTGCTCGTGACGGTGGACGTGCCCGTCGCCGGCGCACGCCTGCGCGACAAGCGCAACGGCTTCTCCATCCCGCCCCAGCTCACCCTCGGCACCGTGGTGAACGCGCTGCCCCGGCCGGAGTGGTGGATCAACTTCCTCACCACCGAGCCGCTGGCCTTCGCCAGCCTTGACCGCTGGAGCGGCACCGTCGGCGAGCTGCTCGACACCATGTTCGACCCCACCGTGACCTTCGAGGACCTGGCCTGGATCAAGGCCCAGTGGCCGGGCAAGCTCGTCGTCAAGGGTGTGCAGAACCTCGCCGACGCGAAGAAACTGGCCGAGCTCGGTGTGGACGGCATCACGCTGTCCAACCACGGCGGCCGGCAGCTCGACCGGGCGCCGATCCCGTTCCACCTGCTGCCCAGTGTGGCCCGCGAGGTGGGCAACGACCTCGAGGTGCACCTGGACACCGGCATCATGAGCGGCGCCGACATCGTGGCCTCCGTGGCGCTCGGCGCCCGGTTCACCATGATCGGCCGCGCCTACCTCTACGGCCTGATGGCCGGCGGGGAGGCCGGCGTCGACCGGGCCATCCAGATCCTCTCCGACCAGGTGGCCCGCACCATGCGGCTGCTTGGCGTCAACTCGCTCGAGGAGCTCGACCCCTCCCACGTGACCCAGCTCAGCCGGCTGGGCCGCATCGACCCGTTGGCTGCGCACGCCATCGAGGCGCTGCCCGGCCGCCTCTAGCCTCCCGAGCCTGCGCGAGTTGCCCCCTGCGGAACGAGTTGCCCCGGCAGGCGGGGGCAACTCGTCCGCAGCAGGGCACCTCGCGGATGGGCGCGGGCCGCTAGGCGGCGGCGAACTCCTCGAGTACCGCGGCGAGCTGGTCGACCGCCCAGTCGAGATCCTCGGCCGACACCACCAGGGGCGGGGCCAGCCGGATGGTGGAGCCGTGGGTGTCCTTCGCCAGCACGCCGCGCTCCATCAGGGCCTCGCAGACCGCGCGGCCGCTGGCCAGCGCCGGGTCGATGTCGATGCCGGCCCACAGGCCAGCGCCGCGCACCTCGAGCACCCCGTGGCCGACCAGGCCGAGCAGTCGCTCGTGCAGGTGGGCGCCGAGCTCCCTGGCCCGCTGCTGGTACTCGCCGGTGGCGAGCAGGTTCACCACGGCCAGGCCGACGGCGGCGGCCAACGGGTTGCCGCCGAAGGTGGACCCGTGCTCGCCGGGGCGCAGCACCCCGAGGATGTCGGCGTTGCCGACGACGGCGGAGACCGGCACGATGCCGCCGCCGAGGGCCTTGCCGAGCAGGTAGAGGTCGGGCACGACGCCGGCCTGTTCCACCGCGAAGGTGGCGCCGGTGCGGCCGAGGCCGGACTGGATCTCGTCGGCGATGAACAGCACGTTGTTGCGCGTGGTGATCTCCCGCACGGCGGGCAGGTAGTCCGCCGGCGGCACGACGATGCCGGCCTCACCCTGGATGGGTTCGAGCAGCACGGCCACGGTGTTCTCGTCGATGGCGGCCGCCAGCGCGGCGGCATCCCCGTACGGCACCGTGCGGAAGCCCGGCGTGAACGGGCCGAAGTCGGCGCGGGCCGAGTCGTCGTCGGAGAAGCTGATGATGGTGGTGGTGCGACCGTGGAAGTTTCCGCCGGCGACGATGATGTTCGCCATCCCCGCCGCGACACCCTTGACCCGGTAGCCCCAGGCGCGGGCGACCTTGATGCCGGATTCCACGGCCTCGGCGCCGGTGTTCATCGGCAGCACCATGTCCTTGCCGGCCAGTCTGGCCAGCGCGGTCACGAACGGGCCGAGCTGGTCATTGTGGAAGGCCCGGCTGGTGAGCGTGATCCGGCCCAGCTGGGCGCGGGCGGCATCCAGCAGCACCGGGTTGGAGTGGCCGAAGTTGACCGCGGAGTACGCGGCGAGGCAGTCCAGGTAGCGCTTGCCGTTGATGTCGGTGACCCAGGCGCCGTCGCCGGAGGCGACCACGACGGCCAGGGGGTGGTAGTTGTGGGCGGCGTGCTCGTTCTCGAGCGCAATGGCCGCGGTCTGGTCGGTCAGACCCACCTGCGCGGTGAGGCCGGACTGGTCGGCCCGGTCGGCCTGGTTGATCAGGGCGCTCATCGGCGCAGCTCCAGAGTGCAGCACTTCACTCCTCCTCCGCCGAGCAGCAGCTCGGACAGGTCGACGCCGATCGGGTTGAAGCCGCGTGCGCGCAGCTGGCGGTCGAAGTCCTTCGCCTTGGCGGCGATGACGACGTTGTAGCCGTCCGAGTAGGAGTTGAGGCCGAGGATCGCGGCGTCCTCCTCGGTCACGATGATGGCATCGGGGAAGCGTTCGCGCAGGATGGCCAGGCTCGGCTCGTCGAACGCGCTGGGCAGGTACGCGATCTCGCCGTTGCCCGACGTCGGCGACGCATCCAGCACCGCGATGGCGGTGTCGAGGTGGTAAAAACTGGGATTGACCAGGGTGAGGGTGATCACCGGGCGGCCGTAGATGGTCGACACCTCTTCGTGGCTGTTCGATGCGCTGCGAAAGCCGGTGCCGGCCAGGATGACGTCGCCGACCAGCAGGAAGTCGCCCTCGCCCTCGTTGATCTCGACGGGCTCGCGCACGGCGAGGTCGTTGGCGGCGAACCAGTCCATGTAGGCGGGGCCTTCGGGCTGACGCTGCGGGTAGGTGAACTTGGCGCCGTAGGCGATGCCGTCGATGACAAAACCGCCGTTGGCGGCGTAGACCATGTCGGGCAGGCCGTCGATGGGGTCGATCAGGTGCACGTCGAAGCCGAGGCCGATGTAGGTGTCGTACAGGGTCTGCCACTGGGCGACGGCGAGGCTCGTGTCGGTCGGCAGTGCCGGGTCCATCCACGGGTTGATCCGGTACACCACGGTGAAGAATTCGGGTTTGCACATCAGAACGGTGCGCTTGACCGCCGTGCGAGTCAGCGCGGCGGGCGCCGCGGACTCGTTCGGGGTAGCGGATGCGACATCAAGTGACACTGGGAGCTCCTCTGTAGGCGTCCGCCGGCCGAGGCGTTGGCGGAACGCGGGTGGTGGCGGACCAGGTCGCTCTCGTGAGCCCGGTACGATCAGTGAGGCCGATCACACAGGGACGCCGGTTCTAGTCTCACACAGCATGAATCAACGTTTCGTGCGAATTCGCGCATGTAATATGCGTTCTGAGCGGCCATCACGCAACTTCGCCGCGTACACTGGTCGAATGGACAACCTCGATCGTGGCATCCTCGACCTCCTCCGCCAGAATGCCCGGGCGGGCTACGGCGACATCGGTTCCGTCGTCGGTCTCTCGGCCTCCGCGGTGAAACGACGCGTTGACCGGCTGGTCGCCGACAAGGTCATCCGCGGCTTCACCATCCAGGTCGACCCGTCGATCGACGGGATGAGCACCGAGGCCTACGTGGAGCTGTTCTGCCGGGGCACCGTGGCGCCCGACGAACTGTTGCGCATCCTCTCCGGCGTGCCGGAGGTCGTCGATGCCGGCACCGTGACCGGCAGCGCCGATGCGATCGTGCACATCAGGGCCCGCGACATCCCAGGGCTCGAGGCGGCACTGGAGAAGGTGCGCCTGGCCCCGAACGTGGACCACACCCGCAGCGCGATCGTGCTCACCCGGCTGATCCACCGCAGCGCCGAGTAGCGGCAGCAGGCCTTGACGGGCCCACCCCGGCTTGTTAGCTTGGTACAAACACCAAACAAACGAGGATGCCCGTGGACCTGTACGAGATCACCCTGCTGGTCGTGGCTGGACTGCTGACGGTCGTCTTCGCGTGGCAGCTTCGGCCAGGTGCCGCCCTGCGCCCGGATGCGCTGCGAGATACTGCCCGCCGTGCCGGCCTGGCCATCACACCGGAGGTGGAGCCTGTCCTGATCGCGCGCATCCGCTCGCGCACCCGCGGCGTGTTGGTCGGCACCTTGATCGCTCTGCTCGTTGCGACAGCTTCTCTTATCGCGCTACCGGAATCACCGGACGGCGGCATCTGGTCCGGGCTGATGCTCATCGTTCTGACCGGCCTGGGCGGTGCCGTCGGACTGTGCGTGGCGGAATTCAGGTCGGCGTTCGTCTCGCTCGGCGATCGTCCTCGCGTGGCGCGGGCGCCCACGCCGCGCCGTGAGGACTATCTCTCCACCGTTGACCTCTGGTGCGGTCCCGTTTCCATGGGTGTCAGCGGAGTGGCACTGGCCGCCGTGGCCGCGCTGATCCTGATTGATCCCGACGACGCGCTCAGTGACGCGAGCATCCCTTCCCTGTGGTGGCCCGGCTTTGTGCTGTGGATCATCTCGCTCGCATCGGCCGGAGTCGGCCGCATCCTGTCGACTCGCTTGCTAGGGCGGGGCCAGCCCGCCGGCAACGACATGGAGTTGGCGTGGTCCGATGCTCTCCGTAGTTGGACGCTGCGTGCACTGGCGCGGACTCCCGCGCTGGGGGCGCTCTGCAGTGTGGTCGTGCTGCTGACCTGCGTCAGCGCGGCGGTGACACCCTCGTCGGGAACCGGAACCGCCATATCTGTGGCCTTTTCCGTCGTGCCACTGGTCATGGGCTCGGTGGGTGTGGCTCTACTCTCGATGGGGTCACGCCGTCCGCCGCACTACCTCACCCGGCTCTGGCCGGACGTGGCCGCGGAGCTGCGCCGCGGCACACACGCAGGAGCCGCTCTGGTCGAGAGCGGCCGCAAGTGAGACTGGTCGTCGATCCGCACTCGACCACGCCGCCGTTCGAGCAGATCCGCATGCAGGTGATCGAGGCCGTGCGCACGGGCGCCCTCGCGCCCGGCGACAAGCTGCCCACAGTGCGCCGCTTGGCCGAAGACCTGGGTCTGGCCCCCAACACTGTGGCGCGCAGCTACCGCGCGCTCGAGCAGGACGAGGTGATCGAGACCCGCGGGCGACTCGGCTCCTTTGTGGCTGCGACAGGGGATGCGACGCAGCGGCAGATGCAGCTGGCCGCGGTCGCCTACGCCGAACGGGCGAAATCGCTCGGGGTCGATGCGCCCGAAGCCCTGGCGATCGTGCGCGCGGCGCTGGGGCTACCGCACTGATGCCGACCCGCTGACTGGGGTTGGATAGGGGTGGCCGACCGCGGAGTTGCTCAGGCTCCGTGTTGCTCGGGCTCGGTGTTGCTCAGGCTCGGTGTTGCTCAGGCTCGGTGTTGCTCAGGCGCCGCGTTGCT
>Ga0247807_10002279_pt1 | contig 10644 bp, 7 predicted proteins | sample UWRJL074202C1_FD_179931 | JGI IMG/M metagenome (GOLD analysis project Ga0247807, IMG submission 179931) | Plant litter microbial communities from Arlington Agricultural Research Station in Wisconsin, United States - UWRJ-L074-202C-1 | ecosystem: Environmental > Terrestrial > Plant litter >...
AAAGGCAGGGCTGGAGCGATCTTGGAAATACACCAGGTTTCGGAGAGGATTTTAAAAAGCAATTAACTACTCCGGGTAAATGGAGTATCTGGATGGCCGGATGGGGAGAGTGTCTTCCTTACCATGATAATAAAGTAAGCCTTCATCCTTCTGAAACCGATAAATGGGGACTGCCTCAATTATCAATCGACTTCTCATTCAGAGAAAACGAAATCAATATGATGGATGATATCAAACAATCTTCACAAGAGATGTTAGCAAATGCCGGGTTCAAAGAAATAGAGACTTTCAATTACGGTAAACCTGGCGGAGCTACGATTCATGAAATGGGAACTGCCAGAATGGGCAGAGATCCCAGAACATCTGTATTGAACGGATATAACCAGATGCACGCAGTGAAAAATGTATTTATAACTGATGGCAGCTGTATGGCTTCATCTGCTTGCCAGAATCCTTCTTTAACTTATATGGCATTAACTGCGCGAGCCTGCGATTATGCATTAAAGCAATTAAAGAAAGGAAATATTTAAGCTGAATAAAGCAAAACTGTAATAAAAGTAGATATTATTCTTAGATTAGGATTACCTTAGATAAGTTTTTGACTCTTATTTAACTGATACATTCAGGTAGATTTTTAATAACGTATGCGTATAGCCCATATCATCATCGCTCATAAAAACCCGGCACAATTAGAAAGACTGATCAGGGCCATGAGACATCCGAACTTTGACTTTTATATTCATCTGGATAAAAAAGTAGATATAACCGATTTTAAGTATCTGGGGCAATTGGAACAGGTTTATTTTATCGCCGACAGAACTGTCTGTAACTGGGGTGGATTTTCTGTCGTGGAAGCCACTATCAAAGCTATTGATCAGATCGGGCAAACAGGTATACGCTATGATTTTGTTAACCTCATCAGCGGGCAGGATTATCCTGTTAAACCGGTTGAGGAAATTTATGATTTCTTTAAAAAAAACCAGGGTTATTCTTTTATATCCTTTGATAATTCAAATCAGACAGCCTGGTGGAAAGAAGCAGTAAGGCGATATGAAGCTTTTCATTTCACTGACATGGATTTCAGAGGGAAATATTTTGTGCAGAAGCTGGCAAATACGATTGTTACCAAACGTAAATTCCCGGTTAAACTGGAGCTGTATGGCGGCAACAAATCCAGCTGGTGGACAATTACAGCAGCGTGTGCTGAATATTTATCCGCTTATTTCATCGCTAACCCAAAAATGATAAGCTTTCTTAGAATGACCTGGGGCTGTGACGAGTTTATTGTGGCTAGTATTTTAATGAATTCACAATACAGGGACAAGCTGATTAATGAGAATCAAAGATATATAGACTGGACTGACAATGAAGCTCATCCTAAAATTCTTATTACTGATCATTATCATCAGATAATTGAATCAGGAATGCTATTTGCAAGAAAGTTTGATCTGGAAGTGGATAGCGAAATTCTTGATCGTCTTGATATGCATGTTATGCAGGTTAACTGATTTGCTGAATCCTAATTTTTAAAAGACAGGACCTGGTCAGGGGTTCGCAAAATAATTTATAGCTAAACTATGTCATTGATCAAAAAGATACTTTCCCTGTTTAAGAATATACACTTTCAATCTCTTCTGGGTAATGGAGTAATGGCGGTGTTTGGAATGGTTACGATTGCAGTTTTATATCGTGCACTATCCGTTCGGGAAATTGGGGTATATGTATTTTTTACAACTATACTTGCCCTGATTGATACGCTCCGGTCAGGATTTTTAACTACTTCATTTGTTAAATTTTATTCAGGAACAAGTGCAGATAAAGCAAAAGAGGTAGCGGGTTCAGCATGGTGCCTTGCACTGATCATTACAGCGGGTTCGATTATATTGAATTTACTTACTTTTTTCTTGTCCTCTTATATTAGTAATGAAGGAATGATTTTATTCCTGAAGTATTTTTCATTGATATCGCTTGCTACTCTGCCTTCATTTATGGCAAACCTTATTGTGCAGGGCGATAAGAGGTTTGACCGCCTGTTATGGCTCAGATTAATTAACCAGATCCTGTTTACAGGTACAGTGATTACGCTGACTGTCTTAAATAAGTCTACCCTGACTTCGATCATTATTACTTATATCCTCTCTAATCTGGCCGCAAGTTTAGCGGTTATGTTTATGGGATGGACTATGATCGGCAGTATCAGAAATGTAACCAGAACGATGTTTATGGAACTTTTTCATTTTGGGAAATATAGTATGGGAACCAATGTAAGTTCAAACCTGTTTAAAGTTACCGATACCTTTTTTATAAATTTCTTTCTGGGCCCCTCAGCTCTGGCTGTTTATAATCTTGGTGGCAGGCTGATACAGATTGTAGAAATTCCATTGCTGAGCTTTGCGGCCTCTGGTATGCCTAGTTTAGCAGGATATTATAATAATAATCAGAAAGAAGAAATGATGCATGTGATGAAAAAGATGGTTGGTATGCTTTCTATAGTCATTGTTTTTATAGCTATTCTGTCTATCATTTTTGCAGAACCTGTTATCCTGCTGATCGGCGGAGAAAAATATATCCATACAGAAGCACCTAATCTATTCAGAATTTTTATGAGTATCTGTATTTTATATCCTGCAGACCGATTCTTTGCATTAACGCTTGATGTGATCCATAAACCAAAGATAAATTTCTATAAGATACTGGTTATGGTTGCTGTAAATCTGTTAGCAGATTATATTGGATTACGCCTTTTCAAATCCGTATATTCTATAGCTATTGCAAATATTTTCCCTATTCTGGCTGCGGTAATTATAGCCTATAACCCATTGAATAAGTATTCGAAATTTGGGTTCTGGAACATCTATGTGATCGGGTATAAAGAACTTGTTTTACTGATCAGACAAACCATTGGTACTTTATTGAATAAAGAGAAGGTGATTAAGGATTAATCACCTTCTCTTTATCCTGATTGTTACTGCTGTATAGCTAAACTAGCTGTATTTCCTATACCTGCACTGGCTGCATTCGTATAATAAATGTTATTTGTCACAACAGGGACAGTTTCAGATTGCTGGTTAACAATATTGCTTTTTAAGCTTGGAGCCGGAAAGTTAAAGCCGGTATTGTTATATACCTGACAGGTTCCTCCAAAAAGATTATACACATCAACAACTACACCTACCCAGTCTTTACTTAGATTCAGATCCCCGCAAATATTATTGTAAACTTTACAATTGGCAAAAGTGGTTACACCGGCTATGATTTCTGCCTGAAAAGATTGTGTTTCGAAGGCTGAATATTTTCTTGAATTAACTACTGTATTGTTGTAAATCAATACTTCTTTTGCGGAAGTGCCCAGGCTTCTTACCCACGCCCTCAGGGCATTTCCCTGGTGGTCATGGATCAGGTTATGATGGAAAGATCCAGTGCCTTTAAGTGTAAAGATCCCATTATGGTTATTATTATTACTGTTGATATTGCTTACCGTATTGTGATGGATATCATATCCATCAGCATTTTCAACAATAACAGCAGCACCGCAGTCAGAATTCTTAAAATTCAGATAAGCTATTTCCAGGTTTTTAACAAGCCCTTTGACAACCCCGTTATCAACACTGCCCTGCATTTGTAAAAAAGTCCCGGTGTTATCACAATCAATATTAAGGAAATGAATCTGGTCAGAAAAAGAACCCTTATTTCCATTATATACACCTTGTGCGTTGTTGAAATAAATTACATAATCACCAATATTTTTGAAAGCAACATTTTGTATCGTTAAGTTCTGTGCAGCACCAGTAATAATTACTGATCTGTGCTGAGCATTATCTCTGGAAACAAACCCTCTGGAGATACCTGCTGTACCTGTTCCGGATATAGTCAGATTACTGATGTTGGTTAATAAAATGTGATCATTGCTGCCTGCTATTTCTACGAGGCCATCATTTTGTATATTAACTGTACCACTGGCATTGATGTTTTTAATGCTGATGCTTGAATAAACACCGCCTTTGATCTTAATTAAATCATTAGCCTTAGGATTTATAGTATTTCCATCAATCGTCAGGTCACCTGATCCGGTTCCAAGAACCAGCACACGGCCAACTACCACAGGTGTTGGAACGGTAGCAGTATCAACAGGTTTACCGGCTACCGGCGGGGGTGTAATGGGATCTGTACCATCGCCTTTTTTACAGGCAGCGAAAGTGATGAATAATAAAATGGAAAGAACGAAGGTCTGTGAATTTTTCATCATTTTGAGGTGTTATTTGAGCGTTTATATTTTTTTTCTTAATGTGATAATATATTTTTTTTGTAAAAACCAACAGTTCTTCGATGAATGCCTGGATCGCTGTGGTAAGTGTATTCCAATGATAATAAAAAAAACTGATTTAAAATATGAATTGGTGAAATGTGTAAAATATATCATACAATTTGAGTAATAACGGGGATTGTACTACTCATTGAGCGCTAATTGAGGGTATGATCTACGGTTATTGCTATACTCAATAACAGTGCCGGAATTGTTTTTATTTTCGGTTGGGGCTTTTTTTTTAATTAATATTTTGGTTCTGTCTCAGATTTATAACTGGTAGTTGATTTTGATTTGAGGGGTAAATGATCTCTGAAAAGAACTTTAAATTCTTCGCGGCAGGTGGTTTAAAGGGAGATCAGTTGTCATATTCCAGCTGAATTTATGCCGGTAAACTAAAGTTTGGTGGTTGTTTTCAGATCTTGCCAATTAAAAACCGTCGTAATTTTTTAAAATCGCTGCATAAAGCGGATTTAAAAATTCAATTCTGAGGTTTAGTCAGAAGAAAATAGCCAGGGACTGTAGCGGTATAGATTTTATCTTTTTTTGAGCAGTACCATGACATCTTTTAGCGCAAGAAGTGTTTTTCTTGGAAATAGCAGGAGGTGGCCACAAAGTACCAGCCAGCCATAAGGATGATTTAAACTTAATGTAAAGAGTAATGATAAAGGAAAAAAAACCAGGTAATAATCATTCATTAAGAGTTGATGCGGTGAATTAACTGGTGTAATAATCAGACAGATGCTGTGGTTTAAATATCTTTTTCTAATCCACACCAATAGCAGATATAAGCCGATGGAGCAGGCTATCCATAAATTAAAAATAAAAGACAGTAAACCAGAAAAAGCAATGAGTTCTATACTGAAAATCAATATTTCCCGTGCTTTAAAAAGTTCGGGTTGAATGCGGCTTGCAAAAGTTGTTGTACCTGATTTGATATCATTATCTCTGTCGTAAAACTGATGCCATAATATTCCTCTCAGGCCATAAAAAAGAGCCCAGATCCCTGTTGCTATATACCAGAGTACATTTTTATCTGCTTGAATGAATTCCAGCAGACTGGAAGTTATAAATAAAGCAGGAAACAGATGAGCTCCCATGGCATCACAAAGTAATCCCCATATCCCTCTTTTTTTTAATCTGACCGGTGGGAGAGAATACAGACTGAATACAACCCATGCCATGCTATAAAAATAGAGGCTTAACCTGTCCGGGTAGATGAAATAACCGTTAATTACTCCAGCAATAAGGCAAAGACTTACTATGATTATTCTCCATAGCGGACTTATTCTGGCCATTCTGTTATTTTTTCCTGCTATTGCATCTTCTGTGATATCAGAAATATCATTGATCACGCTTACGTATACTGCACCAATGATGACAGCGGATAATAAAAATAATAGTTTGAGTATAGCCGGGGCAATGGGATAATTATTAAGCAAAAGGGTGGCATAACCAACTGCTAATAATGGAACAAGTTTATACTCCCACCATTCTGAAAATCTTGTGAATTCTAAAAGCTTCATCTGTTCTGATTAAATTTTAATTCTCAGTTCGTAATTTCCGGTAATTTGCCAATGCTTCAAGACAATAGCCTGTAACAATTTCTTCTGATCCCCAACCAACTGTTTTTTTATGTCCTGAATAAAAGAATATATGTCTTTCCCAGCATCCGGATTTACATTGCGCTTTTAACAGGTACCTGACTGCCTTATTCATTTGTTCATCCCAGTGATTGAAATTGGCCAGCGTAGAAATAGCCAGTGCAGTTTCAAATACTGAGTTACCAAATCTGCCATCTTCTTTTACGGTCTGATAGATACGTTTAATAATAGGTTCTTTAGCGGGTTCGAGTTCTTTTACGGTTTGGTAATTCCTGGATAAGAAATAATAAAAAGTGGAAGGGTTTTTATACCATTTATCTGAATCGCTTTCTTCATTTTGTTCAATAATTTTCAGAAGATAACTGACTACGGCTTTTGTCTGCTCATTTAATCCAAAATAGAACAGGATATTTGCATTGACAACTGCATCAATATCGTTTCTGTGGCTTTCATGTTTGAACCAGAAAAGAAGTGATTTTACAGGACGCTTCAGCTCTCTTGACATGATCCTCCAGAAATTGACATCAGCATTTATAGCAGGTCTTAATACGAACCAGGTGTAAAATAAACCAGCTGAATTTCTGTTGGCCATTAATAATTTACTGTTATCCGTAAAGTCTACTTGTAATGACTTCAGGACGTAGGAAGCAAATACGGTGTCGTCAGTATCTGCAGGGCTATATTTAAACAGAGGGTTCCATTTAGTGAAAAAATTCCAGATTCCTCCGCGCATGACCTGGTAGCTTAAGAAACCGGCAGTTAAAGAAAGTATCTCTTTTACTTTTGGTGAATCTCTAAGCTGAAGTAAACAGGCAGCGATTAATGAAGCTGGAAAAACAGTGCTGTCAGGCACACACCATTCTTTCATCTCATCATCAGGAGAATAATAACAGCAAAACTCTCCGTTTGGATATTGATGTTCATGCAGGTAATCTATACCATGATTGATATGATGGGTAAGTTCTTCCGGAGTTATTTCACTGGTTAAGCTGTTCATTATCTTTGTATAATATAGATCAGGTTATTTGTGTCGTGCTTTTTTCTTTTAAACCTTTGTATTTTCTGCTTAATCCTGTCATCAGGATATTAGGTATCATTTTTAAGGTAAACGGAATGTTAACTGCCATAGACTTTTTAATCAGCCGGTAAGATTCTTTTAAATTATGCTCTCTGATCAGCTCATGTTTAGCCAGTTCGACCAGGCTGGCGATATATCTTCTCTGAAGCAGTAAAAGTTCTCCTGGAGTTAATAGTTTGTTGAATTTTTCTATAATCAGCAGTGTATCTGCAATATAAAGATACTTAAGCACTTCACTTCTTTTCCTTCCATCATAGATATTGATATCATCAATTCGTTTTCTCCAGAGTTTGTCCAGTGTAAAAGCCACTCTGCATTCTTTGGATAAAATAACGTCCAGATACATACACCAGTCATCTCCAATATTTATTTTTTCATCCCAGCCAGAAACGATACTTGATTTCCTGATCACTACTGATGATGAAGGAGAGGGGCAGGCTTCAATATAAATACTGCGTAAATCTGCATAGTTCAGGGTAATCCAGTGGTCTGCTGTTTCTTTGATAAAGGGTTTTAAGAATGGATCGCCACTTAAAAAATCCCATGCTTCGCCAGCTTTGGCATCCTGTGTCCAGTTTGCAAAAACAAAGTCAAGCTTATCTTTTTCAAGTTTATAAACACAGCGTTCCAGGAAATCAGGGTTCCATAAATCATCTGAATCCAGTGAGGCTACAATAGTACCTTCAGCATGTTTCAAACCATTATTTCTGGCTGCTGCCTGACCTTTATGCTGCTGGATAATGTATTTAGCTTCTTTATAATCCTCCATTAAAGCAGCGGTTTCATCTTCCGATCCATCATCAATTACAATCAATTGTATAGGAGTATAACTTTGCTGTAATACACTTTCAATTGCTGTACGCAATTTATTTGCCCTGTTGTAAGTTGGGATAATTACTGAAACTAGCGGATTATTGTTCATTTAAAATACTGTTTAATAGATTGGCAAATTGTTGTTCGGGGGATTCAGGGATATGATCAGCGATCTTTGTGGCTGCTTTTAATCCCATTGATTCCCAGTTATCCCGCTTTTGCCATGCGCTTTCCATGGCCTGATCAAAATCTTTTTCATTAGCTTCGGCAATAAATCCTGTCACCTGGTCTTCAACAAGTCCGGCATTTCCTCCTGCATTTGTAGTAATCACTACTCTGCCTAAAAACATCGCCTCCACAATAGTCAGGGGCAGACCTTCACTTCTGGAAGGGAGTATTAGTGCATGGTGATTAGCCCATATGTCTTTCATATTTGTGTTGTAGCCGTCAAAAGAAACGTTTTCCACTCCGAGTAAGTGTGCCATTTCTTTCAGCCCGTCTTTATCGGGGCCTTCTCCGATAAAAGAAATGCTGAGGTTTCTTGCTTTCCATTTGGGCTGTGATAAAATTCTTAATAAAATGTCCTGGCCTTTATCGATCACAAACACGCGGCCGATACAGGCCAGACGATAACCATTGGATACGAAAGGATAAGGTATAACGGGCCCTCTGGTCTTTACAGGGTTGATAACAATTGAACTGTTGGATAGCCTGATGCCAAACTGTTCTTCTGTTAATTTTCTATTGTGTTCGGATACGAAAAGACAGCGCTCGGCTTTTAACAAAGTCTCTTTCATATAAGACCGGTCATGCTGTTGCGGCCAGTAAAAATCCACAGCTTTATGAGAAACAATGAGGTAAGGGATATTCAGTTGAAGACATTGCCAGGCATAAACCAGTCCGTCGAAATTGATCCCCTGCGAAATCAACACTAAATCGGGCATATCTGATTTCAAAAAGTCATATAGCCTCTTTGCTGGTTTATTCCAGCTGTAAGTTGAAATTCCTATTTTATCTCCCAGGCGGCTAAAGAGATCCATCAGTTTTAATGGTGCTTTTTTTAGAAAATGAGAGGCTGGAACCAGCTCCCTGAATAAGATATTCTTGTTCTTTAGTTTTACAAATTCAGGATGCTGTTTATTGATTTTGTTTTTGTAAATGGTAATTTGTTTGAGATTTTCGTTATGTAAAATAGCTATACTTCTGGCCCATAGCTCTTCGCTGCCACCCCAGTCATCCAGGCAACAGGTCACAATTGCTAGTTTTTTATCTTTACCCAAAATTATTCTTCTTAATCTTTTAAACTGTTTTTAAATAAACGGGAGTAATCTCCATCCATAGACAAAAGCTCTTCATCTGTACCTTTTTGTAAGATTTCACCTTCAGATAAGACATAGATATAATCAGCATATTTAATGGCTGAATGTCTGTGACTGATCATCACTGCTGCCCTGTTGCCAAGGATAGTTCTGAAAGAATCTAATAGTTTTTTTTCTGCATGAGCATCCATTGCACTGGTTGCTTCATCAAAAATAAGGAAGTTTGCATCGCTGTAGAGAGATCTGGCAATAGCAAGTTTCTGCCACTGACCAATGCTGACTTCTTTTCCATCTTCAAATAATCTGCCCAGAATGGTGTCATAACCATCGGGGAAGTCCTTGATAAATTCATCTGCTCCGGCATCCATTGCTGCCTGTGTTATGGCTGCCTGTTTAAGAGGCTTTTCTAAATCTCCGAAGCGGATATTATCTTTTACGCTGACATTGTATTTATAGAAATCCTGGAATACTGTACTTACCTGTTTACGGTACTCCGTTGTTTTAAACAGCCGGATATCTTTCCCGCCAAGAGTTATTTCCCCTTCGGTTGGATCATATAATCTTGATAAGAGTTTAATCAGTGTGCTTTTTCCGGCCCCATTGAGCCCCACAATGGCGATTATTTTTCCCGCTGGTATTTTCAGGGAGATGTTTTTTAAAGTAGGGAGCAGGCTATGTGGATAAGTAAAAGAAACATTATTCAATTCCAGATCGGGCAGTCCCTGGGTAGGAACAGGTATTGGAGCTGGATTGTCTTCAAATTTGTTTTTTAAATCGAACAGTTCAAAAATACTGTTTACAAATACATTGTTCTGGTAAACAATGGAAATACCACCTGATATATTTTGCATTAAAGAAAAAGACTGTGGAAAAGCCACGAGAAACAGTGTAATATCACCTACACTTGTACGTCCGTTAACAGTTCCTACTGCTATTACACCAATACAGGCAAAAAAGCCTATACTTGCAATACCAGTGGTGAGTACTTCGCCCTGAGTTCTTTTGTGACTGATGCTCAGCTTTTTATCTAAAAGTTCCAGTCTTATTTTAAGATAAATATCCTTGAAATAATTACCTAAGCCATAACCTCTGATTTCTTTGGCAGCGGTTTCGGAAGTAATTAAGGCACTGAGATAGCCTGACTGGCGTTCTATAGCCGTATGACTGATTCTCCAGTGGTTTAGTTTGTTTGCATAATGAATCCTGACCAGTAAAGTGGGAAATACAAAAAGAGCGAGCAGCGGCAGTAAATACCAGTCTATAGTTAGTAGAATTGAGCCTACAGCAAGGAGGTTTAAACTGTTCTTTGTCAGTTCAATTAAGGTTGTGATAATCAAATTAGGTTTGTCTGCACCCGCATCTTTAGCCCTTTTTAAAATATCAAAATAATCAGGGCTTTCATAATAAGCATAATCAAGATTTACAGCTGCTTCATGTATTCTGTCATCCATATAAGCAGCAACTTTGGAGGCCTGGACTTCTATAATGTAGCTTGATATACCTTTTACCATTGCATAACAAACAGCT
>Ga0247807_10002280_pt1 | contig 10643 bp, 9 predicted proteins | sample UWRJL074202C1_FD_179931 | JGI IMG/M metagenome (GOLD analysis project Ga0247807, IMG submission 179931) | Plant litter microbial communities from Arlington Agricultural Research Station in Wisconsin, United States - UWRJ-L074-202C-1 | ecosystem: Environmental > Terrestrial > Plant litter >...
GTAGCGTCGCGGGGAAATCAGGGTTGCGGACGTAGAGTTCATGTAGGGACGGGAGGAGGTTAGATATCAGAGAAGATGTTAGATAAGCGTAGTAGCCATCGATAGTGCCAGTGTATGTGTTGGGATCCGTTGAAGCTGATACTTCGTAGTTGAGGGTTTCAAGAGAGGCTGAGGAAAGGGGCTGGATAGTGTTGCCCACAGGGAAGGACGTCGAGACGGTTTCAATGATGGTAAGGTGTTTAAGGCTTGGGGCTGTGGAGAGAATCTGTTGAAGCGTGGAAGGATGCACGCCCGTGTTCTCCAGTGAGAGTGTTTCCAAAGTCTCTTGCGCATCAGAGCGGAATAGGTAATTCGCAATACCATCAGCAGTGATACTGGGCACGTTCTTAAATATCAACTCCTTCAGAGGCGGAAATGGGGGAAGACGATCGTTGTGCTCCAGTAGTTGGCCATGGAAGACCATGTCCGTCACTTTGAGAGCATGTAGATTTGGGAGCGACCCGAGAGCATGTCGTAGAATTGTAGGGTCAACCGTTAGTCTCGAAAGCTCCAGAACCTCCAAATTCCTCCAAATTCTCCCACTTGCTAACAGCTCTAAACTTCTTTCCGACCCACGCATATATGACATCTTCCGTATGTCTGGACATCTTCCTTGGATCTCCTGTTTGAGCGTGTTGCATGACAGGTCATCTTGAAATATACCCTCAGGTAGATCGATATACCTCAAATTGGGCGTAACGGCAACGGTGCGCGCCATATCCGTTTTCGCATTCTCCCTCGTCATGTATGGCAGTTTAAAGTACTGAACTTTGACCCCGTAGTCGTCTCTCCTATCGCGCAGCGTTCTGCACAATAGCGAGAGTCGGGCTCGAGCTGTGTCTTCTGGTTCCCCGTTATGATTGTATTTCGATTTCCGCTTGCGCTTCTCCGCAAGCACGTCTTCCAATGGACAGTAATGGACGGCATCAATTCGGATGCTAAAGTACCTGCGAACAAGTTAGTTCTTGGATCCCTTATCTCTAGACTCCCAGGTACCTACATTACATTGGTAGCTACTATGTTCCATCTCCGTGACACCTGGGCGCAATGTGATAAATCTCGCAAGTCGCATAGCATGCAAGTATCGTCCTGCGCCGACTGCTCGTTGCTCTCGTACGTGGCATCCGCTGCATGCGGACACACAAACTGAAAAACGCGCTCCCATATTTGATCAGATACGAGCGAGATCAAATGTGCCAACCTTCTTGGATCCGAGACGCGGGGGACAAACTGCGGGGAGTGCCGAGCTAGGGACAGGTCGTCTGCTTTTTCAAACGCGCTCTGCTTCTTCTTCCTCTTGAAGGGCCACTTCATGATGCGGAGGATTGTTTTCGCCAGCTTGACGATTTGGAAGCGACTCTTGGATGGTATCTGCAATGGCGACACCGAGGAGTGGTGAAGGGAAGCGTGAACACAAGAGTCAACGCCGCAACAGTCAACCAACCTTACAGCCAAGCCCGAACGGGTGGAAGTGGCTGGCGGGTACAGGATTCAGGGGTTGCCCAATAGATGGAAACAACACCAGAAAGTTTATAAATAAATAATCAAGGGGTGACGGCGTGTTGGCCGGAAAGAGCTGGAATTAACTTTGGTGAAATCATCAAAAGTAAATTAAGAATTCTTGGATGCTATGTTCGTAGAATCTATCATGGATTTTCAATCACAATGAACAATATCAAACCATCTAGGAAAGTCAGTCCACAACCTGTGCTTACTATACGACTACTTTCCGTTCTAGCTACAATTTGAGAACGGTTTCTCTTGTTTCGCTGGTAAATTACCGGTGAACATACCAGTATATGCTATGAATCACAGTATTTAGTTTGTAGTTCGATGGGTGTTACTGTGTCCGGGTTTGTATTCCATTCATTCATACCAAAGCAGTTCGAGTGCCATTTAATAGAGCTATCAGGCTTGGGTGTATACTTTTAACACTTGTGCAAATGTTTTTCCTGTATACTGTCACAAACATACTCCGATTATAGTTTATCTAAAATATGCTACTAACCATGGCTTATAGACGGTTCGCCATCGTCAGTTCCTCTATATTTCCAATCTGGTCCATCGAGTGTGTCAAATTTATTTCAACCAGGATACTGTCATTTCAGACAGGTCTTGGCCAAACATTATTTCTTCTTATACCTAGGGGTTCTTGTTCGCTCCAGCAGATGGCTACAGTCTCACACAGTGATTGAAGAGTTTGTGAATGGCCATGGCTGATCACCGAGCTAAGTGTTTCTGCATCGGTGCATTGGATGGTTCGTCATACCTCACAATTCTAAAACGGAATCTAATAATGAATCATTTTTCCAATCAGCAGCAATAAATCGCCATGAGATCGCTTGACCAGGCATTCAAAATTCCTTGGGATAAGGTATATGAAGTTCATTGTGAACAGTTGTGAAGCTTAGGAGCAATCAGAAAAGCGTGGTCTAAGTTTTCACGGATGTGATAGATGAAGCCAAAGATTAGAAAGCTACCAATGGAGAATATGAAGAGTGCAATGAGCATTGACGACTGGCTTTGATATCGTCTTCACGAATATCTAAATAGTATGCTTTCAGCAAGAGTGCGTGAAACAGGGCTCCACCAGAATATGTAGAAACTCCCTCCCTCCATCATGCCATCACCACTTTCCCTCCCTCTCCTGCGCCCCCTGATTGAAATACTACACTTTAACGTCACTTACACAGTGTATTTTATCGGCCGCTTAGTATTAGCTTAATAATTTAGAGCTTCTAATAACAATAAGCAATATTGCGCATTCGTTTGGGGCAAGACTACTGGATGAAGACGACATGGTAACCAGGAATTTATGATAGTAATGTCTGTTTTATCCGCATAACTGAGCAACAGCGTGTTCAACAAACCTACTGTACTATAGCGATTAGCGTTAACTACTGTGAACGGTGGCACTCATGCATTCAGCTGTCTGCGTCTGATCCATCATTTAATCCTGCCATCACGAACATATTTGTACAGAAATACCCCTATATGCTTCGTATGATCGTATCCTTCGCTTTTATTGCCAGTCTTTACTGCCACTTTGTGAATGTCGGCTAGTGTATGAATCATCGCGTAAGGAAGGCAAAAGTTGAAGGTGCTAGAGGTTGCCGAGAGGAAGACATCTTTCGCTGTTATTCCTTATAGGCGTCATGGAATCATTGGAGATTGTAACCGCACCTTTGCTGGGCGATAGACTCTAGAACTTCCAGGTGTTCGTAGCAGTGGTATCTTGGAGGCGGAGCTTGTGCCGAGTGTTTTCTCCTATAAATACATTTCGGGAACGTTACGATGACCTCTTTGTAGTGAATCGCACGGATCAGAGTGGCAATGACAAACTATACAAATTAAGAAAATACGACATTGTCGGCGTGAACGTCTGATGCAGATAAATTTTCATGAAAAGAGATGGGACAGAAATGAAATTGAATGATGGCAGTTGAATATGCCCTAAACCACACTAGAAAAGAGGCAAGAAGACGGGAGGTTGAACAAACCGACAAACCTTCAGACCAGCATGTTCTCTTCAGAAAAGCCAACAAAGATTAGAGGCGAGATTTCTGATGTCTAGAGGAGGTTTCAAATCCTCCTGGTGCATAGGTATCTGGATTGGGGGTACTGGGCCGAGTCATCGGAAACTTGTGACCTCATTGTCGCCACCTCACCGACCTCATCTCACCTCTGCTCCAGATTGATGATCCTGACGTTCTGTGCTGTCCACTCTATCATCATGTAGAGATATGTCTCACTTGTTTATTACCACTGTGTATGTAGTTCGGTCAAAACACGAGCATGTTATGATCTCCGAACTCGGGTTGCTGGGCTGGGTGACAGTAAAGTGGTGCCGTGCTAATGCAGCCCATGTTTGCACTATCACCTCCCCTCATGTACACCGGCTGAGGGAGTGACGATATACTGACGTTTGGCGCCTCAGCAAATAATGGAAATAGTGGGTTATGTTATGCTTCGACTGTTGTACGGTGTCTCAGTAGGGGATGGAATGAATCAGGGGAAAGTGTAAGCGCACTCTACATGGAAGTTTTGAAGGGTGATCTAATGCCCAAACAAAAGTACAAAAGTTACCAATGGTTGTCACGGCCCTAATGATCGCCTAGTCTAAATTGGTTAATGGTTATTGGCGATAGATTGTGAGGTTTACGATGGCCAGCAAACATATGCATGCGGGCTTTGCCTAATGGCGAAGAGGAACCATGTCATCTACTAACAACAAACTGTCTGTAGGACATGCTTATGTTAGTTCAAGATACTCTGGTGCCGTAAGAATTCCAGAAATGGAATTTAATGGTACAATAATAACTCCTCTGCCAGCTTACACCCCTATTAAGCGAGTTTTGTGTCTAGGCATTTGTTGGTTACCTGAATCTCAAGATTGCGCCAAAAGGATTTTTATTGGATGCCATATTCCTTTTCCCAAGATGAATACTAATTGAAAGCTTAAGTCGAGCAATTCGTTGACGAAGCTGTAAACAAGAGTTCCGCTAATTGGTATTATCATTATCCAATCTGACAATTGACGTCGATATGTAATAACCACGCGCAATGCCAAGACCTCGCGTGCCCCCAGCGAAATTGCTTGACTTTACCCTGCCTCGTCTCGCTTATGTCGGGTGGCTGCATGCCAGTATCATGACGTCGGTCGTCCCTTGGCATACGTTGTTTTCTGCCTTCGAGGTTGACCGTTGTCGTCGGTGGCAGATTACTCTATTATTATTGTGTTATTCCTGTATTGTTACGAGGAGGTATCGGGATTCTTGCACGGTGGTCTATCTAAATGTCAATTAAGAGGGTATTTGCATCGAAACTACATCTCGAAAGCACATGCTTTGGTGCAATCATCACTGTTGCTCGCAGAATTTGGAAATAGACTCGGATTCGGACTTGTCGCTGGGGCCTTGTGTACCAAAACTAGATGGGATATTTTGCCGTGACCGTTGATCATCTGTAAGTATCGACGCCGGGATGGAGGATAACCTCCCAGCCCGACCCATATTTGTAGCTTGTGGTTGCAGAAATGAATATGCAGAATTGCATATGCGTGATATAAAACTTCTCGATATTACAGCCAGAGATGCTGGGATTTCAACGGCTTCAGCTCAGACCTGGGGGAAAATAGGGGAAGGGGAGGGGGCGGGCATGGCGTCGATCCTCCTGAACAAGTAACTGATGAGCGACATGAACTGTGCAAACCTTGCCGCTCCGTGACCAGATCGAGCGTGCTCGCACTTATTGTGCATGTTGATCTTTTGGTTTCGCTTTTATGGGGGTCTCAGTTCCTCCCTAGGTCACGCTTTACATCACTTACTCGCAGGGGAGCATTGGCCCGCGACAAAGCATCATCATCAGCAGCACCTTATTAGTTTACTACTGGACCGTACCGTACCAGCCCAGTGTACGTAGTAATGATGCCCGGTCGGTGACGGTGACGGTGACGGTGTTGGTGTGGAGTAGAGTGGTGGTAGAATTCAGCTTTGATTTGGACTGCTTTTCCAAGGATCCTCGAGCATACAAGATATATCCAGTATAAAGCCGGCCATTTTTGCGCTTGGAACAATAGCAGCAATGTGAGTATGAATCAACTAGACGCATCCCATGTCCTGTTTTCCTGTGCTGCAAACTTCTAGAGGAAAAAAGCGAGTAAAACTGAAATTAGTCGTACGAGTATCATAGAGTAGACAGCCCATAATAGAGCTATACCACGCTATAGTATAGCGCTAGCGGGGCTAGCGTGGATAGCGTAGTTGGTCCTGGCTGGCTCCCATTTGCTCAACAGGCTTCCCGGTCCCCGCCACCGAATGACATCGCCAATGACGGCGACGCGGTCATGATCTGCAGGGTCCTTCCCTAAAGCTGGAACCCCCACTCTTTCCTTCACATGAGTCTCAGCTTGCTGATAGGACAATCGTAATGCAGACTGATGCAAACCCTTTTTGTTGGTTTTGATCAAGGGTCCAGCAGGCTCCATATTTGCGTCCATCTTTGCCCGAAAGCGCAAAGGTCGTCGACGGGAAATCAGCGAGATAACGTCAACCAGTCAGGTATGAGTCGTTTGTCGCATTTTCAGGGGCTGCGTGGTGCTGAGAGGCTTACACCGGGGGAAAAGGGTATATAGGACTGGGAAACTCCCCGAATCTGAGATCAAGATATCCACGATTCAGTCCAGCATCCAGCATCCAGCAACCAACAACCAACTATTCAGCAACTAAGTCCTGTTTCACTAGACTACGCCACATCCAGCCTCGCTCAACCCAGGGTAGATCCACATTTTCTTCCGCACGCTAGCATACTTGCAAGGTTCCATATAACAACCATACACCCGCTTATATCTCAACTATCACTTCAGTCAACCCATCAACTTCACCATCAATCATCTCAACTCCCACAACTACCATCCACTCAAGTCTCCAAATCTAAATCATTCCTCTATCACCACCACCCACCCCAACCACCCAAAATGTCTTCCACTTCAGAATTTCCTCAGTCACCGCGATCCCACTTCTCACATGACTCATCAGACGATACTCCTCTCGATCTTTCACAATACGCACGACAAATGCACAGACACACCAAGATGCAAATGGAGGCAGCCAGCCGCAGTGCGAGAAGACGCGTTGCTCGGGATGGAGGAGCTGAAGGCCCCTCGTCACAAGCTACCCTGAGAGATGGAGGCAGTGTGAGCAGTATGGACAGTGGACGATCTGCACAGTCCTGAATATAGTTGGGGGATAAAGAACCAACCTGGATGACGACGAAGATGCGTTGCAGAATGTGCGCAGCTCAATGAGCATCGGGAGGGTCAATTGAATAGACGCCACTAGACGAACTTGACGGCTTTGTATAAATAGGAACGGTGGCGACGCATGGTCTGGGCTGGAGTTTAGGATTGAGCATTTGGGAGCGAGTTGCATTATCTCCATGGTGTGGATACAGGCGCTTCATAGCGACCTGGGAGTTTTACCTTCTCGACGATTGTATATCGTCGAATGAACATCTGTTATCAATTATACAATTTTTATACCATCTATCTTATGTGTCTAGAGTGAAATTATCCATTATTGTCTCTTCAAATTTGATGATATTTTCAGTTTAGTGATAGCGTCTTCTATTGTCTTCAATGTTCTCGTTAAGAGTACTTATGGTTAATTAACCATGTGACCTGGTTCTACATGTCGAGCAGCTGTCTGTACTAACCGCCACTTAGTTATCTGTAAAGATGAAATGATGAAATGATGAAATAATGAAATAATGAAATAATGAAATAATGAAATAATGAAATAATGAAATAATGAAATAATGAAATAATGAATCGCTGATCGTCACCGTCACCGTCGCTTTATGGTTCATGGATTATCTAAGCTAGTTCGGATGAGGCACGAAGATGAACTGTTTACCTCATGGAGAGCTACCTAGGACAAACAAATCTATCATCCTATGGCGAGCACCATCAAGGGACCACAAAAACCAAACATCCCCCACCACATCTAGATTCTAGACGCTGGAAAAGGTGGCCCTTCTCCGACAAACAAAAGTGTGGAGAAATTGTCCTTTCCGCAGGATCTCCACAGGCCACTGGAATTGTGGACTATAAATTGATAGCCAGCCGCACCAGGCTATGATCACCCAAATGCTTCGAAATTCTCGGAGCTTTGCTCCGGGTGTGTTAGGTTCGGGAAAATTCACTTGACCATTGTTGTTGACGTTGATCCACGGCTGAGAGTATCTCCATTCGTAGTCGCTGGCCACAGCCCACCACAGAGCGTGTTACCCGGTTTGCTATTCTAGTTACATAGTCCTAGGGTGTGTCGTCCGGCTTGTTAATTTCGAGGCATATGGTTGCACATCCGTCCAGTGTTCTTCTATAAAGAGAGCTACCTCACCTCTGGAGCTCTAGTCAGCCATCTTACGGCCCAAGCATGTTGATGGCTACTTTCATTAATTGATTTTCGTTTAGCTGTACGAAACATCCCCTGTGGTGTTGCATTCGTTGGTCTTTTGAAAGCGAACATCTCGGAAAGTGTATAGAGTATCATCAAGAATTTGAAGGCTCTTAATTTGTTTCATCGTTTCACGATACTATTATTCTGGCGGCCAGATCCGTAATGGGTTAGCTTCCATTGATACTGTTATGTTCTTCAAGTGATCGAGATCGAAGTACACCGCCATGCCGTGCTTGTTGGTCTGTCGAATACCGTTCCAAAAACCGTTTAGAATCGTCCATGGATAATCTTGCATTTATATCTACGATATTTGGCACCCTTTGTAAGCTCTTCTTGTGCGTATCTCTGCGACTTGCCAGGAAATGATGTTTCATGGAAGATGCTCATATTGGTAGTGCATGAGTTTAGACTCACGATGAGTCCAAAACAATTGGAGCTCAGACTCAGTACCTAAGTTCCATATACCATTCTTTTAATGTAATGAAAGGCAGCAAAACTTATTGTTAGGTTCGCTGTGGTGGTGGCTAGAGCTCTAATATTTTCAACTGGTTAGGCTAATTAATCGACTTTAGAAGCAGAAGCAATTCATAAAGGCACAATGACAAGAACGATGGGTGAACGGGATCCAAACATACTCGGGGTGAGGGTCTTTCGACTTGTGTCTGCAAACTTCCTAGCATTATTCAAATATGGATTGGTATTCATGATATGGCTAATCAAGGATGGACCTCACAAAATGCATCGCTGCATTCTACCCAATTATGATTGTCGATCGAGCTTTTGGTCAAGGGACAGAGATCAACAGTGAATGCGGGCGGTTGACATGTTTCGCCAGCCAACGACCTCGCCACTTCCAACTCCTTTACTTCCTCAGTCATCTTTCGATTCAACTTCGCGATTATGTCCTCCACTGTTTCTGTTCCGTTTGAAGAATGTTCGTGCACAAACACGTCAATCCGCACAAGGTTCGCAAAGTCTACCATGAATATTTCCAGCTTGTCGGCAAAAAACCGAAAATCAAAAATCTCCGACCAAGTACTAACGTCCATGTGGATATACCTGATTTTCTGGCACCTCTCTTTGTGTCCTGGCATGTAGTGTAGTTCCCGGATGCCACTGCCATCAATAATATCAAGAGGTAGATCCATCCAACCATAGCAGCTGAAAATACGGCGTGCAATAGGCCGTGGGACCAGGTCGTAGAATTGCTTGACAAGCTCCCGCGCTTCGTGGCTAACATACAAAGCTGCAGGACCCGGGGTCCAGCGATTGATTCTAATTCGACGGGGGGGAGGGAAAGTGTGTTGCCATATTTGTAAGCGGAGCTCGACAGGAAGTAGTGGGAAAAGGGTGAATGCTGTAGCCATGATGTTATGTTTGGAGTGGTTGATGTTGGGATGGATGTTGTTGAATGAACCTCGGACATGGAAGTACCTCTATGTATGCTATTGGTCACACGACGGACGGGTAACTCTGTCTCGGCCCGATCGGTTTTCGGATAATTCCACATCGCTCGGAAATCTATCTGCCCCCTTGCACCATACATTTCTCAATAGAATGATGATAATTATTATTACTACGCCATCACTGTCATATGGTGGGATCAGCCCGATCCGTTTTGCAATACCGATATAAAATTCTAAAATTCTTTGAAACAGGTTTAGTTTGTAGCCCCTTAACAAGTTGTAAATGCGCATTTAACAGTTAGATAGATACAATACCAAACCGATCTGCTTCTAATCATTTGGGGGGAGACTGCTAGAGATTCTAGTTGGGGTGCTCAGATAATTAGGAAGTTGCGTTAGTAGGCGAGCTAAATTTGAGTATTGTTTAACCCATATCATGGCCCACAAGTGTTATAAGACTCAACTCTGCTCCATAGAAGACTTCACCTTTCTTGATTAATTTAAAATAGAGCTCTCTAGGTTTTTGAAATAAGCTCTTTTATTTGTAAGGTGACGCTTGCATGTGGAATTGAATGAGATCGTGCTGTTTAAATTGCAGGCTATTGTTCACGGCAATGGTGCCATCAACGATTTTTATTCTGTTTGTCATGTTTCTAAATTGCCATTATTATTACTAAGTTTTATCTATGGTTCTAGTATCCTGGGGACTGGATGGTTCTCCTGGGGCGCTAGTCTGTCACTCACACTCCCTTAGGAACTTCGCTAGATAACATGATTTGAACTGTCAGTAGTACTCTATAGAGGTTAGGAATGAAGTTGGATGTAAATTGTTGCTTAAGAGGAAATCTCCCATCACCAGAGTAATCAAGCTTTTGGACATAATTACAGACGTCATATTAGTTTCCTTTGGGAATCATGCACGACCTATGAGATAAGGGTAGAGACATGGACAGTTGCAGACTCTAATGCTAGTATCTTGCAGCCAAGATATACAGATGCTGCATATCAAAACTCAGGGGCTTTTCTATTTCCGATTGTTTCCATACTCTAACGTGGCGTTCACAAGGTTGGTTAACAGCATTCTTAAGTGAGACAGTCAAATTGACCATGCGATATATTACAATATAGAAAAGAACATTTCTAATTCGTAATAGTCCGTGCTGCTTATGGTAACTCTTTTCCATTTTATGATTTACACTCCACCAATGCAGGATATGCCAGGACGTACCATCGGGGGGGG
>Ga0247807_10002282_pt1 | contig 10637 bp, 9 predicted proteins | sample UWRJL074202C1_FD_179931 | JGI IMG/M metagenome (GOLD analysis project Ga0247807, IMG submission 179931) | Plant litter microbial communities from Arlington Agricultural Research Station in Wisconsin, United States - UWRJ-L074-202C-1 | ecosystem: Environmental > Terrestrial > Plant litter >...
CGGAGAACAGGCGGGCGTTGCCGCCCACTTCTTTGAGGCGGGCCACGACGGACTCTTTGAAACCGAGGCGCGCCGAGTCGACGTCGTCGAGGATGAAGCCGACGCCGGCATCGGTGATCATGGCGCGCACCGTGGTGGCGTCGTCGACGATCGTCACGTGCGCCTCACGCACGCCCGAGTGCCTGCGCACGTTCTCGAGGCATTCGGCGAGGGCGAGCAGGAAGGCGTCGAGCACATCGCTCGGCAGCAGCACCTGGCCGGTGCCGTGCCAGCTCACCTCGAGGCCCATGCGGCCGAAGCGCTGCTTCACCGACTCGAGGGTGGTGCCGAGCACGGTCTCTTCCACGGGTTCGAGGTTGTAGCCGCCCGACGACATCGGAACCGGGGTCGCGCCGAGGCGCAGCTGGCGCAGCAGCTTGGCGTCGTCGGCCGACTGCTGCTGCAGTGCGGCGGGGGCGACACCGACCCCGGAGTGGGCGAGCAGCGTGAGGGTGGCCAGCACGGTGTCGTGCAGCAGGCGCGCCGACTGGCGGCGTTGCGCCTCGATCTCGCTCGCCTGCCGCTCGGCGCGGTGGGCGCGCCCGATGCTCGCTATGCGCCGGCCGGCCTGCGGCACGCCGGCGTTGATCCAGATGCCGATGGTGGCGGCGATGAGCCAGCCGAGGGTCAGCAGGCCGACGGTGGCGAGGGGCGGGTGGGCGTCGGCGGTGACGTAGGTGGTGAGGGCGGTCGTCGCGAGGAAGATGACGACGAGGACCGCGAGGCGCATCCGGTCGGTGGAGAGGACGAGGGCGACCGATGCGAGCGAGGCGGCGGTGAGCTGCGCGAGCGACGACAGGGCCGCGGGGGACAGATCCGGGCCGTTGAGAAGCGCGACAGCGACGACGACGGCGAGGGCCGCGACCACCTCGAGGGCGATCCAGAGCGGTGAGCGGCTGCTGCCGATGCGCGCCTGGCTGACCGCGACCACGGCGAACAGGGGAACGGCGACGAGGTAGGTTTCGGCCGTGACGGCGTCGGGCACGAAGAGGCAGACGAGGGCGATAGCAGAGAAACACAGGCCGTATACCCTCGACGTACGCTGCAGCAGACGATCGCGTTCCTTGAGAATGTGATCCATCGAAATCCTGCGGCCTCCCCCGATTCACTGCCGGCACACATCCGACGTGTGATATTCCCATAGTCTGCCACCACAAGTGGGGGTGCCACGCCACTCGATCGCTCCCGGGGCCCCGGGGTACAGTCTGAGCAGAGGGACAAATCCGGGGGAAGCCGGGGTCGCAGGGCAACCTGCGACTCCAGCGCGGTGTTTGCTAGAGCTCCAACAGGCGCGTCAGGTGGGAACCCACGACGGCGTCTTCGATGAGAAATCCGTCGTGGCCGAAGTCGGAGCCGATCACGACGGCGTCGTCGCCGTCGATGTTGTTGCGCACGTGGCGGGCGATGAACAGCTGGTTGCCCACGGGGAACAGCCGGTCGCTGTCGATGCCGAGCACGAGCGCCTTGGCGTCGACGCGGTCGAGCGCGGCGACCACGCCTCCGCGGTCGCGTCCGATGTCGTGCGAACTCATCGCCTCGACCAGGGTGATGTAGCTGTTGGCGTCGAAGCGCCGGGTGAACTTGTTGCCGTGGAAGTCGAGGTAGCTCTCGACCGCATAGCGTCCTCCGCCGCCGAGGGGTGTGATGCCGCTCTGCCAGCTGCGGGCGAACCGGTCGTTGAGCTCGCCGGGCGAGCGGTAGTTCAGCAGGGCCATGCGCCGGGCCAGCGCGAGACCGCGGTGCGGCCCGTCGCCGTCGGCGGCCTCGTAGTAGTCGCCGTCGGCGAAGGCGGGGTCGATGCGCACCGCCTCCACCTGCACCGAGTTGAGGGCGATCTGGTCGGCGCGTGCCGTCGGCGGAGCGGCGAGCACGGCAACGCGTTCGAGGCGTTCCGGGTAGCCGACGGCCCACTCGAGGGCCTGCATGCCGCCCATCGAGCCGCCTATCACCGCCGCCCACCGGTCGATGCCGATGGCGTCGGAGAACGCCGCCTGCGCGGCGACCTGGTCGCGGATGGTGACGAACGGGAAGTCGGCGGCCCACTCGCGGCCGAACGGCGAGTGCGAGGCGGGGCCCGTCGTGCCCTGGCAGCCGCCCAGCATGTTCGGCGCGACCACGAACCACCGGTCGGTGTCGATCGCCTTCCCCGGCCCGACGTTGCCCGACCACCAGCCGGCCGTCGGATGCCCCGGTCCGGGCTCGCCCGTGACGTGGCTGTCGCCGGTGAGGGCGTGCAGCACGAGCACCGCGTTCGACGCGGTGGCGTTCAGCGTGCCCCAGGTCTCGAAGGCGACGCGCACCGACGGCAGGTGCCCGCCGCGTTCGAGGTCGAGTGCGCCCAGGCCGACGAACGAGCGGTCGCCGACCGGGTCGCCGTCACGCCACGCCCCGGTGGCCGGGGGCTTGCCGGCGACACCGCGCGCGTCGGCCTCCGTGATGAAGGCCGACGGCACAGTGTCTTCGGGTATCTGCCAGTCCATCGTGCTGCCCAGTATCCCGGGTTTCCGGGAGCGTCCGCTCTCTGTTACGCGCTGGCGTTGGCCGCGACCGCGGCGCGGGCCGCGGAGAAGCCGCCCTGCAGGTCGGCGAGGATGTCGTCGATGTTCTCGAGCCCGACCGAGAGGCGCACGAGCCCGGGGGTGACGCCCGCGGTGAGCTGCTGCTCCGGTGTCAGTTGGGAGTGGGTCGTGGATGCCGGGTGGATGATGAGGCTGCGCACGTCGCCGATGTTGGCGACGTGGCTGAACAGGCTCACACTGTCGACGAGCGCCCGTCCGGCGTCGACGCCGCCCTTGAGCTCGAACGACAGCACCCCGCCGACGCCCTTCGGCGCGTACTTGTTCGCGGCCTCGTACCAGGGGCTGGACGGCAGCCCGGAGTAGTTCACCGAGGCGATGTCGTCGTGGTCGTCGAGCCACTCGGCCACGGCCTGAGCGTTGGCGACGTGCCGCTCCACGCGCAGGCTGAGCGTCTCGATGCCCTGGATCAGGCTGAACGCGCTGTCGGGCGAGATCGAGGCGCCCAGGTCGCGCAGCAGCTGCACCCGCGCCTTGATGATGTAGGCGATCCCGTCGCCCACCGCGGCCGTGTAGCTGGCGCCGTGGTAGCTCGGGTCGGGCTCGGTGAGCCCGGGGAACTTCTCGACGTTCTTGCTCCACTCGAACGTGCCGCCGTCGACGATCACCCCGCCGATGACGGTGCCGTGGCCGCCGAGGTATTTCGTGGCGGAGTGCACGACGATGTCGGCGCCGAACTCGAACGGGCGGATGAGGTACGGCGTCGCGATCGTGTTGTCGACGATGAGCGGCACGCCGTTCTCGTGGGCCACGTCGGCGACGAGAGCGATATCGAGGATGTTGATCTTCGGGTTGCCGATGGTCTCGGCGTAGAACAGCTTGGTGTTCGGGCGCACGGCGTCGGCCCAGGCCTGCGCGTCGTCCTGGTCTTCGACGAAGGTGGTCTCGATGCCGAGCTTGGCGAGCGTGTACTTGAACAGGTTGTAGGTGCCGCCGTAGATCGACGACGACGAGACGATGTGGTCGCCTGCCTGCGCGATGTTGAGCACGGCGAAGGTCTCGGCGGCCTGGCCCGACGCGACGAGCAACGCGGCCGTGCCGCCCTCGAGCGCCGCGATGCGCTCTTCGACGACGGCCTGGGTGGGGTTCTGGATGCGGGTGTAGATGTTGCCGAACTCGGCCAGGGCGAACAGGTTCGCCGCGTGCTGCGAGCTGTCGAACACGTACGACGTCGTCTTGTAGATCGGCGTGGCGCGGGCGTTGGTCACCGGGTCGGGCGCGGCGCCGGAATGGATCTGCTTGGTCTCGAACTTCCAGTCGCTCATGGCAAACCTTCCTCGGGTGGATGTCGCGGCGGAGGCACGACGCGACCGCTGGGGGAGAGCCTATGAAGCGGCCCGGGCGGCGGCAACGGGCCGCGACACACGGCGTAATCCTGACTTGCTCTTCGGCGACTACTCGTGCGAGAGTAGTGGGCATGTCTTCCGTGCGTCTCTACATCCTCGGCGCGCTCGCGGAGCGGGGGCCGATGCACGGCCACCAGCTGCGCCTGCTCGCCGAGGAAGAGCACGTGCACTTCTGGACGGAGGTCTCGGTCGGGTCGCTCTACGGAGCGATCAAGCGCCTCGCGGCCGAGGGTCTCATCGAAGAGCTGCGCGTCGAACGGGAAGGCAACTACCCCGAGCGCCAGGTCTACGGTATCTCCGAGTCGGGCACCGCGGCGCTCGCCGTATTGCGCCGCCGGGGTCTCAGTACGGTCGTCGTCAAACCCGACCCGTTCGACCTCGCCATGGCGCGGCTCGATCCAGAGGGCCTCGACGAGATCGCGTCCACGCTCGAGACGAGGGTGGCGGCCCTGCGCGCCATGCTCGCCGAGAGCGAGGCGCAGCGCGCCCGCGCCGACCAGTACCTCACGGTCACCGAGCGCTTCGTGCTCTCGCACAAGTCGGCGCGGCTGACCGCCGACATCGAGTGGCACGAAGCACTCATCAGCGAACTACCCCACATCATCGCCGACGAATCGGCACGAACGAAAGCCACCCCATGACCGACACCACCGCCGCGCGGCCCGCCGCTCCGGTTATCCCTCGCCGCGCCTGGCAGGCACTCATCGTGCTCCTCGCCGGCATGTTCATCGCGTTGCTCGACACCACCATCGTGAACGTCGCGCTTCCCAGCATCCAGAACGACCTCGACGCCTCCGAGGCGACGCTGTCGTGGATCATCTCCGGCTATGCGCTGGCGTTCGGCCTCGTGCTGATCCCCGCGGGCCGTCTCGGCGACCGCATCGGCCACAAGTGGGTGTTCTTCACCGGTCTCGCGTTGTTCACCGTCGCGAGCCTCGCCTGCGGCCTCGCCCAGAACGACCTGCAGCTCATCGTGGCGCGCGTCGTGCAGGGCTTCGCGGGCGGCATCTTCGTGCCCGCCGTGACCGCCTTCATCCAGCTGCTGTTCCCCGCCCAGGCGCGGGGCAAGGCGTTCGCGATCATGGGCGCCGTCATCGGCGTCTCGACCGCGCTCGGCCCCATCGTGGGCGGCCTCATCATCGAGGCGTTCGGCGAAGAGAACGGCTGGCGTCTCGTCTTCGGCGTGAACCTGCCGATCGGTATCGTCGCGCTCGTCGCGGCGGCCCTGCTGCTGCCCAACGGCGCAGACGTCAAGGCCGGGTCGAAAGGCAAGGCGGGAATCGACGTCGTCGGCCTGCTGCTGCTGTCGGCGGCACTCATCGCCCTGCTCGTGCCGCTCATCGAGGGCGAAGACCAGGGCTGGCCGCTGTGGACCTTCCTCACCCTCGCCGCCGGCGTGCTGCTGGTCGTCGCGTTCGCCTTCTGGGAGATCGCGTACACCAAGCGCGGGCTGAGCCCGCTCGTGCCGCCGCACCTGTTCAGCCACCCCGCGTTCACGGGCGGCACGATCCTCGCGCTGGTCTACTTCGCGTCGTTCACGAGCATCTTCTTCGTCATCTCGCTGCTCTGGCAGTCGGGCCTCGGCCACACCGCGCTCGAGTCGGGCCTCGTCTCGATCCCGTTCGCCATCGGATCGATCGTCGGCTCCTCGCAGAGCAACCGTCTCACCGCCCGCCTCGGCCGCACCGTGCTCATCCTCGGCGTCGCACTGCTGTCGGTCGGACTCGTCGCCGTGTTCGTGCTGCTGCTCACGGTGGCCGGAGCCGACCTCACCAACTGGATGCTGCTTCTGCCGCTGCTCGTCGCCGGCCTCGGCAACGGGCTGTTCATCGCCCCGAACGCGCAGTTCATCGTCGCCACGGTCGACCGCTCCGAGGCGGGCGGCGCGAGCGGCGTCATCGGCGTCATGCAGCGCATCGGCAGCGCCGTGGGCATCGCGGTGGTCGGCAGCGTGCTGTTCGCCGGCATCGCCGACGCGAACATCCAGGGCCCCGGCGACGTCGCGCAGGCCTTCACCGACGCCGCGGCCTGGGCGATCGGCCTGAGCGCCGCGCTCGGACTCGTGGCGCTCGCGCTCGTGTTCGCGCTGCCGAAGTCCGTGTCATCCGGCCACGGTCCGTCGGCACCGCCCGCCGAACAGGGCTAGCGGGTCCGGCGCGAGCCGGTGGGGTCGGTGCGCGTCTCGCGCACCGGCCCTCCGTCTTTTCCGGTGAGCGCCGTCTGTTTGGCGAACAGCCAGCGCGGCTTCGGCTCGATGATCGGGCGGAAGACGCGCCGCACCAGGGGCGACGACAGCGCGATCGAGATCCCGATGCAGGCCAGGATCATGCTGAGCAGCCACACGGCCGACGCGTGCTCGTCTTTCAGCACGCCGGTCTCGCGCAGCGGGTAGAGGATGAAGCTGTGCAGCAGGTAGACGTACATCGTCGACGTGCCGAACTCGGTGATCCAGGTGTCGCCCCGCGGGATGAGTACGAAGAACGCCGCCGTCAGCACCACCGCGAGCACGATGAGCCCGAGCCGCACGAGGCCCGCCCACCACTGGTCTTCTCCGAGGCCGGAGTACGAGTCGTCGTAGAAGAACCAGTAGCGCAGGTCGATCTCGCGCCACACCCGGATGTTCGCGACGACCACCACGAGCCACGCGACGAGCACGGCGACGGCGACGCCCCGGACCATCCAGCGGCGCTTCACCACCCGGCGCCAGCGGTCGACGATTCCCCACTCCCGTGCCTTCCAGCCGAGCACGAAGAAGGGCAGGATGCCGATGGCGCGGGACAGCGAGAAGGTGCTGTCGACGTTCGCGAAGAACCCGACGCCGACCGAGCACACCACGGCGATGAGCAGCGGGAATTTCAGCAGGGCCAGGTACGGCAGGATCAGCCGGAAGATGCCGAGCGCGAGCAGGAACCAGAGGGTCCAGCTCGGCTGTGTGGGGTTGAACTCCTTCTTGCCCTCGGCGAGGAACTGCACGAAGGTCCAGATCGACTCCATGATCACGTACGGCACGATGATGTCGGTGATGACCTTGGTCATCTGGCGCGCGTTCGGCGCCCCCGGCTTCGAGAAGTAGCCGCTGATGATGGCGAACGCAGGCATGTGGAACGCGTAGATGAACAGGTAGACGATGAGCGCGTTGTCGGAGTCGGAGGTGAGGCGCTGCACGCCGTGCCCGATGACCACGAGCGTGACGCAGAGAAAACGGGCGTTGTCCCAGAACGGCACGCGCTCTTTCGGGGTGGCGGCCTTCGCCGCCGTGTTCTCGGCGGCCGGGGGCGACGTCAGGGCTGTCATCAGTGCCAGTGTACCGACGGTACTTTTATGGCATGACCTCTCGACGCGTTGTAGTGACCGGTGCAAGTTCAGGGATCGGAGCGGCCACCGTGCGCCTGTTCCGCAGCCGCGGCTGGGAGGTCGTCGGCGTCGCCCGGCGTGCCGACCGCCTCGAGGCGCTCGCCGCGGAGACCGGGGCCGACGTGTTCGTCGCCGACGTCACGGTGCAGGCCGACGTCGACGCGTTGCGCGACTATCTCGCCTCGCTCGGACCGGTCGACGCGCTCGTCAACAACGCGGGCGGAGCGTTCGGCCTCGCCTCGGTCGAAGACGGTGACCCGGATGACTGGACCCGCATGTTCGACGTGAACGTCGTGGCGGTCAAGCGCGTCACGTCGGCGCTGCTGCCGCTGCTGCGCCGCGCGGCGGCCGACGGCGGCACGGCCGACATCATCACCGTCACGTCGATAGCCGGCCACGTGGCCTACGAGGGCGGCGGCGGATACAACGCGTCGAAGTTCGCCGCGCACGCCCTCATGGCCGTGCTGCGGCTCGAGCTCGCGGGGGAGCCGATCCGGGTGATCGAGGTAGCGCCCGGCATGGTGAAGACCGAGGAGTTCTCGCTGGTGCGCTTCGGCGGCGACCGGTCCCGCGCCGACGCGGTCTACGAGAACGTGCCAGCCCCGCTCGTGGCCGAAGACATCGCCGAGTCGATCGTGCACTCGGTCGAACTGCCCGCCCACGTGAACCTCGACCTCGTCACGATCAAGCCGGTCGCCCAGGCCGCACCGCACAAGGTGATACGCGGAGAGCTGCGCCCGCGCGACTAGGTCGAGCTGCCGGTCGGGCGGTCGTGCTGCAACGGCACGACCGGCAGGGTCTCGCCGTCGACGGCCACCGCGTCGTCGCCGAACGCGGATGTCGGAACGAGGGCACCGTCGGGTACCGTGACTATGTCCCGCCGCCACGGGATAGCGTGTCTTCTATGACTTCACCCGCCATCGATGTGCCGCCAGCCCCCGAACTCACGCCCGAGCGCGAGGTGCTCACCTGGGACCAGTTCGGGGTCGCGTCTCGCGAGCTCGCACGCGAGGTGCTGTCGAGCGGTTTCGTGCCCGACGTCGTGGTGGCGATCGCCCGCGGGGGACTGCTGCTCGCCGGCTCCATCTCCTACGCGCTCGGCGCCAAGAGCTGCGGCGCGATGAACATCGAGTTCTACACGGGAGTCGGCGAACGACTGCCCGAGCCGATCATGCTGCCGCCGCTGTTCGACGACTCCACCCTCGACGGCAAGAGAGTGCTGCTCGTCGACGACGTGTCCGACTCCGGACGCACCCTGGCCATGGTCGACCAGCTGCTGCGCGCGAGCGGAGCCACCGTGCGCACCGTCGTGCTCTACACCAAGCCCGGCACGGTGCACGTGCCGAACTACACGTGGAAGACCACCGACCGCTGGATCAACTTCCCGTGGTCGGTACTGCCCGTCGTCGAGGTCGAGGGCTACACCCCCACCCGCGGGGCCGACGCGTGAGCATCCACCTGGTCGGCGGCGGCTGGCGCGACGACTACGACGGCGAGGTGTACCGCGAGTTCGTGGCCGAGGCTGCGACCCGCGCACTCTCGAGCGGCCGTCCCGTCCCGCGCATCGCGGTGCTGCTCGTGCGCGAAGACGCCGAAACGGCCGCCGACCGGGCCGCCCAGTACCGCGAGCTGCTGCGCCGCGTAGCCCCGTGCGACCCCGTCGTCACCGCGGTGGTCGAGGGCGAGCTGTTCACCTCCGAGGTGCTCACCGGTATCGACGGCCTGCTCGTCGGCGGCGGACTCACCCCGGCCTACCTCGACGCGGTGGCTCCCGTCGTCGAGGAGATCCGGATGCTGGTCGGCGACGGGCTGCCCTACCTGGGCTTCTCGGCCGGAGCCGCCATCGCCGCCGACACCGCCCTCATCGGCGGCTGGAAGATCGGAGACGTCCCTGTCTGCGCCGAGAGCGCCGGCGAAGACCTCGACGACGTCACCGTGGCCGAGGGGCTGGGTCTCGTCGACCTCGCGATCGACGTCCACGCCGCCCAGTGGGGAACCCTGAGCCGGCTGGTCGCGGCGACGGAGGCCGGTCTCGTCGACGGCGGCATCGCGATCGACGAATTCACCGTGCTCATCGTCGGGGACGACTCCCTGCGCGTCGTGGGCACCGGCAGCATCTGGCAGGTGGACCGCACCGACGACGGCGTGCTCGTGAGCACACTCGGGGCATGACCCCGCACCCGCTCGGCGACCTCGTCGACCCCGGCTGGGCGTCGGCGCTCGAACCGGTCGCGCCGCAGGTCGCCGCCATGGGCGACTTCCTGCGCGCCGAGACGGCCGCCGGCCGCGGCTACCTTCCCGCCGGCGACCACGTGCTGCGCGCGTTCGAACGCCCGCTCGCCGACGTACGGGTGCTGATCGTCGGGCAAGACCCGTATCCGACGCCGGGCCACCCGGTCGGGCTGTCGTTCGCGGTCGACCGCCACGTGCGCCCGGTGCCGCGCAGCCTCGCGAACATCTACCGCGAACTGCACGACGACCTGGGGCTCGACACCCCTCCGCACGGCGACCTCGGTTCGTGGGCCGACAACGGCGTGATGCTGCTCAACCGCGTGCTCACGGTGCGACCGGGCGAGGCCGCGTCGCACCGGGGCAAGGGCTGGGAGGCGGTGACGGATGCCGCGATCCGCGCGCTCGTCGCGCGTGACGAGCCGCTCGTCGCCATCCTGTGGGGGCGCGACGCCCAGTCGCTGACCCCGCTGCTCGGCGCCACCCCCGTGGTCGCCTCCGCCCACCCGAGCCCGCTCTCCGCGTCGCGCGGCTTCTTCGGATCGCGGCCGTTCTCGCGCGTGAACGAGGCGCTGGCGGCGCAGGGGGCGCATCCCGTCGACTGGCGGATCGCCTGACCGCGGCCGGCGGCGCGGCCGCGTCGGAAACGCTCCGGCGCTGAGAGAGGCTCGCGCGACCGGGCGGCCGGAAGGTAGCGTCGGTGTATGGCTGCTACCGCGACAACCATCGACGTCTCGCACCTGTCCAAGTCGTTCGGACCCGTCGAGGCGGTATCCGACCTGAGCTTCGTGGTCGAACCGGGCAGCGTCACCGGGTTCCTCGGCCCGAACGGGGCGGGCAAGACCACGACCCTGCGCATGCTGCTCGGGCTCGTGACACCGAGTTCCGGATCGGCCTCCTTCGGCGGGGTCGGCTACCGCGACCTGCCCAGCCCGCTCACCACGGTGGGCACCGCTCTCGAGGCATCGAGCTTCCACCCGGGGCGCACCGCCCGCAGGCACCTGGGCATCTACGCGACCGCGGCGGCGATCGACCGGTCGCGCATCGACGCGGTGCTCGAGCAGGTTGGCATCGCCCAGTACGCCGACCGCCG
>Ga0247807_10002284_pt1 | contig 10635 bp, 12 predicted proteins | sample UWRJL074202C1_FD_179931 | JGI IMG/M metagenome (GOLD analysis project Ga0247807, IMG submission 179931) | Plant litter microbial communities from Arlington Agricultural Research Station in Wisconsin, United States - UWRJ-L074-202C-1 | ecosystem: Environmental > Terrestrial > Plant litter >...
ACGCCACCAAACAAAGTGTGAACAAGGAAGCACAAGAGGTTACGGAACCATAATATATTGAGACAGGATATGCGAATGGCGGGGTTTGGGGTCTGGGGTGAGGGACCAGGGGAAGAGGAGAGGGAAGGTCGGTAAGGTAGGGGTGCATCGGTAGGGATGTGGAGCAATAGCATGAACAACAGAAGCGCATGCCTCCGTTGATTTAAATGGTGTGTGGAGAGGCATGGATTGGATTAGGAGCAGCGCCTGGGCGAAGGCCGTTGTTGACTGTTGAGTGATGTGCAGCACAGTCCATCCGATCCAGCGTGCCATATCGCAAGCCCACATCAGCACAGCTGCAGCCGCTCCCAAGTGTCGAGCAAAAGACTGTAGCAATATGATAGAGTAGCAATAGCGATCTTTGAAGCTTCATATCGGTCGAGCAGGGCAATTGGCTACAACGTGACATGAAAGTTCACTTCTGGGTTGAAGGGAAAACCAGCACCAGGCTCTCCGGCGGGTTGCCCTCCGAGACTCTGACTTAATTGCTCGGCTACCCCATTTCCGTACAAGTACAAAACTTCCCGTGACTCGGTACTTAATCTGTTATGGATGCCGAAATTATATCCGTTTATTTTTTGGGAAACGTGCTTATTATGTTGCGGTCGCTGCTTGTCCACGGAATGGCTGAGGCTGCAGGCCGTTATGATGTCGAGCAGGAGAAAAAGCTTACGCGAGCTTACACGCCACCAGCTCAGATCAACATGGGATACTTGTGTGGTGTTAGATGCTTGCCGAAAAGTGTTGCCGCAAGCTTCTTCTGGTGAAGGTACCACGAGCACCGACATCAGCTCTCTACCAAGAAAGGCACTCAGGTAGATACTGGTCTCATAGGGAAGCAAAGTGCGGCAATGTCTCGTACAACGAGTGCCTTGTGCTGCCCCAACGAGAATCTGCTTCGTATTTACGTATGCGAATCTAAATATTGCCACAGGCCACAGGATGGCAACAAGCGGTGGTGAAAAAGGAATTAAATAGTTAATATAATATAGCTGATCGTGGACAAATCTAGCTCTGCTCAGTTCCAAAGCAGCATGACGGAGGAAGCAGTTTAGACATGCCATTTTCTCACGCCCGAATTGGTAGAAGTGCTAGCGATCACTAGATCGTCTTTTGAACCCATCCCTTGATGATCGATGTTATAAAAGTTGCGATTGGCAGCTGATGAGCGGCTTGGCCCCGACATGGGAAACTCTTGAGGTCACCGACGGCCTCCATCGGTGCCCCAGCCAAAGGCGGCCGCTCCCTGAAGCATCATCAATCAGGGCAACTCAAGGCATTCCGGGTCTCCTTTTCACGGGAACGTGGTCTGAGAGCTGGGGCGTTGGCCGGCGTTGGTTTGTTGCGCAATAACAATCCTGCTATTGAAGCTATGAAGCTGAGGGTTGAGATTCGACACGTCGAACGACGACCACGCAAAGCCGCGCTTCTCCCAAACGGGTATTTCACCTCGGGTAGGCTAGTGAGATGTCGGTAGGCTACTGTAGTGGTAGTGCGTCGAGCTCCAAACCCGGCATCAACCACACAACATCACCAGCATCCACCAGCATCACCAGCATCACCAGCATCAACCGCATCACCAAGCACCGCTACTACCACCACCACCAGCACTACGTACTCAACTGTACCAGCACTACCGGTATTACTACTCCTATTACCACGCTAGCTAACACGAGGGGCGCGATTCCGGATCCACTCCACGCGCACTCCATCTCTCTTTTGCGCCTCGGTCGAAAATCAGCAGCTTCCCTTTGGTGCGCCTGTTTGTGGTACACGCTCGCACTGGTCAGGACCGCTGCTCACCACTCCACTATAGCACAGTAGCACAGGCGCACCGTCGCGAATCTCACCTCGCGTGATGACAATGACATCTACACCGTGCGTGTTGGGTTAGTTTTCCCTCCCATTGCAGTCCTTTCGCGCCTATACAGGGTGGGCTCTGGTGGGATTACGGTGTCGTACTACTGCTGCTACTGCTGCTGCTGCACCTGATGGAGTGTGTGGAAGATCCAAACCACCATTTCAAAGGCCCATAGATACGCCGAAACACGGAACAAAACCACTGCACGCTTTCCTCTTGCCTAACAATTTCTCCGGCCTGCCCTCTTGATGAGACTACCCCAATCAACAAACCCCCTTCAACTCCAACAGGAGTCATAACGCTATCAAAGCCTCATCAGCATTGCATGTGACACAGCATCGTCCGAGCCCAGCGGGTGGGAAGCACGTTGTAAATGATATGCCGATATTGGGTTTGACGCTGTATTTCGCCCATATGTACGTACGCAAGTATCTCAAAATAATATCATATTCTCAGAGTAATACAATAATACATGTGTGTGTTGTTGGGCTGGGAGTCCCGTTTCGGACGGACGAGATATTGCATCTCTTCCCGCCGCCACATACATCGAAACGGTCCGATATTCCTTATGCGCAAAGGATGTGCCGGCGAGAATCTCGCCCCCAAAAGTCACCGATTCTTGGTAACGGCTCCCATATATTGCGACGGCAACTTCTTGGCACCATTAATCTGTATGCTGGAGGCCTGATGGCCTCACGCTGTCACGTTTAGGAATCATGACAGGAATTATGACCAGAATCACTATCGCCAATTGCTGCATTAGTATGTGCTGAACCGTATGCATAACTTAGACCTGTAAAGGTGTTACCCCGGATCCAGAATCTCCTTCCTCCCTCCGCATGGCTCTGACGACTTCCGTTGCAATATAAACCCCTGGTCAGAGCGTGGAGAAACTGGGGATAACTGCCACATGCAGGTGCTGAGCAATGGGAATATAAAGTCCGCAGTCTTGGCCAGGTACCATGGCATAGGGATCGAAGCTGCTGCGCTGGCTTCGAGAAAGATTTCACGGTGAAACAAGGGAACAGATGAAGTTCGACAACTGGTCCATTTCATCTAACAAGTGTTATGATCGACTGGCTCAGCCCGTCAGGTGGGCATGGCTGTCTCCAATCCTTGACCTGGCTCGTAGGCATTTCGTCTCGATCTCCGCAGATTGAGGGGTTTTAATGCACAAATTCAAGGTCTTATTGGCCCCTGTCTGAAAGTGCGCAATATGGCCCGTGGTTGTGAGAGCCGAACTCGCTTCTCCACGATTTATATGTTTATATTGCAGCCATGCTTGACGATGCATGTTAATGCTTAACCTTGCTTTACGACTCAAATCTGACCTCAATCTGATACAGCGTTCCTGAATCTCGAGCAGAAAATCAGATTTTCGCCTTCGTCGAATCACGGTCGGAAGGACCGTGGCAATCCGTCTCCTTGAATGCAGCCTTCCCCAGGAACCATATGTATGAATGACATTGTATAGGGCGGGAGGACATCCCTTACTCCACGTTTTGGATCTGGCGGCAAAGCGTCCCGGACCACCACACTCTCGTGTTTCGTTTACAGTATGCCTGAAAATTAACTTTGTTTGCCAGCTGACCCAATTTGTAGAACTTTAAGTTACTCCATGATTTATCTTAGTCCTCAACGGACATTGAAGCAAGCCTCACACGGACGTCAAGTCCGGAGAAACGGAAACGTCGGAGAGCTGGTTAGCTTCAAACTCATCTCGGTATTCTTTATGGTTAGAGACCAGATGCAATAGTGACTTGCTTTAATGTTTCACTCTGAGAACGAAAGGCTGCACCTTTCTTCGCAAATTCGCACATTCATACGTCCACCAATTCGTAACATATTTGGAATGACACGAGAGGAGCATCGTCTGATGTGAGGTAATGCCACCGAATTCAAGTTTTGCTAGCTGGGAAGCTATCAAACCCCAATCCTCTTCATCGGGTCCAAGTTGCTTTATGCCTTGCAAAGCTGAACCACGACTCGCTCAATAGTGGCAAGATCTAACAGTGAGTAAAATGAAGACAATGCATCTTGCTTCCAATAACCTTTTTTTTCGTTCTCGTAACATCCATCCTTGGGATACCAGCTGTCCGCATCACGTGTTGAGTATGGTTCGGCTTCTTCAGTTCCTTGCATCTTGATACTCCCGGACCGGGAAAGTCTCAGATGTACTCCGCTTCAGATTCCATTAATATCAGAGATCTATTAACACCTACGATTCCTACATTTTGACTCTATCTATCTTTTCTGCAGCGCATAATTCAGACCTTTCATTAGCCTCATAGTTCTCCTCATCCTGATCAAGCTCAGTTGTTAATTTGTAATTCCGATCCAGAGAATCTTAATCTTAGCTGGATAACGTGCCAGTGCGATTGGAAGTTCTACACTCTGTACCTCCTACCTTGAAAACCTCAGCCCAATTTGAACTTGGCTTGACTTCCTCAGGTAGGAAATTACCCCAATAAACAACTTTCTCCTCTGACTGTAAGAGCCAGATAGCAGTTGAATAAATTTTAGCAACTTCTATTTTATGGGTTTATCATAGGGGCCGAGCAATATTCTAATAGTGAAAATGGCTCGCTTGCTGAGCGAATCTATTGCACCTATTGTGATCATCATTTTCTCGTTACCTTTACGCTGCAACTTGTCCTGAGTCTTTAAACCAGCAAAGCTTCACCGACCAGTATATTCTACGGATACAAGTGCAAAGAAAGGAAACTAATTGCCAGTTTACTAGTTTACTAGTTTACCAGTAATTTTCGCTTCCATTCACCTATTCCTGTGAACGTAGACCAATATGCGGCTGAGTCATAATGAGTACGGGGTCAATTACTCCCGAGTCATAATGAGTACCGGGTTAAGAACTCCTGACTCGATTATGGGGTTGCCCGGATCGGTTCCACAACATTGCAAACACATTACCATGAGAAGAAATACTACCATAACGATAATTTTCTTACATCCAATCCCTTGTTTGGCTATATAACAAAATGAGTCAATCATCCAAATCTCGAGCATATAGACAAAGCATAAGTGTGGGATCAATGTTCACAGTACTGGCTTGTTCGGAAATTGTTAACCGACCTCCCCCACAATTGCCTAGGAAATCACCACCTTGACATACAGTTTCCAATCAGAAGTCTAGGAATTAGAACAAATGTCGCCGAGGTAGTTATTGAAATCCGGTCGTTTTCTGGCTTAAGTACACTTCAAATCTCGCCAACAAGCCTACTTTCCAATCTTCAGGTATCGAAGAAGCAACAAAAAACAATCATACACAACAATGGCACCACACAAACCACCCTATGATCCGGAGCTCCTCGAAGTCCTCAATGCCACACCCGTATTACCTCCCCTTACCAAGGAGTTGGTCACGCAAATCAATGGCTCACTGGCAACCCTCTCGACAGTTGAAGCAGTCATGACTGACCCAGAAGTCACACATGAGGAGTTATCTATCCCCGGGCCAGCTGGAAAGCTTGATTTGTCAATCCTACGCAAGAAAAACTCACTGGGAGGTCCAAGACCTGTAATCTATTATATTCATGGGGGTGGTCTGATTTTGGGAAGCAAATTAATCAACATCCAAAGTACATTTGATTGGATTAAGGAACTAGATGCTGTTCTGATCAGTGTTGAGTATCGACTCGCACCAGAGCATCCATATCCCGCAGCAACGGATGATTGCTATGCGGGATTGATGTGGGTGGCCGGGAATGCAAAGAAACTTGGTATAAATCTTGAGAGATTAATTTTGGCTGGCCATTCAGCAGGTGGAGGATTGGCTGCTGCTCTCGCTCTCCTGGTTAGAGACAGAGGCGGACCTAAAATCTTAGCCCAGTGTCTCATATATCCCATGATCGATGATCGGATGAAGACAGTATCTAGCAAATTGTTCATGAACGAAGGAACTTGGATGGGCGTTAATAACATCAAGGCCTGGGATTGGTATATTCCGGGGCGCCGCGGGTCAGAAAACGTTCCTATCTATGCAGCTCCGTCGCGAGCCACGGATTTGACCGGTTTACCTCAAGCATGGTTAGATGTTGGCGGCGCGGAATTGTTTAGAGATGAGGATGCAGAGTATGCTAACAAACTTGCGGAGTGTGGAGTGCCGGTCGAATTTCATGTCTGGCCTGGCAGTTGGCATTCTAGCGATACCATGGCACCAGATTCACTCTTGTCAAAATCAACAAATTTAACGAGGCTGGCGTGGTTCAAGAGGATTTTGGCTCAAGCAGACGGGATGCCTAAGAAGAATTTAGCAAAATTGTAAGAATGAACTATTGTATTTTAATGATATGAGATTTTCAAGGTGACTTGGTCTTTGCATAATGTTGAGTAGTAAAAAGATGGGTAGAATGTATGCCTAAGTCTGTGCTTTACTTCCAGTACGGAGAAATATGGGGTTATATTTAGTGACCTGTATCTAACATAACTAAAAGTCTGGTTGGAAACGACACCGCTAGGTTATAGCTAATCACAATAATTGACACCGTAAGTGCTTGAAGTTTGAAGTAGTGCTGGTCTAGAGCGCTTAGACATCCACTTTGCTTCACGGCACATCTTAGGCCACCGGGGTACATGTTTCCCCAGAGAGAGAATTTCCGAAGATTACATGTCAATTATTCGTCATGTCACATTAAAAGCTTATCAATTTATTTAAATCGGTAACTCAATTCACAAGAGCCACTTTTCGTTCCATTTGCAAATCGTGACGTCGTCAAGTGTCGTTCTTCTTCATGACGTAACTCCACAATGGCAATTGCTTATATGTAACAAACAATTCAATTCTCGGCAGCAATTATCATAAACAATTAAATCCTACCTTTTTCTTCATAATAATAACTCAACATGGCACTTTCACAAGCAGCGTTCTCGGCCGAGAAGTTCTTGGGTCATAATGATAACAACACCACCGAGCAAGATATCACTAACCCTGGTATCGACCGTCAGAAATATGCAGACCCCAGCGGGGAAATGATGAAGGCTTTAGTATGGATGGGGAAAAACAAAGTAGAAGTTCGTAAGTAGTTGCTCTCTCTAAAAAACTAAAATAAAATTAGATACAGAAGTTAACTACAATGTCTAGGTGACGTCCCTAAACCTCGGGTCGTGGAAGACAGAGATGTGATCTTGAAGGTCACGGGATCCACAGTTTGCGGATCCGACCTTCATTTATTACACGGTTCAGTGATTCAGATGCAGAAGGGTGATATCCTAGGTCATGAGTTCTGTGGTGTAGTAGAGAGCATGGGAAGTTCGGTTAAAGGCCTCAGCGCGGGAGATCGAGTTGTAGCGTCTTTCCAAATTGCCTGTGGCGACGTACGTGACCCTCTCCTTCCTTGAACACAATTGAACCTAACAGTACTGCGCTACTAGTGTTTTTACTGCAAACAGAAGCTGTCATCTCAGTGTGAGAGGACCAATTCCAACAAAATTGAAAACGGAATGTATGGAGGAAACACTGCTGGCATGTTTGGGTACTCCCACTTCACTGGAGGTTTTGCTGGTGGACAGGCCGAATACGTCAGAGTTCCCTATGGAGATGTCAATCTTCTGAAGCTCCCAGATAGTGTCCCTGACGAGAAGGGATTGTACCTTTCGGATGTTTTGGCTACATCGTGGAACTGCGTGGTGGATACTAAGGTTGAAAAGGGTGACGTCGTTGCAATTTGGGGTGCTGGTAAGTCAATATCAATCGCAAGAGCGAATTTTGCTAACTCAAATTGATAGGTCCCATTGGTCAGATGTGTGCCGATTTCTCATTTATGAATGGCGCTTCTCGTGTTATCATGATTGACGACAAGTAAGTTACTACATGTTACCAATTGCATCTAGGCAAACCAAGCGATTCTCTGAATGAGTACTAATTCATCGATTCTAGCTGGAGACTTGAGTACATAAAGTCTAAGTACCCAAAAGTAGAAACTATCGACTTCAGTGCTCTTCCTAAAGGAGAATCTGTAACTTCAAAACTCAAGGAAATGGTCGACGGTCGTGGACCAGACGTAGCTCTTGAGTGTGTTGCGGGTGAGTATCCTAAGGGATGGGCCCACTATTTCGAGATAATGCTCGGCTTCGAGACGGATTCCTCGGAGATTGTGAATGAGATGATTACCTCAGTGCGCAATTTTGGTCGTTGTGGTATTACCGGAGTTTATGTTGGCTTCGTAAGTTCTTTCCCGGTCTTAACATGAGATGCAAAAGCTTACATTGGTAGACCAACCACTTCAACATCGGTGCGTTGATGGAGCGTGGTATTCGCTTGATTGGTAACGGACAAGCTCCTGTACATTTGTACTGGGAGAAACTCTTGAAGATGGTTGAGAGTGGTGAAATCGATCCTTTGAAGATGGTCTCCCATCGTGTGCTCATGGAGGAAATGGCTGAAGTATACTACAAATTTGAAGCGAAAGCCGACCACATGCAGAAAGTCTTTGTTCAAACGAAATTTTCAGCACCGGCCGCAGCAGGAAGTCCTAGCTTGACAAGGTACACATAGTTATTGAACATCTAAATGGAATAATAAAAGTGTACAAAAATCTCGAAAAATGTCCGTAGCTAGTGTGATAGTCCTACTCTACGATTAGGCATATTAATTATCTGCTATCACAAACTCAGGTAAGATGGTGCAATTGCAAGCTGGCTAAACTTGGATTCTAGGTAGCCTGGAAAGACTAGCGCTAGTCTTATCAAGATTTTACGATGCAAGGCAAGCATCATTCGTGACCTTGTGGAACCTACCATAACACGTGCTACCCCTATTTACGCGTAAGCGAGATCAATTTCACCTTATGTGGTACGCGTCAGATACGCAGTGATTCTTTAACCTGGAGCATTTAAAGCGATCAAAGCAATGGAGAATCAGTAGGATTCAGGGCAATGTGGACGGGTTTGTGAATTCTTCATGCTGTTCAGCTTAAAATCCGCCTGAAACGAAATATAATTGACTATAGAATAATACAACTATGGCTTCTGAGAAGTATATATCTTATGGCAGAGCTTTATGGAAAAGAAAGCGATTTAAAGACAGAAGCTCAGGCAGAATGTTGAATGGAGTGAGCAACTGTTTTCAAAGCAACGAAGAAAATTACAGGTTTTGTAGTTTGCCAAAGCTCCCCAGCACCATTTGACATGTCCATCTCTCCGGCCTTCACATGGCTATCTTTGGAGTTATATTCCTATTAACAACAGTTGCTGTTACAGTATGCGATGCTGGTAGTATTTAGTAAGTGGATTGGGGTCGGCTATAGGAGAGAACATGTCTCCCTTAAGCTTTGCGAGGACACGTACCAGGTTGCACCGCATGCGAAACAATCTTCATTCCTGTCGAATGCCTTGCAGTAGGAGAAGTTGTCGTAGCATCTGTAGCAAATAACCATCAATGGAAAGTCCATGTTTAAGAAAAGTGCAGTTCCAAGCAACTCGTTGGAGGGAGAGTATGGCTGCTTACCCATCACAGCTACCCCAGCATTCAGCTCTTTTCCCAAGAACGGATGTCCCTCGTGGAGAGTACGTCGGTGCATTGTTTGCAGCCAGTTCTGCTAAGATAGGCTCGGAGACAGCCAAGATTTGGGATGCTCGCTCAGGCGTCATGGCGACTGAGCTCTTGAGGAGCATCGAAATGGCGAAAATAGTTGAGTAGGAGAACTGCATGTTGAAGATTGCTGATTGGGTATGAGTCTTGGAGATTTAGGTCTGTGAATGTTAAGAAGATGAAGATAAGAAATTAACTACATGAATGAAGTTTCTTATATACTCGATATGCCAAGCAGATCAACCTTTATCATTTTCAGCTGAAAGATATCTTGGCTTCAGTCTTCTCCACTCATAGCCTATTCGCAGATCCTGTTCTCATGTTCTCAGGAAATATCATAGTCTTAAGTATGCTGATTGGGGTTGATTGATTCTCGTGAATTGCTGAAAAGACTTGGACTCGGGAAATTTTGTCTTGAATACCAATTAGATACGAGGTCCATTTCAGCCACGTCGTGAACGTGTGATATAGGTTTCTCATGAGGCCAACCTCAGAATTATATTCAATTGGTAATAACTGTTACTGAGAATAAAACAAGCAAGATTTACTCGAATTGTCTCCATCGCCACCCCAAAATGCTGTACAGGTGAATCATGACTGCAGATTAACTATGCTAGATTTAAGCTTGACCCCAAAACAGCCAAGCAAATTATGATCATCAGTTCTACAATTCAATACCCGAATCATTGATCAGTGCTGACATGTATAGTAAGCAGCGCCTAGCTACCTTAGTGACTAGATCTTCATTGCCAATCGCTGATATCGAGATCATTCAATTAGGCAGGAATTCAAACCATGGCACTGGGAATTCCGAAATCCATACCCGCTCAGAAAAGCCTATGACGGCCACAATTTGCCTAGTAATGATTGTAGTCAATTTTAATGAACAAGTGGGTTCCGACAGAAATAAAATTCTTCATTCAATGTGAACTGTTCCTTGACTGTATTTGGGTATCTTAGGTATTCACATGCCATCCTCTATGGGATTTTATTCATATTTTGCAATAATCGTTCTCAGCCACTTCCGCACATCGGAACATGCCCAGCGATCTTCTGTGGTTGTACAAAGCATCTTTTGGATGCCATCTGCCATCTCATGGTTTCTGAATTCTTCTGGAAATATACCCCTGCCCAATTTGTCAAGCACAATGCTGCGCTCTGACTTCGTTCCGAATTGATAAACGAGCTC
>Ga0247807_10002285_pt1 | contig 10630 bp, 6 predicted proteins | sample UWRJL074202C1_FD_179931 | JGI IMG/M metagenome (GOLD analysis project Ga0247807, IMG submission 179931) | Plant litter microbial communities from Arlington Agricultural Research Station in Wisconsin, United States - UWRJ-L074-202C-1 | ecosystem: Environmental > Terrestrial > Plant litter >...
CCACTTCCAAGACCGCCGAGAGCATATGCGGCCCGCACAATGACGGGGAACCCGATATCTTTCACGACTTCCATGGATTCTTCGACTGTGCTAGCAGAAGGGGATTTGGCGCACTTCTCGCCGATAGATTCCATGCTTCTTGCGAACAACTCACGATCCTCGGTAGTGATAATAGTATCAATTGGAGTTCCTAGAACCTTTACCCCGAGATCTGCGAATTTTTCTTTCAATTGGATACCGACTTGTAGAGCGGTTTGTCCTCCAAAGGTGACGTAAATTGCATCTGGACGTTCATGACGAATAACCTTTTCCACAAACTCAGCGGTGACAGGCAGAAAGTATACCTTATCCGCTAGCCCTTTGGATGTTTGGATTGTCGCAATATTGGGGTTGATTAAAACCGAGTAAATTCCTTCTTCTTTCAAAGCTTTGATAGCCTGACTTCCAGAATAATCAAACTCTCCTGCCTGGCCGATGCTCAGACCTCCACTTCCTAGGATTAGCACCTTTTTCACGCTAACCCTTGGGTGAAGTCTCTCGTTCTCAGCAACATCACCACCGGGGAAGGCAACTGGAGTTGAGAGTATTTCGTTGTCAGCTGTCGCAGCAACGACTGTATTTATGAATACATCGAAAAGAAATTCTGTGTCTCTTGGTCCTGGTGTACTTTCAGGGTGGAATTGGACACTGAAGTAGGGCCGGCTGACGTGTCGTATACCCTCATTAGATCCATCATTGGCATTGACAAATAGCTCCGTCCACTGCTCGGGCAAACTGTCGGCATCAACCTCAAATCCGTGATTTTGAGAAGTGATGTGACATTTTCCAGTCAGCATATTCGTACAGGGGATGTTGTGTCCACGGTTTCCAAACTTCATCTTTCGAGTGGTCGCACCTGCGGCTCTAGCGAGTAATTGATGTCCAAGACAAATACCGAAAATGGGTGTACGGTTCTCTTCCATCGCTTCCACAATGTGCTTTACTGTCTTCTCCATCATAGCTGGATCACCAGGTCCGTTGGAAATGAAAAGTCCATCGTAATCCTTGCCGGCTAGCTTTGGAAAATCATAGTCCCAAGGGCAGACCAAGACCTATTAAACTCGACGTTAGATACAATAACAGTGTATACGTGGTCTCGCTAGAATTCAAATTTTTAAAGCTTGGTGCTCAAAGTTCTTAAACTAGCAAGTATCAGAGACTAGGTCAAGGGGCGGGAGTCTTACCTCTACACCACGTTTCAAAAAACAACGCAACTGATTGTATTTAAGACCAACATCAAGGCACAAAATTCGGATTGGCCTGCCTGAAGGATGTTTGAGTGCAGTGGATGGGTTGGGGGACATCAGCTTCGGCTCTCGGATAGAGACTAGTAAAACATTAATCACGCATTCTAAACAGTCTACGGAACGTAGAACATATTCGCTACAAGATTTGTGATAAAACAACTTGAATTTTGATTTTTTGGTACATGAGAATTGAGGTAAGAAATGGATCGAGTGAACTCACCATCTTCTACCAGGTTTCGTGTATTTGGGTTCACCCAGTCAATTGTCTCAAATGATGCTTTCCAATCCTTAGACAAGTCTGTGATGCCGTTGGCATGTCCATTTGTCAATTGCTTTTGGATCAGCAGGCGACCTAGCATGCTGCCCTTGTCTCGTATCCTTTTCGTTAATTGTCTTGTATCTACACCGTATATAGCGGGAACACCCTGCTCTTTCAACCACGTTCCGAGTGATGATGTTGCTAGAAAGTGCGAGTAGTCTTCTCCAGAGTAGGAAGCAACCTGTGAGTGGAGTTAGTACTGTCAACAAGTAAAGACAACACCGTAGCTTCCACCCAGTTGGTGGGCTAGGAGGTGGGGGCTTTCTTACAATCAGACCAGCGATGTGAATTTCCGAGGACTCAAAATGCGCAGGCAGCTTAAACTCGTCTAGAGTCTCCCGTGATGGCACACCATAGTTTCCCACAAGAGGAAATGTTATAACCAGGATTTGCCCACGGTAAGAGGGGTCAGTGACCGACTCTGGATAGCCAACCATACCGGTTTGGAAAACCAATTCTCCAGCTACGTTCTTCTTCTCCGCTCCAAAGCTGTAGCCCTGACTAAAGAGCAATCAAGTTAGCAAATCTTGAAGCAACTATTAGTGGTTGGTAGCATACTAAGCAGTGCCATCCTCTAACTCGAGAGTGAGTAACTGCTCGTCAACATTGCGGGCAATGGTGGCTGGAGGAACAGCCATCTTCCAATTAGCTTGAGGGATTGTTTTCCCTCTTGTCTCTCTAGTTGGATTGCAAAGTAACAAAACAATTGACTTGAATTGGGGGGTTGAGTTCCTTTTAAAAAGGTGAAGCTGGAGAAGGGAAAAAAAAAACGGGAGGGATCTGATCCACTTAAGTGGGGTCGGCAAACTAACGTCCGTCCCTGCGTCAAGAGACGCACACGTGACGAGACAAACTATTAGTACCTTGAACTCCATTGATTCTAAATTTGTGAATCTATTGAAAATTCCTATATTTTAGTATTAGTTATTTTGTATAATCACTTTTGAACAGCTCAACCACAGTTACTCTGCAAATTGTGATCGAGTCATCGCCACCACGTCTAATGACGTAGAGCCTCAATTCGGAACAAACAAAACAGTTTGACTTAGGTTTCCGAGCGTCGCTATAATGTTGCAATATGGTGTAGTCTAATATAGAGTACAAATAGGATCTTCGTAATGCAAAGATATACGTAAAGCTACAGTGTGTGAGGCTACAACAGACTCTAATCATTTTAGAGCGAGTACCAGATAAGAATAAATAGTACAGTAAGTACTTTCTTTAGCCGCTGCTTTGACGTAGAAACTTTCTATCTTTCCTCAACTATAACATTGAGAGTAGCCAAATTGGTCTACCCTCATCTATATTAACATCCATACCAACCAAGCCTCGAGCTCAGAGTAGAGAACCACTATCTCGGCGAATTCGATTGCAAGAGTTTCGAGCCTCCACCTGAAATACAGATAATAACACTTGGATCATCTTTATCAAGCTTTCATTAAATTTCATGTATCTTCTTCTATGCGGCGACGTTTGGTCCTGGTGTTTAGTTTGGCCGACGGCGAACTGACGTAGTAGTTGGTGATATCTGACATTGCCTCGCGTTCAACTGACGCTATAGGAATAACTGAAACATCCTTACCAGCCTTTTCGATTCCCTTTTCTAAATCCATTTCTATATCGTGCAATTTCTGAACAATAAGATGCGGCTGGTGAAAGGAATTTTTTTGCCGCGTAATAGTAAAATGGCAATCAAAGCACTTATGTGGCTTGCTAAGCTTCTGGAGATATGGACGGAGAAATTTCACTGAGTGTTGTATAAGGGACTCCCGGTTTGTGGATGGTGAGAATAAATGAACCTAGATCCCGGTTAGCATTTCAAGAATACCATTAGGGAATTTCGTGTTAACCTCAATTATATCGCTTGATATGAATCTGCAAGAGTTTTGTGCCATCGAAATTAAAAGGCAAGCAAAATAGGGATCGATGTCTAATTTATTCATCCTCTGAACTGCATCATACACAATATGTAGTTTGCGGTAGTTAAAGATTTTGTATTGCCGTTGTGACAGCCAGGTTCTATCAATAAAAGCGGAAAATGGTCGTGGGCTCGCCTTTGATTGAAAAAGTAGAGGACATGGAATTCTTGTAACAGGCTTGTTGTTGAAATAAAGATTGAGTGGAGTGCTGTAGTTAACTACTTAGTTCTCTTCCTAATAACACAAAAGCAAAGTACATACTCTTTGAAAGCAGGCTAATCTACTGGGACTAAAAGAAGAAACAGCTTTCTAGCAATTCATCTTTTTGTGTTTTCACACGTGCGCGATAGAGTTCATTAAGCATGTCTGCGACCTGTCCATCTTTGATTGGGGAAGTGCACATGGTGCTACTATAACAAGAGATTGGTAAGACTTGACAACTAAGATTTAGCTGCTCAACTTCCCAATCTTCAACTCTAACAAAGCACAATGGGCTTGACCTGGAAATTAAGTCGTAGATTGAACCATCTTCAATTTTTCAACTGTTCAACTGTGAAGTTGTTTGCCACTTGACATGATTGCTGATGTTATAAACGTTGGCTGATCTTTGCATGTTGTTGTTCTCGGCCACCAATATACTGATGCTGCTTCGTCGCCAACTCAATAGTCATCACCTGATCTTCAGAATTACCCTCCACCATGCCGATTGACAACAGAAAAAGACTTGTTTTCAATACAAACCAGTTATTCTTTCATTTTTCAAGGCTGTTTTCTCATAGGTGAATAGATAGGTGTATTCATGGCAGCGCCTGAATCTTCAGAGACTTGTGTCAGAAAAACTTGAGACCCTTGACCAATAGATTTCTCCGCTACATTGGGCAAAGGACGTAGGCAAATAAAAATATAGCCTCACAGCTTGCAGCGTGCAGCGTGCAGCGTCTTAGCCGTGCTAAGATAATGGATAAGTGGATATTTGAAGAACTACAAACCGTTGGGATCCATATTTTAGAAGCTAATTGTGTAATCCAATTGAGATCAATTATCTCTGGAGCTCTCTCTGTGATTGGACTTAAGTACGAGATACTAGGTAGGTATGCTATTTGCCAGTTAGCTAAAGTTGATTCTCATGTTCTCATTGTCTATGGCTGCACCAGCCTGTACATGTCTTGTACACCCAGCTTCATGTGCAGCATAATACAACACTGCCATCAACCCCCACTACTGCAACTACTGCACTATACCATCACCCCTACCACCTCGCAATCCTAGATCTTCAACCCTCTCTCAACCCACAATTATCGCCCCTCCCAACACATAAAAAAGTTTATTGCATACGTGAAGTGACGAAAACATACTCGGCCAAGAACTATCTAGTGTAATGTCTTGCCAGATCTAACAGGAAACGTATATATGTGGAAGGCAAGAGTATTATACGGATTGACTCCACCCTAAACCTGCTGCTTTTCAAGCAGTTGGCAGTCCCCAAGTCGTTGGTATATCTGACCCCAGGGCAAATATTATCAACATGTCAACAAAGCACTTGTCCCAAGATTCAGGTAATATTCTGGACGCTTGCTCGCCGAGAGATACAGAAAATTCCAGGCTAGACAGGCAGACATTCTACCAGCCTCTCGATCCAGAGCTACAGCAAATACGACTTATCAGAATAAAACCCGCTGACACTTATGAAGATCCAGTCGAATGTGAAATAATTACGTCGTCGTTAAAGTGTGAGCCAGTATATACGGCCATCTCCTATGTCTGGGGAGATCCTGACGTTACCGAAAGTATTGTGATAGATGGAAATGTGACCCAGATAACGACAAACCTTGCGGCAGCCCTTAGACAGATACGCACTTCGATCTTACCCAAAGCCAGATCCAACGGCCGGAGAGTTATTCCCAAGTTTATTTGGGCTGATGCCCTTTGTATCAACCAAGTTGACCTAGAGGAACGCAATCACCAGGTTCAATTAATGGCATCAGTATACAAGAGCGCGAGTCTTGTAGTCGCGTGGCTTGGTCGTTCAACTCCAGAGTTGCTTCTGGCAATCAGATGGATCAATATCTTAGGATCAGGCCTAAAGCGAAACGGTCTTCACTTGGATTGGGCAGGTCATCTGGATGCTCTCTGGAATCTCGATGACCCTAACGATATATGGTATTCCATAGGAGTTATGTTTAGAAATCCCTTCTGGTCAAGAATCTGGGTACTACAAGAACTAGCATTCGCCAGGAAGCTTTGGTTCCTCTGTGGTCACGCGATCTGCTCTTATGAACACATGGAGAACGTTGCTGCCATACACCGGAAAGTAAGGGCGGGGACTGTTGGAACGCCCAAGTTTCTCGGATCCGACATTGCATCCTGGTTATATGTAGACAAGTTATGTCAAACAAACGACCTAAAACTACTTGATCTACTCCACAAGATACGGTATAGCGCACAACGTACTATGAGTCTTGCAGACATTGCTTTCACTCTGAAGTTTCAAGCAAGCGATCCCCGGGACAAATTATACGCTTTGATTGGTTTGTTAAGCATTGATATATCGCCCGATTATTCAATATCACCTAGAGAGCTGTATAGTGAATTCGCTCGTTCATCTATAAGGCTTAAACACCTCGATTTTGTTTTACAATACAGTGGGCTTGGTATCAGAACATCAAACAACCTGTTTAATTTACCCTCATATGTTCCTGATCTCTTCGGCATGTCAATTGCTCACGAACTTTCAGTTTTCAGCTCCAGCCCAGGTATCTATCAAGCGAATACTGCACTCCCAGTTTCTAGCCCAATGCATACGACAAGGGTGTTGGAAGACAAAGTACTCTCTTTTATTGGCTGCAAGATTGGTACCATTAATGCTACAATCCTCGAGCCAACAAAGGAGAATGGGATTTTGGACCTGTATGCATTATGCCGCACTATCTTAGATGGCCCATACAATACCAGTTTGCCTCCTTTGCAAGCTATTTTCCGCGTACTTTTTCAAGATATGTTGTTGCCAACATATCAAGACGCTTCAAATTTAGATAAATCCATATTCAGGTTTCTCTGGATGGTTCTTTTCGGTTCTTTAGATGATGATGAACTTACCGCTTCGAACTCTGTAGAAATTCGTTGGGAGATGCTAGGAATTCAGAGTACCACGTACCTCGAGCTTTGCAATTTTCTCGCTGCTCAATTTTCAATTAGAATAGAAGACATTCCACAGATTCCATCATCATCAGCTTCAATCTTTCAAATCTTGGTAGGACAGGCGGGCGAACCAGGGGATATATGGTTGCAAAGAAATCGCATCTCGGACATTTTCAGTGAGAATCAACGACGCCTCTTTCATTCTTCTGATGGCTATCTTGGACTAGGGCCCCGAAACACACTCCCTGGGGATGTAGAATGTGTTCTTAAAGACTGCAACGTGCCCGTAATACTTCGTCCAACAGAAAACGGGTATTATCAGCACGTTAGCCTATGCTGCGTAGCGGGAATCATGGATGGAGAGGCAGCGGAGATGGTCAAAGAAGGGAAACTAAACATGGAGACATTTCTAATTGTTTAACTCCTCTGCTATTTCTTCTGTTACTTCATCCACTATGTAGCATCAATTAAGCTGCATTTAGGTACAAGTGATAATAAAGCATCTCCAGCCTGTTGTCATACATGGGTAATACCAAGTAATATGTAGTTCATCGTAGCTGCGCATCGGTATGAAATTGAAAGTGTTCCTTGAATAGTAATTAGACGAGCCGTGTAGTGCTGTTATTTACGTTACAAAATTACAAGTACTTGAACGTAGAAACCTTTGAAATGATCACACATTATCGGAATATGTGCCAAAGCTCACTTACATAGGAAAGCTATTCTGATATCTAGTAACACATCGTTACGATCATTCTCCAATCGCAAAATAATCTTTTGTGTATATTTTGTATAAACGAAGGAAATATTTATTTGTCCTTCGTGTTTCTGCAAAACAATTCCTATGTATAGTTTTAATTAAGATATTTTGCTAAGCGTATGGTCAATTCATGCCCAGTTAAGTAGTCAGGTGGGCACGGACCCGACGATAAATATCGAAACAATATAAACCCCCCTCCCGAAAGCATGGACCCAACCCGCGCGTAGCGTGTTAATCGTCAAACATTTTTGGATATTGGCTTTGCAATGCTTGACCCGTTGTTCATTTCACCTGTTTTTGCTCTGTGCTTGTGCAGGAGGTTATAGGGTGCAACACTTTTGGGTTTTCATGCGAATATGTTATCGTCATTGCTTCGTCCCAAGCAAGGCCGCAGACGCGTTGAGCATTCGCCATTTTCGTCCCAGTATAATGACCGGTCATCCCCAATTGTCGCGAGGAACCAGAGACTAGGAGCTCGTCATAACTCGGCAGACTTCACGGAGACAGACGTGGATGATGATATAACAGAGTCAGAGGACGACGGCGACCCAGAAGCCGAAGGGGAAGAGGACGAGGAGGACGAAGAAGATGGCAATGGCGAAGAGGACGAGGATGGAGAAGGGGAGACGCCATTACTCCCAATATTTTCTGCTGCACATCTTGGTAGTGCTTTGTCTCGAGGCTATACGTTCCAATGCTAATAATTAAATAGATGCCCTTCCAGTATACAACCTCACCCACGCGATAAGGCTGATAGTGCTGCCCAAGACTGAAACTACTCTGACCTGGGACCAGTTAAGATCTCCGCAAGTTTCTCAGTTCTTAGTGAAGCCAATGCAACAGCAGATACGGTCCTCCCACTTCTCGCGGGCAACACTCTACGCACTGCTAGCAAATTGTCTACAATTCCAGAAAGAGAGTCAGGCCAACCCAGGAAATGCGGGAAATAGCAAAACTAGGGCGATGGTCTGCGAATTGCTTGCCATAAAGCTTCTCAAGGAATACAATACTCGGGAACTTATTGATGCATTATCCTACGATTTCTTCCCGCTTCAGGGAGCATCTCAGGGATCAACCCCGACAATGACCTGGGAGCAGAGGAATCAACCTAGAGGTAATGCCGCTCGGGTGTCCACCTTGGAAGTAGCCATACGAGCATCTGCTAAACGTTTTCTCGCCCATCCACTTGTTGTTCAACAGCTTGAAGCTATCTGGGCGGGAACTATTGTGTTTCATTCAGCCGCAGATAATCTCCATCGACCCCAAGCAGCACGGAATCAGATGCAAGAGATGCGTAGGAGAAATGAAAGCTCACAACATCTGCTGCCTCCACAGAATCTCGGGTACGGTACAAATCAACAGATGAATCCATCACCATACAAGCAATCTAGAAGTCCAGCTTCAGCGCCTATACTTATGCGGAGAACGGTAACGCTATATGACCCAAGAGATGCGTCCCTATTTAAGCTTTCCAGGCTGCGAGTTCCACGATATCGTCAGTTCTTTTCCACTTGCTCACTAGCCATCTTGCTCGTGCTTTTCGTAGCTGTTCTTGCAGAACGTACCATGGATATTACTACTCTAGAAGTAATATTCTGGTTCTGGAGTGCGGGTTTTATGTTGGATGAAGTGGTTGGATTCAATGAGCAGGGGTTTTCGCTTTACATAATGAGCTTCTGGAATACCTTTGATGTGGGAATCTTGCTGATGCTGATCATCTACTATGCCATGCGACTCTATGGTATTTTCTTGGTCGATGTTGGGAGAAAGGAGTGGAATGACATGGCTTATGATGTACTTGCTGCCAATGCAGTGCTCTTGTTTCCTCGACTCTTTTCTGTTCTAGATCACTATCGCTATTTCTCCCAGCTGCTAATTGCCTTTCGATTAATGGCTCTTGACCTGGTAGCTGTATTTGTATTGATCCTCATTGCATGCAGTGGATTCTTCGTTGCTTTTACCATGTCATTTGGAGAGAATGAATATGATGCCGCGGAAGTTGCTTATCGCATCTTTCAAATCTTAATGGGGTTTACGCCAGCAGCATGGGAAGCATGGCCAACCTACAATTTGCTCGGAAAGGCACTTCTGGTGTTCTTCTTGATCATCTGTCACTTTTTGGTCGTCACAATCCTGATTACGGTTCTCACCAATTCGTTTATGGCTATTGTCTCTAATGCAAATGAGGAACATCAGTTCGTATTTGCCGTAAATACGATATCTATGGTCAAAAACGATGCCCTATTTTCATACGTGGCACCCAGCAATATTCTCGCGTGGCTCCTCACTCCGTTTCGGTTTTGCTTACCGTTCCGGACCTTCATCAAAGTGAACCGCACTACTATAAAAATTACGCATTTTCCGCTTCTTTTTAGTATTTACTGTTATGAAAAGTTATTTCTTGCTAGCTCAGTGTTCGAGCCTACGGATCTGGTAGAAAATACAACACGTGGTCGGCAACGACTAGTTTCGTTCCAAAATGTCGGCAAAGCGTTGTTTAGTCCCAATATTCGAATGAGACAAGAGTCGGTAGCAGGATTCCAGAAAGACAAGGCATTAGATGATGTTTTTCGTCTTGCTCCTCGTAGAAACCCACTTCAGGGCTCGCGAAAGGACGTGGACCAACAGACTCACAGTGTAGTCAACAATTGGATGGAACAAGGTGTTGATGCGAGCCCTCCTCAGGAACAAGATCGCTCCGTTGTTGATCGTTTAGAAACTAGACGCCAAGCGAGAAAGGTAACAATGCTCAGAGAGCGCGCGCTTCGACGTGCGTCTGGTACTAGATCTGTAGCAAGTGATCCACAGGATTTCGGTCGAAAGTCTGCTTTTTACACCAATGAAGCTCAATCCCAACTTGACCAGGCAATATATGACATGGGACACACCGATGCAGATGGTGACGATGAACATGATGAAGATGAGCATAATCTCGACAAGCTGACAAGCACGAATCGTAGTCACTTCTCCTCATCCCCAAAGGATAAAGCCTCAGAAGAAGATTACTTCCACACTCCCGCAACCACAAAACGAGATACCCCCAAACCACCCACATCTAAACTCTCTACTTCGGCAACTTCATCCCATAAGCGTTATCCTGGAAACGCTCTAATGGTCCCTAAATCCTCGCCCCCGAGACGTCGTCAACACAATCGTCAACTATCTACAAACACAATCTTATTCAACCCCATAGCAGACAATTCCTCGT
>Ga0247807_10002288_pt1 | contig 10604 bp, 5 predicted proteins | sample UWRJL074202C1_FD_179931 | JGI IMG/M metagenome (GOLD analysis project Ga0247807, IMG submission 179931) | Plant litter microbial communities from Arlington Agricultural Research Station in Wisconsin, United States - UWRJ-L074-202C-1 | ecosystem: Environmental > Terrestrial > Plant litter >...
TGCCGCACCGCTTAGCAAAGAAGATGAAGAAATGGGACATTTCGTAAGAGCCGTTTTAGCCCGAACAGAAGATACCTGGGATAAAATATTTAAGGAACATGGTATGACCTATAAAAAACCAAAATTGGTACTTTTTAGAGGATCGGTACAAACTTCTTGCGGTGGAGCGACAGCAGCATCGGGTCCCTTTTATTGTCCGGCTGATCAAAAGGTATATATGGATTTAGGCTTCTTTGAAGAGCTTAAAACTAAATTCGGAGCCAAGGGTGGCGACTTTGCCATTGCGTACGTTATAGCGCATGAAATTGGGCACCACGTGCAAACTTTACTGGGAACCTCTGCGAAGATGCATCAGGATCAACAAGGAAAAAGTAAAGCAGCTGCCAATAAACTTTCTGTTGCATTGGAATTGCAAGCTGATTTTTACGCTGGAGTCTGGGCACACGACAATCAGGAATACATAGAAGAAGGAGATATTGACGAAGCTTTGAGCGCTGCCAATGCTGTTGGTGATGATACTATTCAGAGTAAAATGCAAGGTCAGGTTGTACCGGATTCTTTTACACACGGAACATCAGAACAAAGGAAATACTGGTTTAAAAAAGGTTTTCAATCAGGAGATATAGAACAAGGCACTACTTTTGAAGAAATCAGATAAATTATAAACTATCTTAACCAATTAGGCATGACGTAACCGTCATGCTTTTTTTTTGAAAATTAGGCGCACAAAAAAAGCCTTGAATTTCTTCAAGGCTTTAAATTTCTGGGTGGCTGACCGGGTTCGAACCGGCGACCCGCGGCACCACAAACCGCTACTCTAACCAGCTGAGCTACAACCACCATTTTTGCTTAGCGGTTGCAAAGATATAACAAAGGTTTACTTTTACAAAGAAAAAAATGAAAAATTTACAATAAATTTTCTAAACTACTGACTGCCAAACACCTTTCAACAGTAAAACCTTCAGCAAAATCGACGCCAACTAATCTCCCCAAGTCCTGAGCACGATAATTTAAGCTTTCGAAGAAGTTTTTACTCGTTATTGGCGTAGCTGGTTCATTGGAATTTGGATCATAAAATTGCGTTTTATACGCTAAAATCGCTTTTACTTTCTGTTCTTCGAAACCTGTAATATCGACAACGAAGTCTGGTTTAAGATTTTTCCACTGAATATAGTGATACACTACCTTTGGTCTCCAGGCTTCTTGCTTCTCTCCATCGATCTCCGTTTCAATTTTCATCAATCCCGAAAGAAAACAAGCATCAGAAACTAATTTACTTCCTTTTCCGTGATCGATATGGCGATCATCAACAGCATTACATAAAACTATTTCCGGTTTATATTTTCGAATCATCTTAATCACTTCTAATTGGTGCTTTTCATCGTTGATAAAAAAACCATCGCGAAAAGCTAAATTTTCGCGAGCCTCAACGCCTAAAATCGCTGCAGCAGCCTTAGCCTCCTCATCTCGAGTTTCAGCTGTACCACGAGTTCCTAACTCACCACGAGTTAAATCTACAATTCCCACTTTTTTACCAAGAGACACCTCTTTTAAAATTGTTCCCGCACAACCCAATTCTACATCATCCGGATGTGCGCCAAAAGCTACTATATCTAATTTCATTTTTTTTTGTTTTTTGTTTTTTTGTTTCAAGTTTCAGGTTTCAGGTTGGCAATAGAATATGAAACTTTTGTTCAACTCAATCTAAAGTCTAAAATCTACAATCTTTTCAAAACCCTTTTCATCGTCATGGACTTATTCACGCTTTCCTCCCATTCTTTTTCAGGAATACTTTCTTTGGTGATTCCACATCCCATGTACAAAATGGCTTTATTATCTTTTATTTGCATACTGCGTAAATTTACAAACAAATCAGAACTCACCGCATTAGAAGCAAAACTGCTATTGAGTTCACCTAAAAAACCGGTATAAAAAGTTCTGTCGTACCCTTCATTTGCCACAATAAACGCTTTTGCTTTTTTCTTAGGCAAGCCGCAAACTGCAGGAGTTGGATGCAGAGCCTCAATCACTTCTTCAAGTGTCGATTCTGGGTTTAAAACACCAGAGATATCCGTTTTAATGTGCCAGATCGATCCCGCTTTTGTACTGTACGCCTCAGAAACGTTTACCGATGTTGCTACTTCTCTCAATCTTTTTACAATAAAATCAGTAACATATTGCTGTTCGTCTTTTTCTTTTTGCTCCCACAAAATCTCACTTTCTAAATTTGCTTTTTGAGTTCCGGCCAGCGCCATTGTTTCAAATGCATTTCCATTAGCTTTTAGTAATTGTTCCGGTGTTGCTCCCATCCAAAGTCCGATTTTGGGATGAAAGAAGCAATACACAAAAGTGGTTGGGTATATATGTTTGAGATGTTGAAATGTATGTACGAAATCAAAATCAGCTAAGTTTACTTCTTCCTTGCGCGATAAAACTACTTTTTTGAATTCCTCGTTTTTAATGGCTTCAACTCCTTTTTCAACTATTGCTTTATAATGCGCACGAGCAGCTTCATCGATACTAAAGCTTTCTGCTTCGATGTTTTCAAAAGTACTTTCCTCCTGTTCTGCTGTAATAATTTCCGATTCACTTTCGGGAATTAAAACCAGCTGTTTTTCATCAAAAGAAGCGAAAACGAATCCCTTTTCTTTATAGTTAGCAATTGTATGCAACGTATTATTTTGCTGTAACAATCCAAAAAAGGTTTTAGAATTGGGTTTAGAATAAAGCACAAAAGGTAAATTGTGTTCTTTATGTTTTTTAATTTTAGAAAAAAATGAATTCATGTCTTACTTTGCTTTTTTATCTAAAATCATATTGGTCAGTTTGCAAAGCGAAATCAAATTTCCGGCTTCGTCTGCAATTTTAATTTCCCAAAGGTGTAAGCTTCTTCCTTTGTGAATAATTCTGGCAGTGGCAAAAACCCAGCCTTCACGAATGCTTTTTAAGTGATTGGCAGAAATTTCGATCCCACGAACTTCTTGTTCTTCCATATTAATAAAAAAGAACGAAGCAGCACTTCCTACGCTTTCCGCTAATGCTACTGAAGCACCTCCGTGCAAAAGTCCCATTGGTTGGTGAACACTTGGATTTACAGGCATTTTGGCTGTTAAAAAATCATCCCCGGCATCGATATATTCAATTTTTAGCGTTTCCATCAAAGTGTTTTTAGAAAACTGATTGCAACGCTCTAATATTTGCTCTTTTGTATATTTCATTTAAATAAGGCTTTAAAATCGTAAAATTAAAGAAAAGATGAGATACAAATTAGAAAATACAATTCTATTATTAAAATTCCTCTTCCTGCGTATAAGATTTTTGCTATTTTTACAAAAGCAATAGAGCTTCTTTGATAGATCGAAAAATGATCTACAGCATAAAAAACATTTCAAATGCGTCATTATTTTGCACTCTTTATTATCGGTTTACTTTTAGCTGTTAGTTCCTGCCGAACTGATTTTGATACTGTTGCCAGTTCCGGAAATTTGAAATTTTCACGAGATACTGTTTATTTAGATACCGTTTTTAAAAATATTGGTTCCAGCACTTACCAGCTTAAAGTGTACAATACAAGCAAAACAGATATTACAATACCCACTATTCAATTGAAGAAAGGGCTGGCTTCTAAATATCGTATGACCGTTGATGGTATGAAAGGAAATAATGGAAAAATCTTTGATAATGTTACACTTTTAGCCAAAGACAGCTTATATATTTTTATTGAAACCACAGCTGATATTGTAGATGCTGACCCTACTACACTATTGTATACGGATGAAATTGCATTTGACAGCGGAGCGAATCTTCAGGAAGTCGCTTTGGTAACTTTAATTCAGGATGCTGTATTTTTATATCCAAAGCAAAATGCAGACGGCACTAAAGAAACCATTACAATTGAAGGTAAAAGCGTTGATGGTTTTTATTTAGATGAAAATGATGCTGTAAACGGGAATGAATTAGTCTTCACCAATCAAAAAGCATATGTCATTTATGGGCATGCAGCGGTTCCGGAAGGCAAAACAGTAACTTTTGAAGCCGGTGCACGCGTATTTTTTCATGCTAATTCAGGGCTTGTAGTAGAAAAAAATGCTTCGCTGCATATTAACGGAAGCACATCATCTACTGATAAATTAGAAAACGAAGTTATTTTTGAAGGAGATCGTTTAGAAGATGCCTACTCGTTTGTTCCCGGACAATGGAACTCTGTTATTTTGGCAGAAGGAAGTACCAATCATAAAATCAGTAACCTAACACTGAAAAATGCAATTATTGGTTTAGACATTAAAAATCAGGACGCTTCAACTGTTGAAATAAAAAACACTCAGATTTACAATTGTGTTCAGTATGGAATACGTGCTCAAAATTCAATCGTCAAAGGCGAAAACATCGTAATAAACTATGCCGGACTAGCCAGTTTGTCTTGTGTTTATGGCGGAAACTACAATTTTACACACTGCACTTTTAATAATAATTGGAACAGTAGTTCCCACCTTGCTGTTAACTTGAGTAATAGTTTGGCGGGTGCAACTCCGGAAACGAAAGACCTTTCTCAGGCTACTTTTAACAACTGCATTATTTTTGGCACGAACAGTAATGAACTAAATTTGAGTAAAAATGCCAATGCTGGTTTTGTTTATCAATTCAATAATTGCTTAATCAAATCTAGCAGCGCTGCCACCGATCCTCTTTATCAGTTTAAAACCGATCCTGTACATTACAATGCTATCATTCTAAATGAAAACCCTAGTTTTAGCAATGTAAACGAGAATAAATTTAATATTGAGCCTACTTCTATTGCTGCTGCAAAAGGAAACGATGCTTATTTGATTCCGTTAGACATTCTTGGAAAAACCAGAACATTACCTCCGGACTTGGGAGCTTATCAAAGTGAAGTTTTTAAAAAGAAGTAAGAAAAAGTGTTTGAAAAATTAATAAACACTTAACACTACATATTCACAAAAGTAGTATTTTTGAGACAATTAACAAATTAAGAAACTCATAGTCAATATGATAATACCTTAATTCATTTAAATTTTGAACCAAAACTTAATCTGCTTTTTTATGAAAAAAACTTACTCTTTACTGTTGCTAATCTTTGTTTCTATTGGTTTTGCGCAAATACCTTCCGGGTATTACAATACCGCAACAGGAACAGGATACACTTTAAAAACACAATTGTACAATATCATCAAAGGGCACACCAATAATGGTTATGCAGGTTTGTATACCACCTATCTAACTTCTGACGTTGATAATTTCTATGAAAATGACGGTACTATTTTAGACATGTATTCTGAAAATCCATCAGGAACAGATCCGTACAATTACACTACGGGAAGCACGCAAAGATGTGGCAGTTATTCTTCTGAAGGCGATTGTTACAATAGAGAACATATCATTCCTCAATCTGTTTTTAACGAACAATCTCCAATGGTGGCCGATGCTCATTTTATCACTCCAACAGATGGAAAAGTAAACGGAATGCGCTCTAATTATCCACATGGTCTTGTTAACTCGCCAACATACACTTCTCAAAACGGAAGTAAAGTGGGACCAAACACAACTTCAGGATATTCAGGAACGGTTTTCGAACCTATAAATGATTTTAAAGGCGACATTGCAAGAATGTACTTTTATTTTGCAACACGTTATGAAAATACAATCGCAGGATACTCCTACCCAATGTTTGATGGTTCCAGCAATAAAGCCTTTACCACTACATTTTTAAATATCCTGTTGGCTTGGCACGCACAAGATCCTGTAAGTGCACGCGAAATCACCAGAAACAATGCTATTTATTCACGTCAGAATAACCGAAACCCATTTATTGATCATCCGGAATATGTAAATCAAATCTGGAATACTTCTGCAGACAGTCAGGCGCCAACTGCTCCTTCAAGCGTAGCCTTATCCTCAAAAACCGGAACTTCGATTACAATTAGCTGGAATGCTTCGTCAGATAATGTTGGGGTAACAGGCTACAATGTTTATGCAAATGGTATTTTAAAAAATACAGTAACAACCTTAAATACAACTATTACGGGTTTAACAAATTCGACTAGTTATTCGATTAATGTAAGTGCCAGAGATGCTGCCGGAAACACATCAGCATTAAGCAATACTATTAGTGTAACTACAGATAGCTCTGGTGGCGGTGGCGGAACTGCAACAGATTTGCTATTCTCTGAATACATCGAAGGTTCGGGAAATAATAAAGCATTAGAAATTGCCAACAACACCGGAAATACTGTGACTTTGACTGCTTATACGATCAAAAAACAAACAAACGGTTCCGGAGCCTGGAGTGCCGGATTGCCTTTAACCGGAAGTTTAGCCAACGGTGCTAAATATGTAATTGTAAATAATTCAATTGCTGCTTCTTGCTTTGTAAAAAGCTCTGCGAACATTTCAACAACTGCAACAGAGCTGACTTTTAACGGAAATGATGCGGTAGGTTTATTCAAAAACGGTGTTCTTATCGATATCATTGGAACTTTCAACGGCGGAACTTCGAATTTTGCAATTGATGTTACGTTAAGACGAAAATCGACTGTAACGTCACCTTCGACAACTTTTAATTTAAGTTCTCAATGGGATTCTTACGCAACAGATACCTGCAACAATCTGGCAAGTAAAATTGTAAAACCTTTTTCAGAAGAAATCGTATCGGATTCAGATGAAATTATAGTGTATCCAAATCCATCAAACGGACATTTTAATATCAATATGAATGCTTCAGAATCTCCATATGCAATCGAGATCAGCTCTTTTTCGGGTCAGAGGGTTTACGAAAAAAACAATGTTACTGATCCTGAAATAACAATACATACTATTGCAAAGGGAATTTACATCCTAAAGATCACAAAAGATTCAAAAACAGCAACTAAAAAGATAATAATCAACTAATTAAAAATTAGGATCCTAAATAATTTAAAAGCAGCAATTTGCTGCTTTTTTTTTTGATCTTAATTGACTAAATTTGCACCTCAATACAACAAACTACACTTTACAATGATCCATTTCTTTGAAAACCAAAGCAAAACTGTTTTTGCAGTACAAACGCAAAACGAAATTTCGGCTCAAGACATTTCAAAACTAAATTGGCTTTTTGCCAACTCTAATAAGATCGAAAAATCCGCCTTGACGGATTTTTTTGTTGGTCCCCGTGCCACTATGATCACACCTTGGAGCACAAATGCTGTAGAAATTACTCAAAATATGGGTATACCAGGCATTATCAGAATCGAAGAATTTCATCCTGCAACGGCTGACTTCAATGATTTTGATCCAATGCTTTTTCAAAAATTTAATCAATTAGATCAGGACATCTATACGATCAACGTACAGCCGGAACCTATTCTGGAAATCGATGACATTGCAACTTATAATAAAGTAGAAGGTTTGGCTTTAAGCCAGGAAGAAGTAGATTACTTAGATAATCTTGCTGTAAAACTAGGCAGAAAATTAACTGACTCTGAAATATTTGCGTTCTCGCAAGCGAATTCTGAGCACTGCCGTCATAAAATTTTCAACGGAACTTTTATCATCGATGGCGAAGAAAAAGAAACTTCGTTGTTCAAATTAATCAAAAAAACATCACAGGAAAATCCTAACGATATTGTGTCTGCTTACAAAGACAACGTTGCTTTTGTAAAAGGACCAAAAGTGCAGCAGTTCGCACCTAAAACAGCTGACAAACCTGATTTTTACGAAATAAAAGAGTTTGATTCTGTTATCTCATTAAAAGCAGAAACACACAATTTTCCAACAACGGTTGAGCCTTTCAACGGAGCTGCGACAGGTTCAGGAGGTGAAATTCGTGACCGTTTAGCAGGTGGTCAGGGTTCATTGCCATTGGCAGGAACTGCCGTTTACATGACATCATACTCTCGTTTGAATGACGACAGAAAATGGGAAAATGCACTTGAAGAAAGAAAATGGTTGTACCAGACTCCAATGGATATTTTGATCAAAGCTTCAAACGGAGCTTCTGATTTTGGAAATAAATTTGGTCAGCCGCTAATTACAGGTTCTGTTCTAACTTTTGAACATGGCGAAAATGACCGTAAAATTGGTTACGATAAAGTAATCATGCAAGCAGGTGGAATTGGTTACGGAAAACTAGATCAGTCTATTAAAAAGAAACCACAGGAAGGCGACAAAATCGTAATCTTAGGTGGAGAGAATTATAGAATCGGAATGGGTGGTGCTGCAGTTTCATCTGCAGATACAGGAGCTTTTGGTTCAGGAATCGAATTGAATGCTATTCAGCGTTCTAATCCGGAAATGCAAAAACGTGCTGCCAATGCCATTCGAGGTTTGGTAGAAAGCGACTTAAACCCTATTGTTTCTATTCACGATCACGGTGCAGGAGGACACTTAAACTGTCTTTCTGAATTAGTAGAAGAAACAGGAGGTTTAATCGATTTAGATAAATTACCAGTTGGAGACCCAACGCTTTCTGCAAAAGAAATCATTGGTAATGAATCTCAGGAAAGAATGGGATTGGTTATCGCTCAAAAAGATATTGATATATTACAAAGAATTGCAGACAGAGAGCGTTCGCCAATGTATCAGGTTGGAGATGTAACGGGAGATCACCGTTTTACTTTCGAATCAAAATCAAATGGTTCAAAACCGATGGATTATGCTTTAGAAGATTTCTTCGGAAGTTCTCCAAAAACGGTTATGACAGATAAAACTATCGACAGAAAATATGCTGCGGTATCGTATTCAGCAACTGATTTCGAAAGTTACTTACAAGACGTTTTACGTTTGGAAGCGGTAGCATCTAAAGACTGGTTAACAAACAAAGTTGACCGTTGCGTTGGCGGAAAAGTTGCCAAACAACAAAACGCAGGACCATTACAATTGCCTTTGAACAACGTTGGTGTAATGGCTTTGGATTATTTAGGTAAAGAAGGAATTGCAACTTCTATTGGACACGCTCCTATTGCTGCGTTGATTGATCCTGTTGCCGGTAGCCGAAACGCTATTGCAGAATCGTTATCAAACATTATCTGGGCGCCAATAAAAGATGGATTAAAAGGAATTTCACTTTCTGCAAACTGGATGTGGGCTTGTAAAAATGAAGGAGAAGATGCTCGTTTGTATGCTGCCGTTGAAGGTTGTTCCGATTTTGCAATTGAATTAGGAATCAATATTCCAACAGGAAAAGATTCACTTTCGATGAAACAAAAATATCCAAATGATGAAGTAATTGCTCCGGGAACGGTTATTATTTCTGCAGGAGGAAACTGTACTGATATTAGAAAAGTTGTAGAACCAGTTTTACAGAAAAACGGTGACTCTATTTACTATATCAATTTATCTCAGGATGATTTCAAATTAGGAGGTTCTTCTTTTGCACAAATCAGAAACACAATCGGAAACGAAACATCGACTATAAAAGATGCTTCTTTCTTTAAAAATGCTTTCAATACCATCCAGGAATTAATTGGAGAAAATCAAATTCTTGCCGGACATGATATCGGAAGCGGTGGTTTGATTACAACCTTATTAGAACTGTGTTTTGCTGATGTAAACCTTGGAGCTAAAATTGATTTTAGTGCTTTCGGTGAAAAAGATTTATTAAAAATTCTTTTTGCAGAAAACATCGGAATTGTTTTCCAGGCTAAATCGGATGCTGCTATTGAAGCAAAATTAAGCGCCAACAACATTGAGTTCTTCAAAATTGGTTCGGTTACAACAAACGAAACATTAGAACTTGGTGAGTGGAATTTAGACATCAAAAAATACAGAGATATCTGGTTTGAAACTTCTTATCTATTAGATCAGAAACAATCTAAAAACGGAACCGCTAAGGCACGTTTTGAAAATTATAAAAATCAGGTTTTAAACTATACTTTCCCAACACATTTTACAGGAAAAAAACCAGTAATCGATGCTTCGAAACCAAGACCAAAAGCAGCTATTATTCGTGAAAAAGGAAGTAATTCTGAACGCGAAATGGCAAATGCTATGTACCTTGCCGGATTTGATGTTAAAGATGTTCACATGACCGATTTGATTTCCGGTCGTGAAACGCTGGAAGATATTCAGTTTATCGGTGCTGTTGGAGGATTCTCTAACTCCGATGTTTTAGGATCAGCTAAAGGCTGGGCGGGAGCATTTTTATACAATGAAAAAGCAAAACTGGCTTTAGACAACTTCTTTAAAAGAGAAGATACTTTATCTGTTGGAATCTGCAACGGATGCCAATTGTTTATGGAACTTGAAGTTATTAATCCGGAACATGAAGTACACGGAAAAATGCTCCATAACGAAAGTCAGAAACACGAAAGTATCTTTACTTCTGTAAAAGTACAGGAAAACAATTCTGTAATGTTATCTACATTAGCAGGTACTACTTTAGGAGTTTGGGTTTCACACGGAGAAGGAAAATTCAAATTACCTTTAGCCGAAGAAAATTACAACATTGTTTCTAAATATGCTTACGAAGGTTATCCTGCAAATCCTAACGGATCTGATTACAACACAGCAATGATGTGTGACAAAACAGGAAGACACTTGGTTATGATGCCACATATTGAGCGTTCTACGTTTCAATGGAACTGGGCTCATTATCCAAAAGACAGAAACGA
>Ga0247807_10002289_pt1 | contig 10601 bp, 7 predicted proteins | sample UWRJL074202C1_FD_179931 | JGI IMG/M metagenome (GOLD analysis project Ga0247807, IMG submission 179931) | Plant litter microbial communities from Arlington Agricultural Research Station in Wisconsin, United States - UWRJ-L074-202C-1 | ecosystem: Environmental > Terrestrial > Plant litter >...
GAGCTCGGCGCGACTGCGCGCTGCGGCGAAGGCGGAGTTGCCGAAATAGTAGGCGCCGCCGAAGTACAGGGCGTTGGTCAGCACGTTGATGATCGACCATGAGGCGAGCTGCGAGAACACGCCGGACCGCGAGAATCCGGGCAGAAGCTCCGGGTCACCCGCGGTGACCACGAGGCTCACGAACACCCAGGCGAACATCACGACGATGATGCCGGTGCGCACGAGGAAGGCCACCCGCCGATTGCTGGTCCACGCGCCGATCGAGTAGATCGCCACGAACAGGGTGATGTTCATGAACAGGAACTCGGGCACCGCGAACTGCTGCCCGACGAAGAATCCGATCGTGACGATCGCGGCAACGGTGACCGGAAAACGACGGCGCGCGGCGAGAGGAAGGGAGATCGCGGCGAGCACCACAACGGTCAACCAGACCGGCGCCGGGTCGTCGTACATGCCGAGCCGTTGGTAGAGCAGTGACGAGACGGTGGCGCCGATACCGAGCAGCGCGGCTCCGAGGGCGTCACGGCGATAGGACGCCGAGGATGGCCGGGGCCGCGTCCACTCGATGGTCATGGTTCCACGCTATCGAGCGAACGCGCTCCCGGCCTCCGTCGCGCGGGGGAACCCGGCGAGAGATCTCAGGCGGTGCCGACGATCCCGCGCATCTCCGCAAGCGCTGCCTCGATGGACTCCGCGAGTGTGGCGGACGTGCCAGCGCCCGACCAGCGCTCGAATCCCGCGCTGAATGCGGCGACCGCCGCCTGTGCCGCAAGACGCGCCGCGCCCGTGGGCGTTCCCCGGTCATGGAGGGCCTCAGCGATGGCGGTCGAGAGGCGCGCGAGCTTGAGCAGCTCGCGCTCGTGCAGTTCGGGGTTGGCAAGGATCGCCCGCGTACGGCGTCCGGCGAATTCGCCGCGCTCCTCAAGGAAGGCGCTGCCCGCCACGAGCGCCCTGCCCGCGATATCGAAGGCGTTTCCGTCCTGCGCCGTGGCGATCGCCTCGAGCACCCCGGACTGCAGCGCGTTGGTGCCGTCGAACAGCACCTCGCGCTTGTCGGCGAAGTGCCGGAAGAACGTGCGCTCGGTCACCCCCGCGCGCTGCGCGATGTCGGTGACCGTGGTCTGCTCGAATCCCCGCTCGAGGTAGAGGTCGAGGGCGGCGTTCGCGAGTCGCGCTCGCGCATCCGGTTCCCAACGTGCCATCTGTCCATCCTACTGATGACAGAGGCTGACATGGCGTGCTACGGTGATGTCAGTGACTGACATAAAAGGAGTAGCACTATGAGAATCTTCATGACCGGAGCCTCGGGCTGGATCGGCTCAGCGACCGCAGCCGCGCTGATCGCACGCGGCCACGAGGTGACCGGCCTGGCTCGATCCGAGAAATCGGCCGCAGCTCTGACCGCCGCCGGAATCACTCCGCACCCTGGCAGCCTCGACGAACCGGACACCCTGCGGGCCGGTGCGTCCGTCGCGGACGGCGTCATCCACCTCGGCTTCAAGCACGATTACAGCGACATGGCCGCGTCGGGACGCACCGACCGGGCCGTGCTCGAGACCCTCGGCGACGCTCTCGCGGGATCCGACCGACCCCTGCTCCTTGCCTCCGGTGTCGCCGGTCTCACACCCGGGCGCATCACAACCGAGGAGGACCGCAATCCGAGCGAGGGGCCCGACTCGATGCGCGGGGGCGGAGAGAACCTCGCTCTGTCCTTCGCCGACCGTGGAGTGCGCTCCGTCGCGCTGCGCTTCGCCCCCACCGTGCACGGCGCGGGCGGCGACCACGGTTTCATTGCGACGATCGCGCAGGCGGCGATGCGCACGGGCGTGTCCGCCTACATCGGCGACGGAGCCAACCGCTGGCCGGCCATCAACCGAGCCGACGCCGCCGACCTCGTGGCACTCGCGCTCGAGGGGTCCGCCGCCGGATCCGTTGTCCATCTCGTCGCGGAAGAGGGGGTCGCGACGAAAGAGGTGGCGGCAGCCCTCGGCGCGGCGCTGGAGCTTCCGGTCGAGTCGATTCATCCCGATGCGGCCGTCGAGCGCTTCGGCTGGGTGGGACGGTTCTTCGCCCTCGACACCCCGGCCTCAAGCCTGATCACGCGGGAGCGACTCGGGTGGGAGCCGACCGCGCCGGGGCTGCTCGCCGACATCGCGAGTGGGTACTACACGCCTACGCGGTGATGCCCTCCGTCGACGCGATCACGTCGGCCATCTTCTTCGAGAGGGCCTCGTAGAACATCGAGAGCGGGAATTCGTCATCCAGAACCTGGTCGGTCAGCCCCTTGGGCGGTCCCGACAGGATCTCGTCCGACAGCCCACGCGCCCAGTTCGATGCGGGATGCGGCGTCACGGTCTTCGTGACCATGGCGTAGGCCGCGAGCCAGTGCGCCATCTTCGGGCGGTCGATCGAGCGCCAGTACAGCTCCTCGATCTCGGTACCCAGGGCGACCACCACGTCGGCGACGTTCGGCCAGTCGATGGTGAGACGGGTGTCGGTCCAGTGCAGCACGTGGTGCTGGTGCATCCACGCGAACAGCAGCTGGCCGCCGAGTCCGTCATAGTTGCGCACACGGCTGCCGGTGATCGCGAAGCGGAAGATGCGGTCGAAGATGACCGCATACTGCACAAGCTTCGCGTGCTCGCGGATCGCCTCCTGCGTCGGCGTGATCTCCGCGGGATCGATCGCCGAGAGGGACCGCTCGAGGCGCACCGACTCGCGGAACGCCGTCAGGTCACAGCGCAGCTCCTCGAGCGAGTAGAGGAAGTACGGCATCCGCTGTTTGATCATAAACGGGTCGAACGGCAGGTCGCCGCGCATGTGGGTGCGGTCGTGGATGAGGTCCCACATCACGAAGGTCTCCTCGGCCAGCTTCTGGTCGTCGAGGAGACGTGCGGCGTCATCCGGAAGTTCGAGCTTGGTGATGTCGGCCGCCGCGCGCAGCACGGTGCGAAAGCGTGCAGCCTCGCGGTCGGCGAAGATCGCGCCCCAGGTGAAGGTGGGAACGGCGCGCATCGCCACGGTCTCGGGGAAGAGCACGGCCGAGTTGGTGTCGTAGCCCGCCGTGAAGTCGAGGAAGCGGATCGGCACGAACAGGGCATTGGAGTAGTCGCCGGTCTCGAGCGCATCCACGAACTCGGGCCAGATGACCTCGATCAGCACCGCCTCGACGAGCTTCGACGTGCTGCCGTTCTGGGTGTTCATCGGGAAGACGACGAGGTGCCGGAGGCCGTCGACGCGGTCGAGCTGCGGCTGGAAGGCGTTCAGGGAGTCGAGGAAGTCGGGGACACCGAATCCGCCGGCGACCCAGCGGTCGAAATCGACGACGAGGGCGCTCAGGTAGGCCTCGTCGTGCGGGAAGTAGTTCGCCACATGCAGGATCGATCGCGTGATCGTGTCGACGAGGTCGCGCGATTCCGCGTGCTTCGACTCGTCGGGGATCGATCCGTCCTTCATCTGGAAAGCCTGCAGGGCCGAAGCGGCGGCCTTGAGGGCCAGCCAGGCTGCATCCTCGACGACCTCGGGTTCTCCGACAATCGCTTCTGCTGTTGTAGTGGCGTTGGACATGGCTAACCTCCGATCCGGCGTGAAAATGGGCATTCGCTCAAGGCTATTCGGCGAATCGTGGCGTTTGGTTGCGGCTCACGCGGGAATGTTGCGCCCCGGGAGCCCCGTTGCCGGTTCGGTGCGTGCGCGTAGACTTTCGGCGTGACTGCAGCCCAGATACGGGCCGCGCTCGCCGAACGGGCGGTGACGGCCGACGCCGCCCACCTGCAGCGGTTCTTCAAGACGGCCGCCGGGCAGTACGGGGAGGGCGACGTCTTCATCGGGGTGCGTGTGCCTGCGGTGCGCAGTGTCGTCGCCCGGTTCCGCGATGCCGACCCCGATGCCCTCGACGAGCTGCTCGACAGCCCCGTGCATGAGCACCGGATGACCGCACTCCTCATTCTCGTCGCGCAGTACCCGCGCGATGCCGACCGGGTTGCCGACCAGCATCGCCATCATCACGCCCTTCGGCTTCATTCGGCACGGCGACGCGACCACCACGCTCGAGCTCGCCCGGGTGCTGCTCGAGGAATCGCACGACCTCATCCAGAAGGCGGTCGGCTGGATGTTGCGCGAGGTCGGCAAGCGCGTCGATCGCGACCTGCTGGTGGCGTTCCTCGAGGAGAACGAGGGGCGGATGCCGCGCACGACGCTGCGCTACGCGATCGAGCACTTCGGGCCCGAGGAGCGGGCGACGTACCGGGCGCTCTAGAGGTTGTGCAGGTCGAGCCAGTGCAGCAGGTCCCGCTCGACGCGCTCCGGATGTTCGACGCTCGGAATGTGGGCGGCGTCGGGATAACGGATCCCCGCCGCATCCGGGATGGCGGCGAGCAGGTACTGGTACTGCACGATCGCGGGGCCGATGTCGTGGCTGCCGACGATGACGAGCGTGGGCACGGAGATCGATCCGACCCGGTCGTAGGCGGGCGGGTCGAGCGGGATCGGCACCGGCGCCTCGTGGGTGCGGGCGAGGTTGGCGAGGTTCAGCTCGTAGGCCCTGAGCACGAACGCGGGGTCGAGGTCGTCGGCATCGCGAAGGGGGCCGAAGTCCCAGAGTTCGGCCTCGAGGCGCAGCAACCGCTCCCAGTCGCCGGACTCCTCGACAGCGTCCAGGGCGCTGAACAGGTCCTCTTCGCGGTCGGTCAACTCGACCTCGGGGTGACCGCTCGGCCCCGAGCCGATGGTGACCAGTCCGGCGACCCGGTCGGGGAACTCGAGTGCGGTGTCGAGGGCGATCGACCCGCCGCGCGAGCAGCCGATAAGGGTTGCACGTGAAACACCGAGCTCGTCGAGCAGCGCGATCGCATCGTCACGGTTGGAGAACAGCACGTCCTTCGACTCGGTGAGCCCGTAGCCGCGGGTGTCGAACCGGATCACGTAGTGCGCTCCGGCGAGCGCCTCGACCTGCGGGTCCCACATGCGAAGGTTCGCGATGCCGGCATGGATGAGCAGCAGGGCGGGCGCGGAAGGCTCGCCCGCGGTCTCGTAGTACAGCCGGGTTCCGCTCAGTTCGAGATAAGGCATGGCTCAACGCTACCCGCGGGGTGCGGCAGGATTGAAGCATGCTGGGGGTACTGATCGGTTTCGCAATCATCGGCACGGTGATCCTGATCGGCTACCTGACCGGACGCTCGGGTGTGCTCGGTGACACCGCCCCGCACGTGATCAGCCGCCTGACCTTCTTCGTGCTCTCGCCCTGCCTCCTGTTCACGGTGCTCGCCGATTCCGACGTGCACGTGCTGTTCTCGTCGATGCTCGCCGTCTCGAGCATCGCGGCCGTGCTGGCGTGCCTGCTCTTCCTCGGTATCGCCCTGCTTGTCTTCAAGCGCTCGCTGCCCGAAGCCGTCATCGGTTCCCTCTCAGCCGGTTACGTCAACGCGAACAACATCGGCATCCCCGTTGCGGTGTACGTGCTCGGGGATCCGGCGTACTCGGCGCCGGTCATCCTGTTCCAGCTCCTCGTTCTCGCCCCGATCGCACTGACGGTGCTGGATGTCTCGACCAACGGCCGCGGATCGATGGGGCGCACCCTCCTGAAGCCGTTTGCCAACCCGCTCATCATCGGGTCGGCGCTCGGCGCGATCGTGGCGATCGCCCAGCTCGAGATCCCTGAAGCGGTCATGGAGCCGTTCCGCATCGTCGGTGCCGCGGCCGTGCCGCTCGTGCTGATCAATTTCGGGATGTCGCTGCACGGACAGCGCGCGCTCGCCCCCGGCAGCAACCGGCGCGACGTGCTCCTCGCCACGGGCATCAAGCTCGCGGTCATGCCGCTCATCGCCTGGCTGTTCGGCCGGTTCGTCTTCGGCATGGATGCCGAGCACCTGTTCGTCGTCACGGTGCTCGCCGCATTGCCGACCGCGCAGAACATCTTCGTGTACGCGCAGCGCTACGACCGCGGTCAGGTGGTGTCGAGGGACGTCATCCTGCTCACCACGATCGGTTCGGTGCCCATTCTCGTCGGGATTGCGGCACTGCTCGCCGTCTGACCAGACCCCCGAAAGCGGGTAGAGCCAGCCGTCGGGATAGTTGCTAGCTTGAGCGAGTCTCGTCTTTCTCGGGGCCTCGATCACAGGAGCCTCCGACGATGTCGTTTGCCGCCCCCACCCGCGTCCGCACGCTCCTCGGCTCGATCGCCGCCGTTGTGCTCGGAGCCCTGCTCGCCACCGGCCTCGCCCTGCCGGCGAACGCCGACACCACGGACTTCACCGTGCGCGTCGCCAACAAGGCGGGCATCGCGCAGGTCGGCCTGACCGTGGTCGCCATCGCCATCGCCGACGGCCAGCCCGTCGACGACGTGGAGCGCGTGACCGGCACCGCCGTGAGCGGCAAGGCGGGCGAGTACGTTCTCGAGGGGCTTGACGAGCGCCCCTACACGCTCCTCTTCACGCCGAAGAGCACCGCGGCAGCGGCCTCGTTCATCCAGGTGCTCGGCGGAGGCTCGACCTTCGCCGAGGCAAAGCTCTTCACCCCCTCCGCGTCGCTGACCTCGCTCGATGTGACACTCGCCGGCAACGGCAGTATCACCGGAGCAGTGACCGGCCTGGGCAGGCCGCTGGCAAACGTGAATGCCGTCGCCTACCGGTTCCACGAGGGAGCCTGGGAGGAGTTCACCCACGGGCTCACGAACGCCAAAGGCGTCTACTCACTCACCGACATCTCACCCGGCAGCTACAAGGTCGGCTTCGAGCCGAATCCCGGTGTGAACTTCCTGCCCCGCTTCTCCGGGGGCTCGACGACACTCGAGGCTGCGCCGACCGTGTACGTCGGGCTCGGCAAGGCTGTCACGGTTTCGACCGCGCTTCCGGTCGGCGGCGGCATCAGTGGGCGCGCGTTGTTCGAGGACTTCGACGGATACGGCTACTACCTCGACACGGCACGTCCGGTCGCCTATCGAGTGCTCACGAGGGACGGATCCGTCGCGCTGACCGTCGACGAGGACAACCCGCGCTTCGGAACGCGTTCCGGCCTGACCGGCGTGTGGTCGGTCAACGGACTCGCCACCGGCGACTACGTGGTGATGCTCGTTCCCTCCTACGCCGACGCCCCGACCGGCTACGTCGCCAACAATCCGTACGACTACATCAACGGTGAGCTCGGCTCGGCGACGATCATCCCCGTCGTGCAGGGCAGGGTCAAGCAGTCCAGTCCGGCGACGATCGTCGACTGGTTCGCCCAGTCATACCTGACACCCGTGACGGTCTACACCGGGCTCGAGGGTGCCCTGGTCGAGCTGGAGGTGGGCGGAACCTGGTCGTACCAGCTGACCACAGGACCCTCGGGCATCGCCTACTTCGACGAAGACGGCGGAGTGCAGAACGGCTCCTACCGGGTGCGCGTCACCAAGGACTACTACGAGACGTACCTGCAGACGACGTATTTCAGCGACTACCAGTCCTACGTCTTCGTCTCCCTCGAGTCGTCCCCCCTCATCACCTTCGCTTCCGCGCCCGTACTGTCTGGGACGCCCGCGCTCGCCGGCGAGACCTTCACCGTGACCGCGCCGGTGACGGGCGCGACGAGTGTGCGCTACGCCTGGCTCCGCGACGGGATGCCGATCTTCGGCGCAGCGTCGCCCAGCTACACGGCGGGTGGCGGCGATGTCGGCCACAGCATCAGCGTGCGTATCAGTGCCGCACGCGCCAACCAGCCCACGAAGTACGCGTACGCGGAAGCGGGCACCATCGCGCAGGGCGTCGCAGCGGTGAACACGTCGGCGCCGTGGATCGCCGCCCCGCAGGCTGTCCGCCCCGGCACGTCGCTCGTCGCACACACCGGCCAGTGGACCGTTGACGGACTGCACTTCCAGTACGGCTGGTACCGCGACGACGTGCTCCTGGGCCGCGCGTCGACCTATCTCGTCACTCCGCAGGATGTGAACAGCGACCTGCGCCTCGAGGTCGTGGCGACCAAGCCGGGTCGCCCTGACTCTGCCGTGGCCGGCTCCGTGAACGTCCCGGTACTGCCGTCGGCCGCCCCGATCGCGAAGGTGGCCCCGACCGTCGTCGCCAAGAAGGTCGGCGCCGCGACCACCTTCACCGTCGCGCCCGGAACCTGGCCCACCGGCACCACGCTCAGCTACGAGTGGCGCGTCAACGACCAGATTCGCGGAACCGCGAAGTCGCTGTCCCTCGGGGCGGTGGACGCTTCGGCGAACGTCGTGGTCGAAGTGCGCGCCACCCGGGTCGGCTCGGACACCGCGACCCGAACGATCGTGGTGCGCAAGGGTTCGGCGCCGCTGGTCGCCATCGCTCCGGTGGTGAACCTCGCCGTGGATGACTGGGACAAGACGATCGTCGAGGTCTTCACGCCCCTCAGCGTCGTCGACGGCTCCTGGACCTATCCGGCCGTGGCCGGAACCGAAGGCAACAGCTACCAGTGGCGCAAGGCGGTCGGCAACAAGGCCCCCGTCGCCATCAAGGGCGCGACGAAGAACAGCTACACGCCGACGATCGCCGACCTCAACACCCGAATCGACGTCGTGGTGACGCACAGCAGCGCCCGCTTCGCGTCGTCGACCGTTGTGGTGCCCACCGGCGTCGTGCGACTGAACAACTCCAACAACGCGGCATGGCCGTTCGAGCACTCGCCGGCGCTCACCGGCAACCCCTACGTCGGCTCGACATTGGCGTTCGATCCGGGCGTCTGGGTAGCGCAGCCCACCTTCACCTACCGATGGGAGAGCTGCACACCCGAGGGCACCATGGACGGGGACGCCGAGTGCCGCGTCATCCCGAAGGCGACCAAGGCGACCTACGTGCCCACTGCAGCCGATGCAGGTCGGCTCATCCAGCTTCAGTACACGGGCTCGCGACCCGGATATGTGCCCGTGACCACCTGGCTGCACAAGCAGCTCATCACCCCGACCGTGCTCAGCAACACCACCGCGGTACAGATCAGCGCCGGCCTCATCGAGGGATCGGCCCACGTCGGCACCCCGCTCGTGGCGACCAAGGGCAGCTGGGACGTTCCGGGCGTGATCCTCACGCACCAGTGGCAGGTCTTCCACGACGGGGAGTGGGTGAACGCGCCCGGTATCTCCACCGGCCTGAAGTACACGCCGACCAACGAGACGCTGCAGCTCGCCGCCGGGGCGATCCGGGTCCTGGAAACGGCCACGTTCGCCGGGCTCGATTCCGTATCGGTGGCCGCCGAGGCGCCCTTGACGATCGGCACCAACGGCTTCCTCGTCGCACCCAGGCTGACGACGACAAAGACCTCGTGGACGGTCAGCCCGGGTACGCTCCGCGCCCCCGGGAGCGAGCCGAGCTGGACCTGGTATCGCAACGGCCAGCCCATGGCGCCCGCGGCCAGCTACCCCATCGCGGGCAACGCCGGTGCGTCCATCATCGCGAGTGTCCTGGTCGGTGCCCCCGGCTACGACTACTTCGTGCACCAGATCATCGTGCAGAAGGGTGCAACGCCGCCCACCAACGCGGGAACGGTGACGGGCGCGCCCATCGCCGGATCCGAGCTCACCGCGCCGACCGGGATCTTCGTCTACCCGGACTGGCTCGGAACGACCCCCACCCTCAGCTACCAGTGGCTGCAGAACGGGGTCGCGGTGAAGGGGGCGACGGCTGCACGCTACACGGTGCGCCCCGCCGATCTCGGCAAGAAGGTCACGGTTCGTCTCACGTCGCGGAGCAACGCATTCCTCGACGGGGTCTACACGACCCCTGCGGTGAGCGTCGTCGCGGGCACCCTCACGGGCGAGTCGACGCTGCTGCAGCCGGAGGGCCCCGCCGCGGGCAAGGCACTCGGTGTCGAGCTCACCGGATTCCCCGTGGGCGTGGCGCACGCCTACCAGTGGCAGGCGGCGCCCACCGGCTCGAGTGCGTTCGTGGCCGTAGCCGGCGGTACCGGGAGCAGCTACATCCCGAAGCTGGCGGATGTCGGTCGTGACCTGCGCCTGCGCGTCACCTCCACGCGTGCCGGCTTCACCACCCGCACGACCTACACGCAGACCGTGACGATCGTGCCGGGCGGAGTGCTCGACGCCGTTGTCACGCCGGTCATCTCCGGCACCCTGAAGGTGGGCGGACTGCTCACGGTCTCGGCGGGCACCTGGAACGTGCCCGTGACCGTGGGCTACCAGTGGTTCCGCAACGGGGTCGCGATCCCGGGAGTCACCGGAGCGACGTTCACGCCACTCGCCGACAGCTACAACGACGACCTCTGGGTGGTGGTCACGGCGAAGAGCCTCGGCTACACGACGACCACCGTGCGCTCGAACATCGTGGTGCCCGCCCCCGGAACGGCCCCGGCAATCGTCGGAGTGAACGCGCCGAAGATCACCGGCACCGCCACGGCCTGCGGCACGCTCACCGCTTCGACGGGGATCTGGACCGTGGACGGACTGGAGTTCGACGTCACCTGGTACATCGGCGGATTCGAGGCCGGCACCGGTCGCACCTACTCGCCCGGCTTCGGAGACGTCGGCCTGAAGGCAACGGTCGTGGTCTCGGCGACGCGCGACGGCTATGCGGTGGGAACCGCAACGAGTGTCGCCTCGGCGGTCATCACCAGCCCCGCGAACTGCGCGCCCTAGAGGAACA